>Ga0222714_10006497_pt1 | contig 10901 bp, 12 predicted proteins | sample C33_3DmetaG_FD_165048 | JGI IMG/M metagenome (GOLD analysis project Ga0222714, IMG submission 165048) | Estuarine water microbial communities from San Francisco Bay, California, United States - C33_3D | ecosystem: Environmental > Aquatic > Marine > Unclassified | place: USA: California... | reverse complement strand
GACCGTTAGTGGAGATGTTCTGGTATCTGGAGTTGTTACCGCAACACAACTCTCAACTGGTGCATCTGGTACTGGAATCAATATTACATCCAATACCATTACTGGTCCATCAACAATTACGATTGATCCAGCAGCAATAGGAGATGATACTGGGGCAGTTAGAATCAAAGGTGACTTTTATGTTGATGGTACTCAGTTTGTTATTAACTCCACAACAATTGAACTTGGTGACTTTAATGTAGGTATTGCAACCACAGTAGGAACTAATGTACTTCTTGATGGTGCAGGTATTGGAATTGGTTCTGCAAATATTCGTAAGACTTTTACTTATGACTATACAAATGACTCTTTAAAGTCAAGTGAAAACTTTAATATTTCATCAGGTAAAACTTATAAGATCAATGGCGTTGATGTTGTAAGTTCTACTACTCTTGGAAGTAGTATTGTAAACTCATCACTGACTTCTGTTGGAACTTTAAACCAACTCAGTGTTACTGGTCCATCCACATTTGCTGGTATTACCACAGTTACTGGAGATACTTTATTTGCAAAACAACTAAGTGTTTCTGGTGTTTCTACAATTGGTAGTGTTAAGATAACATCAGGTATCATAACATCTGCTAACCCAGGTGTTACAACTGTTGTTTATTATGGTGATGGTTCAAACCTCTTTGGAGTAAGTGCCTTTGCGGTTATTAACCAAGACCTATCATCTCAAACAGTTTATCCAACACTTGCAAACAATGCTGGTGTAAGTACAGTTGGTATTGCTACCGAAGGAACAAACAGTTTTGTATTTAAACCCGCAACTGGAAATGTTGGTTTAGGAAGCACCCAACCTGCTTATAAGATAGATGCTGTCGGTGATATAAATATCACAGGGACTTATAGAGTTAATGGGCGAAGCGTTTTAGATGACGCACTTATTTACGCAATTGTATTCGGATAGTATAAATGGCGAATAACTTTAAATTAGCAACTAAAGCAAGCGTTGGAGTCACAACGGTCGGCATTTATACTGCTCCGATGTCTACTACATCGACAGTGATTGGTATTACACTCGCAAATGTAAGTGGAACTGGTATTAATGTAACGGTCGGAATCGCAAGGTCCGTTGCAGATGATATAAGTATCTTAAAGAACGTACCCATTCCTCAGGGTTCGACACTTGAAGTAATGCAAGGAAATAAAATTGTTTTAGAGCAAGCGGATGCTATCACTGCAAAGAGTGATGTTGTAAGTAGTTTAGATTGTGCAATAACTTTACTGGAGATGACTTGATATGGGACTTACCAGAATTAGTGGTGACGTTATTCAAACGCCATTAAATGTTGGTGTAGTCACTGCTACTACTATAAATGTTGGGTCAGCAGTCACAATTCATACAGGTGGATTTAGAGTAGGGTCTTCAGATTTACATTCTTCTGGTCTTACAGTTCAAAATTTAAATTCTACAGGAGTTGTAACCGCCACAAGTTTCATAGGTGACGGTAGTGCTTTAACTGGTATTGCAGCGACTACGAATGTAAGAACGAATAGTCTTGTAGTATCTGGGGTTTCTACATTTTCTGGTGGTATTTTAGTAGGTACAGGAGCATCTATCAGTTCTCCTGCGACGAATGTATTAACTCTGGGAACTAATAATAGTGAGAGAGTTCGTATAAATTCAGGTGGTGATGTTGGTATAGGAACCATAAATCCAACAAATAAATTGAATGTTTATAATGGATCTATTGAGATTTCAGGAAATAGTTCTCAACTTTATGTAAATGGAACTAGAAGTGTTGATCCTGATAGATTGGTATTTTTAAACCAAACTACAAGTAATACTGCAGCATCTATATTATTAACTGGAAAAACATCTGGAGGTGGTGATGCTCATACATTGTTAAGTTCTGCACCTGATAATAAGTTTCATATCTATGTTCCTGGACAATATCAAACAACAGGAACAAGGGCGCTGACTATTGATAGTTCTGGTAATCTTGGCATAGGAACCACAAATCCACAAGCAAAGTTAGATGTTAGAGGAAATAATATAAGGCATCAAGGAACTAACCCATATATTGAGTTTTATCAGCAAGATGGCACTAATACTGGTTATATTCAATCCAGAACTGCTGCAGGAGATTTTAGATTTAATAGTGTAGGTAGTATTCCAGTAACATTTGGTACAAATGATACTGAAAGACTTCGTATTAATGCAAGTGGTCATACTCTTCCAGGAGCAGACAATACATATGATTTGGGTTCATCCTCAAGCCGTTGGAGAAACGTATTCACAACCGACCTTCAACTTTCAAATGAAGGTTCGCAAAATGATGTAGATGGAACCTGGGGCAAGTGGACTCTTCAAGAAGGTGAGGATGATATTTTCCTCATAAATAGAAGAAATGGAAAGAAATATAAAATTAATTTAACAGAGGTAAACTGATGGCTATCATAAAGGGAAGTGCTTTAAGTTTATCAGAGATTCAAAAAAACTGGTATCAGTTAACTTATGCTGGAACAAGAGCGTCGGCACCAACTGTTTTAGCAAATGATACTGTTTTCACTAACTTTAATTATGATATTAGTGGATGGAACTTAGTTAATCTTTCTGCTGATACAGTAGCTGCAAATGCAAGTGGAACATCACCAGGAACTTTTGGTCCATTTGCTAATGATGATATGAATTTTTATTGGTATCAAAGAAAGTTTTTTTATTTTGATGCAGCGACATATACTGTTTCTTATCAAGTTGATGATGATTTAGCAGCATACTTAACACCAATTGGTAATACGAGTGGTACTACAAATCTAATTCATGCCGGTGGATTAATTTCTGATACTGATGGAGGTTCAGGAACATCAAATATAACTAATTTTCAATTTACAGTTTCCACACCAGGAATATACGCTTGGACAATAAGAGGTGTTGAAGGAGGTGGTGCAGACTATAGTTTTATAAGTGCTTTTAGTGGCGGTGCTGTTTATGAATGTGATGTTCCTTTTGATAGATTCTCACAACCTCAAAAACAAGGAGCAATTATTCAGTTTGCTCAGAGCAGAACAAACGCAACGACAACCACAACTGATCAGACAGGTTTTACACTATTAGAAACTTATATAACTCCGACAACTGCTGCTTCTAAAATTTTAGTAATGGCTTGTTTGTTTGGATGGTCTGGTGATGACTCGATTGCTTATTTACAATATAATATTGGTGGTGGTTCTTGGACACAAGATACAACATTGAATGGACAAGGAACTTTTGGTGGTTTTGCCGATCACTCTTGGTCACATAGATCAAACAATGGTCCTATGGGAGCATCATTAATGGTTCAGTTCTGGCCAAATACAACATCCCAGGTTGGAGTCCGAATGAGAGCAACTTCTGAAAATAATAATAATGGTGGTTTCTGGTTAAATGGTGCTTCAATGCCTACAACTGCTGGTGGTGACTACAACTCAGGATCAGCAACTTCTACTTTAACACTCTTTGAAATTGCAGGATAAACAAATGGAAGAAGAATTATTTTTTAAAAGAAAAGCATTATTAGAATTGGGTGTAACAGGTTGGACCAGTTACGATGATGGGTCTATCATTTGGAATGAAAGTGTTCCTATTGAAATAAGACCAACGGAAGAACAAATATCAAGTAAAGCGTTAGAGTTAAAAGATCTTTGGTATAGAAATCAATATCAACTACAAAGAGAAAAAAAATATCCTAAGAAAGAGGACTTGATTGTTGCAATGTGGGAAATGTTAGTTGAAGGTAAAACAGAAGAAGCGGACAAAATTCAAGCAATTCGTCAGGCAATTAAAGAGCAATTTCCTAAACCTGAATAAATACTCAAAAAGATTATAATGTCTTATCTCGGCAATAGTCCAACTTACGGAGATACCACAGGTAACTTTAAGATACTTGATGATATCGCATCATACACACAGACCTTTGATGGGTCTTCTGCGTCCGTAGTTTCACTTGCCGATGATACATTAACCTTCAACAGTCACCGCTTCATCACGGGGCAGAGAGTCACCTATACGCACGGTGGTGGAACGGCAATTGGTAACCTGACTTCTGGTACAGCATATTACATCATTAAGAATGACCAGAACACAGTCAAACTTGCCCTTACATTATCAGACGCAAATAATAATATTGCGATCAACTTCAACGCATTAGGAACTGGAACTGCTCATACACTCAACGTTGCCTTTGACGGTATCAACACAAAGTTTAAGGCAACCTATGATAACGGCACCAAAGCACTCTTCACCAGAGCAGCACAACTTCAAATCTCCATCAACGGTGTTATTCAACAACCACAAGACACCACGACTCCTGCAAATGGATATGGATTTGATGTAGATGCTGTTATTATATTCTCAGTACCACCAGTCAATACTGATGTCTTCTGGGGCAACGTCATTGCGAACAACTTTGCTGCTTATGATATCAGTGATAATGTTGTTGACAACTTCACAGGCACTGGTTCACAAACACTCTTCAACCTATCACAAAACGTCCCCAATAGTGAAAGTCTTCTAGTCACGATTGATGGTGTCGTTCAGTATCCAAGTGATGGAACCACCAGTCGTGCTTATAGTGCAATTGATCAAGAACTGATCTTTACTTCTGCTCCTGGAAATGGAACTGTTATTCAGGCAAGACATATTGGTTTTGCTGGTGCAGTTACAAGTAATGTAACTGGTTTTTATGGAAGAACTGGAAACGTAACATTAACCACTCAAGATAATATTAATGTTGGTAATGTTAACTCAAGTGGTATCGGATCTTTTGGTCAACTTTTTGTAACGGGTATTAACACAACTGGCGCCGCAGTCTCAATGAACAATGTAGTTGCAGGTATTGTGACTGCAACTCGTTTTGTTGGTGATGGTGCTCTACTAACTGGAGTTGTATCATCTAAATGGAGAAGCAACACTGCTGGTATTACAACTCAAAGTTCAATTGGAGTGAATACAACCAGTGTTGATGTAGCAGCTCTTACTGGTGTTGGTAATTCATTCCAAGGCATTTATGTTTCAAATGGAATGCTCATAATGGATAATACTTTAAATGGAAACCATTATATCGGAACAAACTTTAATGGTCTGATGGCGGGTCCAGTGTCCGTTGGAGGCACTCTGACGATTGATGGTGTCTGGGTAGTTGTCTAATAAATAGTGAAACAGAGGTAGTAGATAGATGGCGATTGTTAATGTAAACGGAATCTCTGGTATCAATAGTATCACAGCTCAGAGCACCTCTCTGAACTTTTATACTGCTGGTGGAAGTACTCTGTCTATCGGTGCGAGTGTTAGTGGAAATATAACGGGTAATGTAACGGGGAACTTAACGGGTAATGTAACCGGAAATGTAACTGGAAACTTAACTGGTAATGTAAATGCTTCTGGAGTTTCTACACTCACATCAGCAATCATCACAGAAAATGCTGGTATTCAAACGAACAACATAACCCGCAGTGACCTTGTAGGAGCAGGCAACTCTTTTGTTGGTCTTTATATTGGTGATGGTTTCTTAGCATTCAGCACATCGCTCAGCAGACCAGGTGGGTATTATATTGCGACAAGTGTAAATGCTCTGAATGCTGGACCAGTCACACTCGGTTCTACGATGACGCTTCACGGAACTTGGGTTATTATTTAAGGAGGAAATATGGGAACTCTTAACTTAGCAACTGGTGTAAGTTTATCTGGAACTGGTTCAGTTTATTCTAATAGTGCTGATTCTTGGGGTGATGCTCCTGCTGGAACTGTTATACAAGTACAAACTGCTGTTACTAATACTGATGTAACAGTTGCTAATAATACAACTACGGATATAGTAACATTAAGTTTTACTCCAAAATTATCAACAAGTAGACTAGCAATATTTGTGACTTGTGATCAAATTAAAAAAACAACTGGCGGAACAACCTGGGCCAATATGGGTGTAAATAATAACACAACTAGTACTAGTTATATTCAGTCTGGAGCTCTTATGTATCCGGATGCTAATAATGACTCTAGAATTGCTTATTCAAGTCACGCATTAATTAACTCGTGGGGAACAACAGCAAATACAATAGCAGTTAGAGGTTCTGCTTCTGGGGGATCATCTTTTGTATTTTCGTTCCAAACTAACCAAACAAGACTTACCATTATGGAAATAACATCATAAATAAGAATAAAACAACTATTACTATGAAATACGATATTCCCGCAGCACTACAAGTACTAGCACCAGGAGCAGAATGGGTTCTTCGTGGTACTGAGTATTCTGGTTTAGAGTGGATTGATGGTCACGGACATAATAAACCAACTGCCGCAGCAATTACCGCAAAAATCGCAGAACTGGAAGCTGCTGAACCTCTGAGAGTTCTGCGTCAAGAAAGAGATAAAAGACTTGCTGCTTGCGACTGGGTAGTAACAAAAGCAAATGAACTTGGTACAGAAGTTCCTGCTGATTGGAAAACATACCGCCAAGCACTCAGAGACCTTCCAGAAACTGCGACTCCTACACTAGATGAAATGGGTAATCTAGATGTATCTTCCGTAACTTGGCCCTCTGAACCTTCTTGATAAATGTCTTCTGAACTTAGAGTCAACCGTATTATTCCTGTAAATGGTGTCCCGACTGGTGGTGGTGGGGGCATTATACAAATGAAACAAGCAACTTTGATAACCCAAACCGAATCATCTGCCGCTACAGGTACAAGAGTTGATATTGGGTTGGAAGTTTCTATAACTCCAATTTTTTCTAGTAGTAAAATATATCTATCTTTAAATAGTTTTTCTCTTAGAACTAGAGATCCTGGTACTCAGGCTACAATGGTAGTCCAAAGAAAAATTGGTAGTGGTAGTTTTACAGACATACTAACTTTTGCTGAGTATGCTGGATTATCTTCTAGTGGTACTAATAGTCAACAAGAAGTATATCCCACATTAGGTTACTTAGATTCTCCAAGTACAACAGATCAAGTAACGTATAAAATACAAGGACTTAGAGTAAGTGGTGGTGCTAATGTAGCATATCATCATAATTCTTCTGGCGGTAACGTCAGTGGTATTCGCAATACAGCTACTTTAGTTGCTATGGAGGTTTCAGGATAATGTCGGTACTCAGAACAAATAAAATCTATCCAAGAGACGGTCTGCCCGCCGGTGCAAGTGGTGGAGGTATTATACAAGTTGTGTCTAGTACAAATAGAACACAAAGCAGCACAACTAGCAATAGTGTATGGACTGCTATGGGACCTAGTGCGTCTATCACTCCAACTTCAGCATCAAATAAAATAATAGTCCAATATCACGTCAACACTCAAAATAGAACAAACGGCGCTCATTGGTTAGCTAGAATTTATAGAAATGGATCTACTTTTCAAGATCTCGGTTTGGTAGTTTATGCTACAACTAACTACGACAACATATTTTATGTTTCTGGTTCTTATTTAGATTCACCAGCATCAACTTCAAGTTTGACTTATGATATTCGTTTCAAAATGACTAATACTAATACTGGTACTTTATATGTAAATTATGGTGATGGTGTATCGGAACTAAGTCAGAATGATAATACATCCTTTATGACTCTTATGGAAGTCTCTGGATAAAATATAAATACTCAAAAGTCTCCTAAACTATGGCGTCAGAGATTCGTGTAAATCAGATACAAAACCGAAGTGGATTAGGCACCGTAACCTTCAACGATGCTGGTGTTTCAATCGCAGGTGTTACGACGGTTGGTATTTTGAGTGCGACTGGAAACTCTGTGTTTTCTGGGAATGTAACTGTTAGTGGAACGATTAGTGGAACGGTAAATACAAGTGGAGTTTCTACATTCTCTGGTGGTATTAATGTCGGTTCAAGTTTTATAAGATCCACGAGTATTGGTATTGGTGCTACCACAACTACAGGACGTAATGCTGGTGTTTCAACAGCACAAGGAACTCTAATATTCAATAGTGATAATAAACAAGTAGAAGTATGGACAGGAACTTCTTGGGTTGCTGTTGGTGGTGGAGACTTCGTTGAAGCAACTGGTGGAACGGTAAACGAATATAGTCAAAATGGAGTTTTATATAGAGCACATATTTTTACCACGTCAGGAACTTTTACAGTAACTGCTGCACCAGTAACCTCTAATACCGTAGAATACCTTGTAGTTGCTGGCGGTGGATCTGGAGGAGGTTTTAATGGATCAACTTTAGCATCAGGTGGTGGTGGAGCTGGTGGTTTTAGGAATGGTGTTGGATTTCCTGTAAATACTTCTCCTGGTTCTTATCCAATTACCGTTGGTGCTGGCGGAGCAATGGGAACAAATCCAGGTGGAGCAGGTTCAAATGGTTCAAATTCAAATTTTTCTACAATAACTTCTATTGGTGGGGGTAGAGGTGGAATATGGGGTAATCCAACTGGTGGATCTGGTCAACCTGGTGGTTCTGGCGGCGGCGGGGGATATAGTGAAGGTGCTACAACATCTACATCTGGAACTGGAACACCTGGTCAAGGATATCCTGGTGGGACTGCTACAGGAGGATCTCCTTCTTCTTCTGCAGGTGGCGGCGGTGCTGGGGGAGTTGGAACTAATAATTCTGGAACGACAGCTGGTGTTGGTGGAAATGGTCTTGCTTCTGCTATCACAGGAATATCAACACACTATGCTGGTGGAGGTGGTGGTGGAAGTGAAGGTAGTTCTGGAGGTGCTGGTGGATTAGGAGGTGGTGGTAATGGATCTACTAGATCTCCATATGTTGTTGGTACAAACGGATCTGCAAGCACTGGTGGTGGTGGAGGAGGAGGAGAAAATCTTAATAAGGTTGCTCTTTCTGGTGGTTCTGGTATTGTTGTTGTTCGTTACCCAATAGGAGGATCCGCAGCAACAGCAAAGGCATCAGGCGGTTTAATTTCTTACTCAGGTGGTAAAACTATTCATACGTTCTTATCATCAGGAACCTTTACAGTTACTAACCCATCTTTAAGTTCTGTTAACTGTCTTGTAGTTGGTGGTGGAGGAGCTGGCGGCACTGCTGCGCCTGGTGGTGATGAAGGTGGTGGAGGCGGTGCTGGAGCACTTCAATATTCTTCTACACTTCCAATATCCCCTTCACCAGGATCTTATTCAGTAACTGTAGGTGGTGGGGGAAGTCCTGTAGGACATCCTGCAGGATCAAATGGTGGTGGTGGTAGTTCGTCAATATTTGGACCTCTAACTGCTGTCGGCGGTGGTGGTGGTGCTAGCGGTGGAAATGCTGGTTCTCCAGGTGGAAGTGGTGGTGGCGGCGCTCATCCAAATACTGCGGGAGGTTCTGCTACCGGTGCTCCTGGTGGAACTGCAAATAGCAATACTCCACCAGCAGGTTGGGGTAATGCTGGAGGACCAGCAGGTGGTAATAGTCGTGGCGGCGGTGGCGGCGGCGCTGGTGCAGTTGGATCAACTGGAACTGCAGTTGGAACAAACGGTGGCGGTCCAGGTGGTGCTGGTTTATTATATTCTATTAGTGGAACATCTATTGAATATGCTGGCGGTGGCGGTGGTTCTTATGCTCCAGGAACTGTAGGACTTAGACCTGGAGGTGGTGGATATGGGGCAAATATGCCAAATACACCAAAAAATGGGGGATCGGGAGAACCAAATACTGGTGGTGGCGGCGGAGCTGGTGTGCAGGCTGCTGGTGTGTCTGGCGCTGGTGGTTCCGGTATCGTCATCATCGCATATCCATCCTAATTGACTTTCTTCTGAACTTACTATATAATGAGTTGAAAACATTATTGAAATATGTCGTTCCTTACTACGTGGTATACCACTGACTTGCCCACAGACATTATCGAAATTCTAGAAGAAGATATCAAGAAGTTCGATCCCATCGCACAAGAGTCCAGACTTCACGGAGACGCAGTAGATAAGGTCATCCGCGATAGTAAGAATGCTTGGATTCCCACCTCACACTGGGTCGGTGGTTTCATCTGGCATTATATTCAAAGAACTAACAGAGAGAACTTCCTTTACGACCTGACTGCGATTGACGGTGAAAGTATTCAATATACACAGTATGGTGCTGGGCAGTTTTATGACTGGCATATTGACGCTGGTATTGATACTGCCTATAAGCCCCAACAAATCGTCAGTTCAGGCACCAATATCGCACAAGACCTGATGACGGTTCAGGGTGAATATGTGAGAAAACTGTCCTTCTCACTTCAACTCTCTGACCCAGAAGACTACACTGGTGGCGAAGTTCAGTTTATGGACAATGGTCGCAAGACTTACTTTGCTCCGAAGCAGCGTGGAACTCTCATTATGTTTGATTCACGCACTCCTCACCGTGTTCGTAAGGTCAAGTCTGGTATGCGTAAGAGTCTTGTAGGCTGGGTGGTTGGTCCAAGGTGGGTCTGATTAGGAGGTTCTTATGAAAGAAAAAGAATACAAATCAACTGGTGGAGTTTATGAGCAAGGGTATCAGCGTTGTGCGATGCCTACTCGTAAGATGTCCAAGAATGAGTTCTTTGAGAAGAATGGATACCTGTTCATTCCTGGTCTGATTGCCGACCCAGAAAACCTCAAAGTTCCTGTGCCCGAAGAGCGTGGTCAGATTACTTACTATCGTAACCGAATGGATAAGTATGACTATGTTCCAGAAGAGAAACAGGTTCATGGTTCTCTTGCTCGTTATAATATCCCGACCTATCGTGACCTTCACTTTTTAGTCAAGAAGGAAATTGAAAAGCGTCTTGAAATGGACCTTCACCCTACTTACTTCTATGACCGTTTCTATTTCGTCGGTCAGCAGTTGAAGCGTCATAGTGACCGTCCTGCTTGTGAAGTAAGTGTGACTCTTCAAATTAGTTCCAACCATCCTGATGATCCTTGGCCCATTTGGTTTGAGCGTCCTGATGGTAGTGAGTCTTA
>Ga0222714_10006494_pt1 | contig 10906 bp, 23 predicted proteins | sample C33_3DmetaG_FD_165048 | JGI IMG/M metagenome (GOLD analysis project Ga0222714, IMG submission 165048) | Estuarine water microbial communities from San Francisco Bay, California, United States - C33_3D | ecosystem: Environmental > Aquatic > Marine > Unclassified | place: USA: California... | reverse complement strand
ATTGTTTTGATAGCATAGAGAGATGATTTTTGATATTTTTTAATTTTTTTATATTGTTTAATAACTTGATCTATATTATCTAAATCAATTCGAATGTTTAAATCCTTACCAAGTCGTCCTTGATTTGGATCTCCACCAAATCCTGCACTCATTTTCTTTTCTTTTTCTCAGGTTGTTTATATCCCCAAAGTTTTGGATTGGTTCTACCATATCCAAAATCAATCTTTTGAACTGCACCCGGACCATATTTGTCATAGTACATATCAAAAAGATTAACTCGCTTGGGACAACGAGTTAGATCAAGATGTTCTTCACCATCTGCAATATACCAAATCAAGTACGCATCATTAGGAAGTGAAGAATCTTTTGCTTTATCTACAGTAGTTTTTTCTAAAAGAATTTCACATCCATACTCATGAGGCAGAACTTTATTAACCTTAGATTTATTTTCTGCCATTTTCTTCTTTTCTCCTACTACTGCTGTCATGAACGCCCACCCCATTGAACATCGGGATAAGCTTCTTTGACATTTTCAAAAGATATTTTGTATTTATCTGTTAGATTCTTATCTTTTGTAAGAATTAATACCTCTGCTTCTTTTGGATGAAGACCTCGTAGAAGATTAATAAACATCATCTCTCTACGAATAGATGTAAGAGAATCATTACCACCTTTTACATAATGATAAAGATTCTGCCACTCTTTGCGTAGAGAAGTTCTACCTCTTCCGTCAAGATCTTGACCTGTTGCTAATTCTCCACCGTATGCTTCTTTCTTTAGATTCTCAGAAAGAGTTCCAGAATACACCGATTGCTCATCAGCATTTCCATAAGGAACTTCACCTTCAGGAAGTAGAGAAACTACACTCTCATCAAAATTCCAAATAAAAACTGCTTTCAGAGAGTCGTGTTCATATGTTTTAAGAACTTCTACTTTCTTGGAGTTACTTCTTTGCTTTGATGCAAGTTCTAAAATCTCAAATACAAAAGGATTTGTAGGAAGAGTTTCAATCGGTTTTTCGGTCGTCGTCCTCTTCGTCTTCGTCGTCGTAGCCATAATAGTCATTTTCAAAGCGTACTGATACTATTTCGTCAGGTATTACCTGCCCATTTTCATCAAAAAACTCTGGATGCAAATAAGGAGGTCTTGATTCTAACAAATGCCTGTAAGTTAACCATCCAATTATACTACCTACCATAAAAAAGAGCAAGGTGAACATTACTGAAAATGTTATTACGTATGCTGTTTCCATTTGTTTTCTCCAGAGAGTTTATTTTTTCCTAACATCAAAGTGAAATTCTATAAAAAAGTGAAACTCTCTACGAAAGAGAGAAATCATCTTACCAAACTTCACTTGAAAAGTTTTTGGTTTTGATTCTCTCCTCCTCTTATTCCTAAGTAATAATTCAACACCACGGTTAATTTGTGGTTCTGACTTATTTAGTTTTCTTTTTTCGCCTTCCTGGTCGTTTATCATGACTATATCTCCAGGCATCTTCAAGAATACCATAAAGGTAATTTCTTATTTTTCTTGCTTGTGGTTTTGGGATATGACCATATCCTTCACGAAGTTGTTTATGAATCTCATCTGAACCACCCTCAAGATAATCATCCAAGTCCATCACAAGATTACTCAGCTCGTGTGCTGTATTACTTTCAATAAATTCTTCAACTTCTACTCTTTTTGTTCCACGAACTTTTAAATAATCATAAAAACTCAAAACAAATTGACCGTTAAAAGCATAATCAATTGCTTTTTCTACATCGTTACAAACTTCGTGAATGGTGTTTTCCATTAAACTAAATTTTGCTCCTTAAGATATTGAACAGTATCTGTGCAACCACCAATATGTTGGTCATTAACAATTACTTGAGGAAAAGTAGAACCTTCCCCAAATTCAGCATAAAACTCATCACGAGTAAAATCAGTATTCAATTTATAAACTACATGTTGTAGTTGTGCCAACTCTAGCACTTGTTGAACTTTCGTGCAATATGGGCAACCGTCTTTTGAATAAACTGTAAATTTCATAGTTAAAATAAAACTGAAAGTTATTTAGCATTAACTGGAATTCCTTGACCTTCGGGCAACCATACTTGTTGTTGAAGTTCCATAGGAGGTAGTTCTTCTTTTGCAGCAGGCAAACCTTGCTGTCCAGGAAGTTGTTTGTCTGTTGTTGATGTTATTGTGATCACTTGATCCATAATGAACTTTTGTTTGCGATAAGTTCTTTTATCTTTATCAAATCCAACTAACATCAATGCATCATTCTCTTCTCCACAATGAGCAATAACTCTACCTGTGGTTTTGTCTGTCACCACCCAATAATCATACATTTTTTTCTGGTGCTTTTGATTGATTATAAGTCTTTACTGGCGGTTTGTAAAGGTTTGGCCAAGTGTCTCTAATAATTTCTGCTAGTTTATATGGCGTAGTTGAAGTTATCATAGGTCTTGCATAACAGATAATATAAACATTAAGATTCCAAAGAGTTGAAATAGTATGAGAATAAGAAGCATAAAAAAAGGAGTTCAGAGAACTCCTCTTATTTATTTTTTAGAGTGCATTACCTCGCGGTAGAACTTCCTCTGGGAACACAAAGTTCTCATGAGGTTGATCCACAGGTGCCATCCAAGCACGAAGTCCTTCGTTTAGAAGAATGTTCTTCGTATAGAACGTTTCGAACTCTGGATCTTCTGCTGCACGAATCTCCTGACTTACAAAGTCGTAGGCACGAAGGTTAAGAGCGAGACCAATAATCCCAATAGAACTAGTCCAGAGACCCATAACGGGAACAAAAAGCATGAAAAAATGTAACCAACGCTTATTGGAAAAAGCAATCCCAAAAATCTGCGACCAGAAGCGGTTTGCAGTAACCATTGAATAGGTTTCTTCCTCTTGAGTTGGTTCAAATGCTTTAAATGTGTTTGCTTGATCGCCATCTTCAAATAAAGTATTTTCAACTGTTGCTCCGTGAATTGCACAGAGCAGTGCTCCTCCCAGGATACCTGCCACTCCCATCATATGGAAGGGGTTAAGGGTCCAGTTATGGAAACCCTGAAGAAACAGAAGGAACCTGAAGATCGCTGCCACACCAAAAGACGGTGCGAAGAACCAACTGGATTGACCCAGAGGATACATCAGGAACACGCTGACGAACACAGCAATAGGACCAGAGAATGCAATTGCGTTATAAGGACGGATGCCTACAAGACGTGCAATCTCAAACTGTCGAAGCATAAATCCGATTAGACTGAAGGCCCCGTGGAGCGCCACAAAAGTCCAGAGTCCCCCAAGTTGGATCCAGCGGACGAAATCTCCCTGAGCTTCAGGACCCCATAAGAGTAAGAGAGAATGTCCGAGAGCATCAGCAGGAGTAGAAACAGCAGCAGTAAGAAAGTTACACCCCTCAAGATATGAACTCGCAATGCCGTGGGTGTACCAACTGGTAGCAAAGGTGGTTCCTGTAAGCCAACCGCCAAGAGCGAGATAAGCTGTAGGGAAAAGGAGAAGGCCAGACCAACCGACAAACACAAACCTATCACGCTTAAGCCAATCATCGAGAACATCGAACCACCCCCTTTGTTGAATTGGTTGTTGTAAAGTAGATGAAACCATTTATTCCTCCATAGAAAAGAAAAGGGGTCCGAAGACCCCCTAGTTGAACTTTGGTTGTTAGATCAACCAATTGCGGGAGCAGTGAGAGCAACAGGAGTTGCTTCGGCAGCAGCCAGATCCAGAGGGAAGTTATGAGCGTTGCGCTCGTGCATCACTTCCATGCCCAGACCAGCGCGGTTCAACACATCAGCCCAAGTGTTAATCACTTTACCTTGACTATCAACGATTGACTGATTGAAATTAAATCCATTCAAATTGAAAGCCATAGTGCTTACACCCAGAGCGGTAAACCAGATACCGACCACAGGCCAGCTGGCAAGGAAGAAGTGCAGCGAACGTGAGTTATTGAAGGAAGCATATTGGAAAATAAGGCGTCCGAAATAACCGTGAGCAGCAACGATGTTATAAGTCTCTTCTTCTTGACCGAACTTGTAACCATAGTTCTGTGACTCGTTCTCAGTGGTTTCACGAACCAGTGAGGAAGTTACCAGAGAACCGTGCATTGCACTAAACAGAGAACCACCAAAGACACCAGCAACTCCAAGCATATGGAAGGGGTGCATCAGGATGTTGTGCTCTGCCTGGAACACAAGCATGTAGTTGAAAGTACCAGAGATACCCAGAGGCATCGCATCAGAGAAAGAACCTTGACCGAAAGGATAGACCAGGAATACAGCAGAAGCAGCAGCAACAGGTGCAGAGTATGCAACGCAGATCCAAGGACGCATACCAAGACGGTAAGAGAGTTCCCACTCACGACCCATATAAGCATAGATACCGATGAGGAAGTGGAATACAACGAGTTGGAAAGGACCACCGTTGTAGAGCCACTCATCTAGGGAAGCAGCTTCCCAGATGGGGTAAAAGTGCAGTCCAATTGCGTTGGACGAAGGAATAACAGCACCAGAGATGATGTTGTTTCCATACATCAGAGAACCAGCAACGGGTTCGCGGATGCCATCGATATCCACAGGGGGAGCACCGATGAATGCAATAATGAAGCAAGTGGTAGCAGCAAGTAGGCAAGGAATCATCAGAACACCGAACCAACCGACATAAAGACGGTTATCGGTTGAAGTTACCCAGTTACAAAACTGTTCCCAAATATTCGATTGTCGTTGTTGTGAAATTGTAGCAGTCATTTTTTTAAGAGTGTTAGATAAGAGTTCGGGGGACGAACTGGTATCGTTATGCTCCGCACCACCCTCCAGTGCGGATATGAGAGACGTGTTTATACTCCCCATAGGTCTCGGTTAGTGAGAGTTTAACAATGTTAAGAATTATGAGAAATCCGTAACATTTGTTTATGTATTTATCATACTACGGTTTGCCGTCCGTGTCAAGCCCTTCGGGTAGAGACAATCTCCTAAATAACAATAGTGTTTGTCACAACAAAAGAAAATGAAAAGACTTCTATTAGCCTTTTCGTTATTCTTCGCAATCCCAGTTAATGCTGCTGAAATTACATCAAAAATCACTGACTCCGTACAATTGAAAGTTGATGGTGCTGCAGTTCAATCAACCAGAATCGGTGCTTCATATTCAGCCTCAGGAACCAACATTCAATCCACATCATTTGGTGGTGTAGGTGGTGCTGGAACCTATGATATCAATACTCCAGGTCAAGCATTTAGTTTCTCGGAAAGTATTAATGCTGCCGATACTTCTGTTACTACTCAAACTCGTTCCAATCAAGGAACAATTGATTCACCAAATCTCTATGGAGATAGTGTAACTCAGGTTGGTGGTGAGAAAGGAACTCTTGCAGGTTCTTTATCAACCACTGGCGTTCCAACCGTTACTGCTGGTGGTGCTGGAACCACTGCAACGGGTCAAAGATCTATTGAATTAAGCGTATTCAAATGAGACACATAACTCCCGCTTTGCTTTTAGCGGCGGGAGTCATTTGTACTCCTGCTTATGCTAATAGTGTTGTGCCTAATTTTACCAGAGGTACGATTAACGCAACAACAGAATCAACAACAAAAATCATAGAAACTATTCGTCAAGTTGAATATACAACTGGTGAATCTTATACTGTAACTGGTACGAACATAAACATACCTGGCGTTCCTCAGAGAGGTGCCAGTTATAGTATTATGACTCAAGGTGCTCCATTCCAGTTCAGCGAAACCTATCTCGGACCTGGAGTGGCAAAAGAAACATGGATAGATCGCACCACAGAAACTCAATCAACCACTACATCAATCTCTGTCTTTACACAATAATCTCAACAGGGACTGCATTCGCACAAAGTACTCCTGCACCCAGCAATACCAATATTGCTGGTCCTTCTGCTAGTGCTACTGGAAACGTCACTAACCAGGCGGTTCAGGTATTGCAGGGTCCATACGCACTTAATACCTACGGGTCGGGGATTAGTTGTCAAGGAGCGACGTTCTCAGTGTCTCCCTTTTTAATGGGTAGTAATAACAATAGTGATGACCCAGAAACGTTTGCATCTCGTAACGGGAACTGGGGTATTTCTGCAGGTCTTAATATTCCATTAGATGGTGATTTAATGAGTTTATGTAAAAGAAGAGCAGAAACTGAAATTGCTAGACAACAAGCAGAAGCAGACAAAGCAAGATTAGATTTTGAACTTGTTAGATTATTAAAGTGTGGTGAAGCATATAAGAATGGAGTGATGTTCCACCCTGATAGTCCTTACTACAAAGTTTGTGCAGATGTTGTTGTGAAATACCCAAGAGTTGAGGATGTAGTGAATGGAACCAATAAAACTAATTGACAATTCAAATTTAAGACCAATAAACGGAAATAATCCGATTAACATACCTAATGCAAACATTAATAGAATTGATGGACCTTCTGTAATTTCAACTATAGACAGACCAACAATTCGTATTGTTGAACAACCAGTTGTTCGTGGTCTTGAAGTTCCTGTTGTTGATGTTCCAAATACTGCAATTAAGTATCCAGTTATTAATGTTCCGACTCAAGCAGAATTTGATGCTGCAGTAAAAGCAGAGCGTGACAAAGAAGCACAAGAAAAACAGGAAAAAACAAGAGGGTTACCAGATACTACCCCCCCACCTCAACTGCCTTCAGTCGTTCAAATCCCCCCCACTCAAACTTCCACACCTACACCAGTTGTAGAAGTTCCAGCAGATAAACCTCAACCTACCTTTACTGTCGGTGGAATCAATATTAATTTACCTGACCCTTCTCTTGTTGCTACGGCTGGTGCTGTCGCAGTAGTCACAACTGCTGCAACTATTGCATCAACTACAGTTCTAAATGCATTAAAGAATGCTGCTGAACCTTTAATTAAAGAAGCAACAAAAAATAAGTTTAAAATTAAAATCAAACAGGTAAAACCAGTCCTTCATTATGTAATGTCTGAGGGTGGTCACATTGATATTTTTGAGTACTCTGCAGATGGAACAAGGCTTGTAGAACAAGTGACCAATGTAGAGCAGTATATTAGAGATCAAGTTGAAATCAATGCTCTCTATGAGATTGATAACAAAATTATTATTGATGATATAATAAAAGATAAATTTACAAAAGAAGGCAAGGAAAGATTTAAACCTCTCTTTGCCCCTGCTAAAAAAATTGCTAAGAAACTATCTGCTCGTTTATCAATCTAATCCCAATTAATTTTAGATATTACCCAAGTAACTGCAATCACAGGAAGTTGAACTACAAGATTATAAAGTATGTCGAGGAAGATGTTATCTTTCTCGACTTTTTTTTGTTTAATTTCTTTTTCTTCCTCACTTTTTACTATCGTCTGTGTCATTTTTTAACACCTCTTTTTTCTTTAATTTAAAGGCAGCATCACCAAGAAAAGAACCAACAGCAAGCACAAGAACTTTTGCATATGCATCTCTGCTTGTGCTTTCAAGTTCTACTTGACCTTCTGTTTTAATAGCAACAGATTCCACAGCAGAAATCATAAGTGCTGCCCAGATGATTATAAACAATCTAACAATATTAAAGTAAATCATTTTTTTCTAATTTCTTTAAGAACATCAAAGTTCTTATCTTTTGTGCCCCCATCATATGCAAGAGCATATCCTTCATTAATCATCTGATTATTCAAAGAAGTTTCCTGTCCATTGATAAACAAATGTCCGATAATACGTCCATACTTCTCCGTACTATCTGGAAGTTCGGTCTTAATAATTATGTCTTTAGCACCTTCAAGTTTTTTCTTCAACCATTCTTTTGATTCGAGACCCATTGCTTTCTCTTTGAGGTCAGTCGTTCTACTTTCTGGAGTATCAACGCCAGCAAGACGAATACGTTTTTCTAAACTTATATCAAATCCCAAATCTATCGACGCATCTATAGTATCGCCATCAACTACTCTTGCTACAGACTTAATTCTGTAAATATATGGGTCTCTATTCATCAGAATGGTAATTTGAACTTCTCAGTATTTAGTTTAGGAACAGGTAATTTTTCAAATGCTTTATTAACTTGAGTCTCAACAACCTTTCCAACAAACTGTTCTGGATTGTTTAGAATTGCTTCTGCTTTTTTATATGTTACATAAGCACCATAACAAAGTGCTCCACTAATGGTCAGACTTGTGAGTGATAGTATTAGACTTAAATGCTTCATCGTTCATCTCCTTATGTGCTAGATTTAATATGTAGTAAATGCAGTATGCTGTAAAGGCAAGACCGCAAGATAATATTATAACAACTCCCCAGGGAAAATCCATCAATACTTACCTTCCGTACAATATTCTACTTTTTTATTTGGATAATAAGGATACTTACCTTCTTGTGGTTTCATCCATCCACAACCAATCAACCAATCCATAGTCATTGGTGTAGGACGAATTTGTTCCCATAGAGGACCCTTCGAACACATCTCCAACTTTTCAGCAGTCACATTTGATTGTTCTTCTGCCCAGTTCGCATCTGCTTCCCAAGGAATAGCACGACTTTGCATCATAGACTCATAAGTTAATCTAGTCTGCTTCATAACCCAAGCAGGTATTTCGCTATCCTGATGAACTTGTGCCATAAATGATGTTTTTAATCCACCACCCATACAATCTTGAACAACGTGCCATCCTTCGTGTCTCATTGTTCCTAAAAACTCTCTAGGATCTTTTAAGAGAGTTTCATTTACAAAAAATCGATTATAATTTGGTTTATATAATCCTACTGTTCTTGGTGTAAAGTATCTTTCCTCTGCAACATATACAGGAACATTCACACTGTCAAGAGCAGCAATAATTCTTTTTAGTTCTTCTCTAAATGGATCAAAATCTGGATCCTTTAATAGTTCAGAATCTACAGTAAGTTTCTCTACACCTTCAGTGCATTCTAAGAGAATCATACAACCCATTGCCTCTGCACTGTAAGGTCTTACTGTTGGTTGCTTTGGTTCTAATGAAGATGCTATAGCAGGAAATGCTAAGGATAAAACTAAACCAATTGAGGTGAATAACTTTTTCATTCGTTCCACCAACCTTCTTCTTTGTGAATCCAGACTTTCAAATCTTTTACATACTTTCTCAAGATCTGGGCCTGTTCTTCATGCCAAAAATCACCCGTCTCCATATAAAGACGGGTGTGATTATCTACTGCTTGGAGTATTTTATGGATGGGAGCATTCCAACACTCCCTTTTAGGAGTGTTCCATTCTCTTGGCACGGTATTACTAGCGAATGAACTTCATTGTAACGAAGATAATCAATTTGGCATTGTCCAGGACTTACCTCAACATATCCAATTATCATAAAAGCAATCAAATCAATCATTTTTTCTTGCCACCATTCTTCGCTTTTTTAGCGTTAGCATTGCCAGAATTCTGCTTTTTATTATTTGCAGAACCTGCTGAACCTTTTTTACCTTTGTTTGCTGACTTAGACATTATGCTCCACCTGTGCGAGGTTGTACTTGACCTTCTAATACTTCAACTCTTTCTTCAAGAGTTGGTTCTGCAGCAGCAACCTCAGGTGCTGGTGGTTCTGGAGTAGGTTCTACTACCACTTCTCTACGTGGTTCTTCTTCTTTCTTCTCATCATCGTCACCACCTTTCTTCATCGTATTAATACCAAAAGTGGCAGCAGATGCTGTGAAGACAGTAGCAATAAACGTTGGGTCCATCTTAGATAGAGCACCAGCATAACTAGCAGTAAGAAGAGCAGCAGACCAACCCAAAATCGCAATACGTATAACAGTACTCATACCTTTCTCTCTTTTGTTTGGTGTTTCCATTTGTTCCTTAGTTTGAGGTTAACCTTTTTTCCAAGCTTCACCTTCTGCTTTTCTTCTACGAGCAAGACCTGCTTCTACATTTGAACCAGGATTTCTGTAGAGATAAAGCGCATCGGGAACTAAGTCCCACTCTTTATTCTTCAGGCGTTTAGTAATAGTATTAAAGTTATCACCACCGTAAAAACCGGCACCAAGATTATAAGCAAAGCTGAGCAGAGCGCCTCTTTTTCCATCTGACATTTCATTCCAATGTGGGATTTTACGCAAAGCAGGAAGGAATTCATTCTTACATTGTTCGATAAGAAGTTGATCTGCTTCTTGTTGTGTTAGTGTATCGCCAAGTTTAAAATGAGACCCATCTTTTTTACGAGTTGATCCCCAACCGATTGTGATTGGAAGTCCTCCAGTAAGAGGATCAGGATATGCCTTTAAGTGACATCCCTCAAACTCCTTAATTAATTTTAATCCCATCATTGGGACATCATCACCACCTGTCACAGGAGCTGCAGCAGCTGGGGAAGATGCTGGTGCAGCACTAGTCTTTTTTCCTCTATAAATCTCCGCCCAATCAATATTATCCTCTAGATACTTGACTGGGAGGTTATCTTCCAACCACTGCACTGCTTTGACATGGTTAGGATTCTTCTCGTCATAAAACTTGAAGAAGTTATGTAGATCGATTCTTGCCATTGTTGTCTCCGAAATAACGTTGATAAAGTTCGTTTGCTTCTATATGCTTACCATTATTTGTAAGATCTTTTATCACTTTAAGCATTTTTGCTTTAAATCTAGTCGAAGATTCTGCCCCATCCATCGTTGCCTCCTGGACACCAACGGTGCTTAAGAACTGCTTTGGTGTAAATTGTTTTCTTACCGTTAGTCACGGGACCAGTATAGTTATCATTTAATGAACCATATGGGTCATTGACATAATAACCTTTACCATCTGGTGTCTTACCAATCACAACACACATGTGCCCACCAGTAGGTGCAGAAAGAGAACCCCTATGGAGTATGCCAATAACAACGGGCTTCCCAGCGTCCAGACTTTTATCGATATCAGCAAAAGATAAATTGTAACTAA
>Ga0222714_10006493_pt1 | contig 10907 bp, 9 predicted proteins | sample C33_3DmetaG_FD_165048 | JGI IMG/M metagenome (GOLD analysis project Ga0222714, IMG submission 165048) | Estuarine water microbial communities from San Francisco Bay, California, United States - C33_3D | ecosystem: Environmental > Aquatic > Marine > Unclassified | place: USA: California... | reverse complement strand
GTCAGATTCGTTTATAACATTTCCTTCATTATCATATTCTATTTTTTGAACATCAATATAAAAGTTTGGATTCTTATATTTCCAGTCCCAACCTAAAGCCCACCACGGAGCTAAAACAACACCATCTCCTGTCATTTCTTTAATATCATCTATTATTCTTTGTGAAAACCAATTATCATAGTTTGCTGCGGTATCTTCCACATCGTGATAGATTTTAATAAGTGGTTTTTTTTCATAATTTGTATCAACTTCAATAAATTCAACCTCATCAAAAAGACTATAAATCATTTCTTTTACTAAGTTCAGTTTTTTGTCTTCTGATTTGTTTTCCGATTCCATCAAATCATCTGTGGTTTTGCATTTTGTTGTATCGTAAGTAATATAAACTTTTTCAGCAATTGGAAGAAAATTATTAATCATTTCCTTTAAATCATCTTTTGTTTCTTTCCAAATCAAAGGTCTCAACTTACCTTTTTTGTATTTTAGATTTAATCTTAAGCAAGGTTTTTCAGAATACTTTGAACCAAAAAAACTGTCTATTTCAATTCCACATAATGATTCTTTATCAACAACGGTATGTACTATTTCACTTATAACTTTTTCATATTCTAAAAAATGTTCATTACCCCATTTATTTTCTGATTCCATAAGTCCTGAATCTTCCCTTAATATTCTTTTTATGGATTCTTGTAACTTATTAGGTGAATCTTCAGGCCACGAATTTAAAACATCTTCACTACTTCCTGTTCCTTCATATTTTAGGGTTATCGCCTCTTTTGGGATATCTTGAAATGTTACAATATGTTTTGACCTTGATTCAAAATGCCTGTCTTTGAACCATTTAACATCAGGAATCATTGTTGTGTCAATAAACCAAATATCATCATCGTATGTTGAATCAAACCATGCTCTTTTGTTTGTTGAGTTGGTTGCAAAAATTGCTGGTTTACATTTAACCCCATAACCCACATATACTTTATAACATTCTCCCGCTTTCACTTTAAGACCGTTTTCCATTATCTTATCTCTGAACATTGGATTAGACTTATGGACAACAATCTGATTGGGTGTTATTTCTTTACCCGCTGGATTATAATCTTTGTCTTCTGATTCACTTTCTCTTAGATAGTTATTTTCTTTATCTCCACACTTTGGTGTTTGTTCTCCACGAACACCAATTACTACTCCTGTATAGTTTGCAATTTCTTTTGAAATGTCCTCTAAAACATTTAAATACATTTGTCTTATACCTTGTGTCATGGGCCAATATTCTGTTCCATAACCTCCGATAAATAAAACTGTAACTTCAGGTATATTAAAAACTTCGTTTAATGTGATTTCATAAGAACAAATAAGATGATTATATTCAGGAAGTATTAGGTCTTCCATTATCATTTTTGTTATTTTGAAAAGTTTTTGTGTGTCTTTTTCATTTCTGTTTGAACTCTCGTTCATGAACTTAACCTCATCCTCACAACTATCTACATACCAAGGTGTATAGATATACACTTTGATTCCCATAGATTTTATTGAGTCCTCTAATGAACCTAATTCTTCAAGAATTTCATCATTATCAAGATGTCTTCTAGTAGTCTTAGACCGTATTTCATAATCTTTATCGTCAGGATTATATTCTACCCATATATCACAAAGTCCATCCCAACTAACTAAAGATAACAATACATTTATTGCTCTTAGATTTTTGTCAGTTTCACCATTATCACTTTCATTTAAACTTTGAGACTCACCATAAAGTTTTTTGTGTATTTTTTTCACATCTTCTTTTGAAAAAGGGAATTCATCCTCATGTAAATCAACATCTTTTCCGTTTATTTGTGTAACATCAAAATAACCGATAGTCCTAATTTCAGGTATGTTGGTTTCTATCTTTCCTACGGTATTGTCATTTATAATTACAGCAAGAATAGTCATCAGTTTCTTTTTTTCCGCAGAAGTTAATTTACTGTCATCATAAATAAGATTTAATTCAGGCCAAGAATGTGTGCCCCATATATTTTTTTTAATACCAATTATTTCATATTCAATTGGGAATACAAAGTATCTAGGATCTTTAAACGCATCGTGATATTCGAAATCAACAACTCCTGTTAATCCATCCAATATTTGAAAAGATTCAGGATCATTCTTAAATACTTTTTTGAGGTTTTTTAACCCTCCAACCATTTCAGCAGCATCAAAGATATTATTATCTTCGATAAATTGTTTCAGCTCTTGTTGGAGTCTATTTTCTTTTAAGATATGTCTGATTAGTTCTCTCATTAATATCCTCTTAATCTATCATATTCAACATTACGAAGTTTTTCTAAATATGTTTTTTCAATCCACCCTGGACTTTCTTCTTCTTGTTTCATTATAGCATCTCTTCTGAAAAGTGTGGTTTTAAGAATAAGTTCTATCATATCCTCCTCAGTCACGCCTTCAGGTTTTGTCCTGGGTGGAACACAAGTTTGAGCATCTCTATCATCTATATTGAATTCAGAAATATAGATGTCATTTCTACCCATCTTACTTTGAATTTCACCTAAATAAGTGTCGTCAAACCATTCTTCAAAAAGGTATTTTAAGTAACTTACTCTTACAGGAATATCAGACATCAACTCTTTAAATATATCATTTGGAATATAAATTGAACCTGATTCAAAATCTCTTTCTTCAGTTTTTCTTCTATCGTCAAAAACATCACTATTATCTTCAAAAAATAATATAAATTTCATTATTTCTTTTCCATGATTACACCATTCAAAATCATGTCTTGTTTCCCACGATTTGTCATAGTAAATTTTTGCACCATCAAAATAGTCGTTTAACCATCTATAAACAACTTGTTCTATTTTTGGTGTAGGTTTTTCGTATTTTCTTTTAACCTCATCTTCTAATATCAATTTAATTAAATTTCTCATCACATTACTTGATTTAAAAACCTTTTAATTGTTCTAATAACTTTTTGTCTATATGGGTCAAGACTTTTACCGTATAATTCAATTGGCTCAATAACATTACCATGAATTAACATATCAAATATTTGTTGAACTTGAGTTATTTTATTTTGAAAGTTACTAACACTATAAATCTCACCCTTTAAATTAAAAGTGATTATTTTAAATGTTATTGGTTCTTCTTCATCACCTAAATTTTTTTCTTCTACTTTATATCTTCGCATAAGAAAGTTTAATATCTTTTGAGTTGGGTCTTCTTCATTTTCAATTAATCTTCTACTCTCGTTTAGTTTGTTATTTTCCATGTATAAACCATATAGATGTTTCATATCTTCATCATTATATCTAATATCGTGATCCAAACTTTTCCAATTTTCTCCATTCACATAATCAATAGCAATATAATACCCATCTTTAAACATGTTACGAGCTTCTGGTTTTATATCAACACTCCCTATGTTCAAATCGGCAATTGTATCCCAAACAAATTGATCAAACAATTCTTTTTCTTTTTTGTTGAACTTAGAATCATCATAAATTAAGTTAACTACCGGCCATGAATTTGACTCCCATGTATTCTCGTGTATACCAACTATTTCGAATTTAACAGGAAATTCAATAAATTCTTTTCTTGAATGGTAAACAAGATTCAACTTTCCTTTTAGTGAATCTATCATGTCTGTAAGATCAGGAAATGGTTTCAACATTCTTTTAAGATTATTTATTCCACCAACCATTTCAGCGGCAACAAATATACCCTCATCTTTAATTACATTAATAATGTTTGAAAGTGCTGAAGACTCTTTTAAGATATGTTTAATTAACTCTCTCATTTAACAAAAATGTAATTGTCAACACCCAAATCTTTAGGATCGTCTTGATTGAGCACCGATCCTGATCGTTTCATTTTAAATTTATTTGGTATCATTTCCTCATATATCTCAGATAAATCATCTTGTAATTTTCTATATTCAAGATCGTCAAAGTTTTCTTCTTCTTCATAATTCATCATAGAATATGGGTAAGGTAGTCTTTCCCTATCTTCAATTGAGTTGGAGATAAATTTACCGTATCTAGGGTGAGGTTTTAATCCGTAGTATTCCATGGATTTATTATAATCTAATTCAAGATCTATGTATATTTTATACGCCCATTTATCGGGAGAATCTGAATATTCCCAACCAACAACAAAAGGATATGTTTTCTTAAGAACTTTTACAGCAATATCAATTCCCTTTCTGATTTCGTCAGGACTTGTTTCTTCTTTTAATATTTTTTTAATTAAATTTCTCATTCTATTTCTCGATAATCGTCTTGATGTAAGAAAAATTCTATAAATAAGTCACCATTACCACTCTCCCAATTTACTTTAATTGGGAACATCATAAAGTAACTGTCGCCATTCACCTTATTTAATTTACCGTTCATTAAAAATTCATAATTTTTTATTACCCTAAAAAGCTCATCTTCAATTCTATTAAGTTTATCTGTGAACGAACCAAAATCTGGATCTTCAGAAAAAGATTTAACTTTAATTGTTGTACTTATATCTTTGTATTTTTCATAAAACTCAATGTCAACAAATTCAAGTTCATCAATTATATCATTTTTAATGTTGCTCTGAATAAGGTATTCGAGTGATTTCATATTTTTAATGAATCTTCCTTTAAGACCTTCACCTTCTTCTTTCAATATTTTTTTGATAGTTTCTTTCATCAAAAAACATTTTTTTCATTGATTACCTCCATTATCATTTTTTGTAATCTTCTTAGATATTTTTCTTGTAAACGATTTGTGTACTCTACCTCAACTTCCTGACCTTCATCATCTTTTACCTTTAAAACTCCTTTTTCTGTAAGTTTGTTTCTGAAAGTTGTTTGTTTAATATTACTGTCCAAATTATTATATAGTTCTTCAAAAGATTTAAGTTGTATTGTTTCACCATCAGGATATTTCAACAATAGATTAGGTTGGAATAGGTCATCCAACCAACCAGCCCTTTTTGCTTTTTGGTAGTATTCTATAGGTGCATTTTGTTTGAATTTCTCTTCGCCTCTACCGTAAACAGACAACATTTGTTTTAACTTATCAAGATCAAGTTTTTCCCTTGTTCTTTCACCATAGATTCCGTAATTTTCAGGTCCTTTAAGTTGTACATATCTGGCAACATCGGGATCTATTCTATTGAGGTCGGCTAAACTTCTTACTTTATTATTTTGAATCAAATCCCATATTTTATCTTTATGGAACTTGCTTACATTTTTTGCAGGTTTACCTAAATTACCGATTGCTTCTTCATTGTTAAGGACTTGAAATCCCATTTCTTTTACATCTTCATACCATCTTTGCTCCGCTTCTGCGGCTTTTTCAGGACTTTGATATGTTCTTTCTATAATTTCATATTCAGGTTCAACAGGTTCAATACCGTTCTCTTGTCTTCTTTTAATCTCTTTACCAACGGCAGTTAAAATTCGATTAGGCTTTGTACAAAAATGTTGACTTTGTCTTCTTGTCAAGTCACAAGTTAAACCGACATATGCAACATCTTGATCACCCCCTTTCCAAGTATAGGCATAAAGTTTGAGTCTTGTTCTACCCATAGCATCGTCAAAGTTTCCTCTCAATATAAGAAGAGGCATCAAATCGTATTTTAATATAAGTTCGTGTAACTTTGGGTGTTTCTCTGCCAACTGTTTACGGGTGTAAATTCCATTTTGTTTCGAGAAATCCAATGCGTGATTTAAAACCCTTTGTTCTTGAGCGGTTAAAGTTTGTTCCCTCAATAAAAGTTTAATGTATTGTCTCATAATAAATAAATATTATTACTTGATATTTAAAGGTGCCGCCTCTACAAATTTGAGTTTTATTGTCACTGTAAACCCTTTATGTTTGAATGTGTGGAGGTTTTCTATATCTGAACCATTTTTGTAATTTTGGACGATGTTGTTTTTGGCCTCTTCATTTATTTTTTCAACTTTTATTTCTTCTGTTTCGGGATCGATATATTCAATTGTACCATCTTCTAAGTTGATAGATTTAACTTCAATTGGCATATCCTTAGTGACTTTGGTACTGGCGATTAATTTATACCTATAAACCTTTTTCGATTCTAAATCCCAAAAATTTACAGTACCATCTTTTGATACTGAAACATTAGAAGGTTGGTTATCTTCATTAAGACCCATTAACTTTTTATTTCTTGATATTTCGTGTAGTAATATTTTATTCATAACATGTTTTATTAAGATAAATATCTCGAAGAATTTTTGTATCTTTGATTTATGAAAATGTTAGTCGATTTAATTAAATCTTTGATCTTCGATGAGGAGATTGTCAAACCAAAACCAAAGGTTAAGAGAAATACTGCAACTAAAAAACCAAGAGCTAAAACAGTCCAACCTGTTAAAAAGATTGTGAAAAAAGTTCCTAAACCGAGGTCAAAAAAACCAAAATCCAAGAAGGATGAAATTTTGGAAGCATTGGATTATATGAAGTCGAAAAAAGGAAAAACAAAAAAGGATAAAGAATCAATCTATATGCTTGAAATGGTCCTCAAAAACATGAAGTAACTAGACTTTACTGTCTAAGTTCGCACCAATTAATTTATAAACAGGTTTGTTGCCATGTGGTTCTATTGGGCCTATTGGTGGATCAATAACCGTTACACCCTCATTTTTAAATTTTTGATAGTACTTTCTTACTTTAGATTCCTCAATGTTTTTCAAAGCCCCCCAATTCCATGATCCTTGGATTGCAAATAATTTTGCGTTAGGAAATTTACTTTTAAGTTCATCTACAAGCCCTGTAACATCATCATTTTGACTGAAAGCACCATTCGTTCCAATACAAATAGCAATGTTTTTTACTTTTTTAGATCCTTTATGATTTTTTAATGCCTTTAGTAACCATGATAAAGTTTTTCCGCCTAACCACAATGAAGACTCAGAACCATTTTTTGAAATTAACTTGAATCTGTTACTTGCATTTGCAACAAAAGGTGTTTGTGAATCCCCAATCAAGATATTGTCACTGATTAATTCTTCTCCGCTATCATCCAAAGTTTCGGTTTTATTTTTTTGTATCTTTTCAAGATCTTTTTTATCAAAACCCTTACTTTTAACTTCATCCAAAAGTTTTTCTATCACATCATTATCAACTATTCCATTTGGTTCCATTGATATTTTTTCTTGAAAATCCATCACAGCTTTTTCTGTTTCTGGACCAAATTTTCCATCAACACCCCATTGAGGTAATGAAAATCCCAAAAACTGTAATGCCGTCTGTATAACTTCAACTCCCTCCAATTTTGGGTAAGGTTTTTCACCTTTCTTAAATTTTTCTTCGTCGGTAGAAATTTTTTCTAATGTTTTAATAACATCTGACGACTCATCTTCGGGATAAAATTCTTCACTTTTATCTCTTGGTTCATTTCTATATGAAATAAAGTACTCTATAATGTTTCCAGATTTAACTGTATGCACACCGTCACAACCCGCATATTTTTTACACTTTGCCTCCATTTCAGCTCTTCCTTTTAACTGAATATGTCCCATACCACCTCTTCGGTCCATTCGTGTCAAAGCATCGTTTTCATCTACTTTTTCAAAATTTACTCTGATTTCAAAATATTTGGGTTTTTTAGACATTTCGATGTCTTTCATATTTGGTTTTACAAATATTCCACTTTTAAACAAATCTTTTAAATGTTTATTGACTTCGAAGGTAAAAACATTAGAAAGTTGATGAATTGTATCTTTAGGGTTTAATACCGCACTTTCTAAATTGAATCCTGTTTCAGGTCCTTCATATTTGACAGATAAAAAATTGTCTGATTTATTTACCGTCACTTTGGGCGTTTCGATTCCATCACCATTGTCCCATACACCTTTTGACCAAGCTTTATTTTCTTGTTCATTCAAAAGTTTTTTTAATCTGCCAGTGTTTTCCGAAAGTATTAATTTTTTTTTTAATCTGATGTGGTTTTCACTAATGTCTGACTGCTGATTAATTTTTTCTTTGAGTATTCGAACAAATTCATTTTGTATGTCTTTCAATAGATCAATGTAGGAATTTCTAACTCTTTTTTCAGGATCTTCAAATTTTACATTAGAGTACAAATAATTGATACCTGAAATGTTTGTGATACATTTGTGTCCTCCTGAATTTGCCATAATAACATCATAACCATTTACAGACGCTTTGTTGAACACTTTTCTATCCTCCGCAGGTATTGATTTATAAAGGTTTTTTGATTTGTAATCTAAATATTTTTCAAGTTTTTCAGTCCCATTAATTTGTAATGATGGTGAATTTCCGTAGATTGCTAAGAAATCTTTGAATGTGAACCCAACTGATTTTTCATCAGAATCCATTTCAGATATCCTTTTGAGCGTTGCAAAAGTAACTTTTTGTCTTTCTAATTCAGGTCTAAATTTTTCTAAAACTTCATTTTTGATTTCACCTAAATCTACACCCTTCAATGCTCTTTCTTTTTTATATGGATTACATGAAGCTTGTACCATTCCCATGGGTAGTCCTGTCACTAAAAATTCTGCATCAGGATGATTAATGAATGGTGTATATCTATCGTAACCTCCCGATTTCATTGTCGGTCCTAAACCATACTGAGATATGATACCATCTTCGTAGGTTACACCCTTTTCTTTTCTTGCTTGAATGTAAGACTCTTGGTTTTTCAATAATTGGTCAATTGATGCGTAACCCTCTTTTCCCATAATATCTTTAATATTCAATAAAATACTTTGGAGAGATGGTTTAGCATTCATAACAAGTTTTTTAAGAAAATCAGGTTTGTTCTTGAAAGCTAATAACAGTTTGTTAGCAACAAGACCCATCATTTTTTTATTTTCTTTAACCCCTTTTGTTCTATCAACTTTGAAAAGATATTGAACCACTTGTTCCGGTGTAATATCATATTTTGCGTAATCGGCCGAGTCGATCATTGAAATTGTTTCAATATCGTCCTGACTAAAAATATCTCTTGGAGAGATAGATTGTGAAATAGTTTCCACATTTGATCTTGATGGTTTAAAGTTTGTAGCGGTGCCTTGTTCAACACCGGCTTGAGTGTCGTGGTGATCTGTATGAATAACAAACATTGGTTTACCATGAGCAAAATCTACCAAAACTGGCATAATATCACCTTCACCCTCAGGTTTGTGAATTGCAAATTCTTTTCCTCCATATTGGATAATTTCGGCGTCAACTACTTTGATACCATTATTTTCCAAATAGTTTTTCATTGCTAAAGCTGTCGTAACTCCATCTAAATCTTGATGGAAGTAGATTTTAGCCATTGGATATCTTTTAGCAATTGCTTTGATATCTCTAATACCTCCTTCATTGAGGATTTTTCTATTCTCTTCCTCAATAATTTGTCTTATTAAATCTTTCATCTTCTATAAATACTCTTCTACACAAAAACATAAGGGAGTTCATCCCAAGATGTAGTATATTTTTGAGTAATATAGTCTTGTCTCATTTCCCAATCATGGGTTTCATTCTGTGGAGCCACAACAACTTGAACCTCATCACTAAACATTGAGGTTTGGATAATGGTATCAGGAGTTAGTTCGTTAAATACGATTCCACACTTTTTATATTTTTCAGATTTGTTACAAAGAACTTTATATTGTTCATGAATTTGAGACCAAATAAGATCTGGATCTCTTGTTGGAGTTTGGAGTTTGATTGTTTTAGAATGGTGATACTTATTTCCTTTATGATAATTTCCTGAAACAAATATAGTAGCCTTATTTGCAAACAACTTGTTTTGACTTAGTTTTTTTACACCGTTTTTAATATAGGTATACATTGCTTCTCCTAACTGATCAAAATCCTGCACATCTTTTCCAAATGAACGAGTAGATGCAATATTCTTCTTTGGTTTGGACTTCTTTTGAATTGGAAAACAATACATCTCTGTTAACTCTAATTGTGTTTTCACTCCATTGATATTCATTAACTTTCTAACAGTATATTCGTTTGTGTTAATGAACTGACCTACTGATTCAACACCGATGTTTTTTAGTTTTTTTGCCCACTTTCTACCAATACCCCAAACCTCATCAACATCAATCCCATAAGACATATTTCTAAAGTTTGGTAAGTCCCAATAAGAACATACACCATTATAGTTTAGCTGTTGTTTAGCTAAAAAGGATGTTAGTTTAGCTAAAGTTTTGTTTGGGCCAACACCAATTGATACAGGAATTCCAACTTTCTTTCTAACTTCTTCTTTAATTGCAATTAATGTTTCTGTTAGATCTTCCAAAGGTATGTTTGAAAAATCAACAAACGCTTCGTCAATTGAATATACCTCGATATCATTTCCAAACTCCGAGATTACTTTCATAACCCTATCTGACATATCCCCATACAAGTTGTAGTTTGATGAGTACACACAAAATCTATGTTGATCCATAAACTCTCGACTCTTGAAGAATGGTTCACCCATTTTGATTCCAAGGTCTTTTGCTTCTTGAGATCTGGCAATAACACATCCATCGTTGTTTGACAATACAACGGTTGGTCTTCCAATAGATTCAGGATTGAACAATCTTTCACAACTCACATAGAAGTTGTTACAATCAATTATCCCAATCTTTTTTACATTTTCTTTAATACCCATGTTACTTTTCCCCATAAGTTTTTTTGTCCTTTGAACTCTCGAAGTTTGAAATGATTCTTGTCCGTTAAGATTACCAAATCCCCATCTTTGGGATCCTCAGTTCGATCAATTACAATCGTATCGCCTTGGTTAATTCCAAAGACTGTTGGCCCTGAATATCTAAAATAAAATGTCGTGTAGTGATCTTTAACAATCAAGTCATTTAGATCTAATCGTTTGTCAACATAGGTTTCTGCTGGTGAAGCAAATCCTGTTGTTGTGGCATTGATCTGAATTGGGTTTTGGTGTCTCAACATATA
>Ga0222714_10006490_pt1 | contig 10910 bp, 20 predicted proteins | sample C33_3DmetaG_FD_165048 | JGI IMG/M metagenome (GOLD analysis project Ga0222714, IMG submission 165048) | Estuarine water microbial communities from San Francisco Bay, California, United States - C33_3D | ecosystem: Environmental > Aquatic > Marine > Unclassified | place: USA: California... | reverse complement strand
ATGTCGACCAGCACGACAAGGATCGATACGTAAGTGGTTGGAAAGGATCATACAGTGATGATCCAAACGAGATCGAAGCGTGGGCAATGCAGAAGAAATTAGTGGAGGATTATAGGCGCTCGTAGCTCAGCTGGATAGAGCACGCGCCTTCTAAGCGTGTGGTCGCAGGTTCGAGTCCTGCCGAGCGCACCATTGTGCCGGCTTAGCTCAGTTGGTAGAGCAGGGGTTTTGTAAACCTCAGGTCGGGAGTTCAAGTCTCTCAGCCGGCACCATAATGTTGACTATATGTTGTTTTATAGGTATACTAAATAATTCATAACGTCATGAAAGGAGTGAATTAACATGGCAGCAGAAAAGAAGAGTGATACTGATTTTACGTACCTAGACCGAAAGCTATATGCTTTGGCAGCTATGCTAGATACGACAATCAGATTTCATGTCGATCAAATGGACTTTGATGAGATGGAAAAGAATTATCTCTCCGTTTGGTTGAAGAAGGAACGTGATCCACTGTTGGTTACAGTTATTGCAACTATGACAGGTGATCGTAATCTTGCTCCACAAGAGGATACTGATAATGCAGCAGGGTCAGAAGCAGCTTAGTGACGAAATACGGCATAGCCTCAATGAAGCGGCTATCCTGTATCCTGATTTGAGTCAAGAAAAGCTACTTGAGATAGCTTCCAGGCTATCTGGAATACCTGAGTTTATGTTTAATTGGATGAAAGAACTTTATGACTGACAAAGACGTTTATCACCAGGGATGGTTTGACAAATTAGGTAAAATTAGTCCTACATTTTGTCTAGCTAAGTGGAAGCAAGTAACGTTGCATCTACAAACTGGTCATAAGCATAGCTGTCATCATCCGAACACTCATAAGATAGACATTGAAGCTATCAAAAAGGATCCTTCTGCCCTCCACAATACTGAGTTCTCTATGGAACTTCGACAGCAGATGTTGGACGGCGTACGTCCTCCAGAATGCGGGTATTGTTGGAAGGCAGAAGATACCGGTTCATTTAGTGATCGAGTGTATAAGAGTGCTACGCGTTGGGCATATCCATTCTTTGATGAAGTAGTAAAGAAGGGTAGCAAAGAGAACATCTTTCCTTCATACTTGGAGGTGAGTTTCAGTAACGTATGTAACTTTAAATGTACATACTGCGCTCCAAATATTAGTAGCCAATGGTACCAAGAAGTTGAGCAGCATGGTGGGTTTCCATTATCGTTTGGGGTATCTGGACAAGATGGAAATGGGTGGACATACAATGATATGGCTGCACTTAAAGCCCAAGATAAAATGCCAATCCCACACAACCAAGAAAATCCTTACGTCGAGGCTTTCTGGAAATGGTGGCCTGAGCTATACAGACATCTACAGACGTTTCGTATAACAGGTGGTGAACCTTTACTGACCAAAGATACGTTTAAGGTTCTCGATTCGATTATAGAGGATCCTATTCCAAACAAAAATCTTAGACTTGAAATAAACAGCAACCTATGTGTTCCTGATCAACTCTTTGATAACTTTGTTACGAAGTTGGATAAATTGGTTACTGATAGATGTACTGGTCCTATTACAATATTTACTAGCTGCGAAGCTAAAGGTGAGAGGGCTGAGTATATTAGAACTGGATTGGATTATGATAAGCATCTACGGAGCTTAAAGACTCTTCTTGATATGTTCTGTAAGCATAAAATGAGACCTCATCATTACAAAGATCCAGCTAGGTATAATCACGTTGCGTATATGTGTACGTTCAATGCATTGAGTGTATCATCATTCAAAGGATTTTTAGAAGACATTGTTGATATTAGATCTAGTCTTGAGTTTTCTGATGAGCTTCTTGAACACGCTCAAGATATTTGTGATCATCCTGAAAACCATTTGTATGAAACACAAGAGCGAGATAATATTAGATCACTAGCTGGTGGACAAATGTACCTTGCAACACAAGCTAACACACTTGATATTCCTTTCTTGAGATTCCCGTCTCATCTGAGTATAGATATATTGACAGATGACTTCGGTCATTACTTCGAAGAGTGTCATCAGTTCATGAAGGACAGTCCATGGTTTTCAGATTTCGAAGCAAGAAAAATGGAACGAGTATGGAATGTCTACAAGAACAACAAGACGGGCAACGAGACTAAAAGAAGATTGCGTAAACAGTTTCAGCAGTATGTAGATCAACTAGATACAAGACGAAATACCAAATTCCTGGAAACGTTTCCAGAGTACACCAACTTTTATGATTATTGTAAGGATTTACCAGCATAATGGGAAAGAAAAAGAAATCACGTGACCATCAAGTGTCCAAAGGGATTCATAGCAGCGTTGATCGATCGATTACGAAAGCAATCAGAAGAGATCGCAGTCCATTGGAAGTACTATGTAACAAGTCAGATGCATGGAAGAAGATGAAGAACCCTTGGATCACTATTCCTAATTCTAATCCTCACGAAACAGCCAAACGGTTTATTAGAGTGAGAGCGAATGACTTTTGGGGTGACCCAAGAGGTATCTATCGAATGGGAGGTGGTGATGGCTAATGGATGGGGTCGTGGCGCTATTGGTCGTTCGGATGTAATTATCTACACCAAAGATATGTGCGACTGGTGCGAAAAAGCCAAGAAAGAAATTAAAGCTCGTAATTGGGATTATACTGAATATAACATCAGTGATCCAGCATTACGTGAGGAGCTAAAGGGCAAAGCACCACACGTAAAGACTGTTCCTCAGATTTGGATCGGTAAAGATCACATTGGTGGATATGAACATTTAATGAAGTATTTTGAGGAGACATTAGGATGGTAGCACCAAAGTTGACTATTCTGGACAGCAAGAAGAATATGTTTGAATACGAAGATGGCTGCTCTACAGGATATGAAGTCAATGAGCTTAACAAGAAAGCTATGGGTGGTACAGAGTTAATGATGCATGGTCTGTACAGTCGAGTAGATAAAGAGCTCCTCAATCATTTTCAGATCATTCCATCAAGAGTACGTAAATTAGATGGTACTAAAAAACGAATCTTCTGGTGTCATGATTTAGCAGACGATGGAGAGGTTCGATTTCTAAGGGATGGCGGCTGGTCACATTTTGACAAGCTCGTGTTCGTTTCACACTGGCAGCAACAGGATTACCAAACAAAGTTGGGTATACCTCCGTCGATGTGTTACGTACTACAGAATGCAATTGTTCCAATTCCAGAACACACCAAGCCTGATCCTAAAGAACAACTAAACCTAATATATTTCTCGACCCCACATAGAGGTCTTGATATTCTATATCCAGTATTTGATCATATGAAAAAAATGTACTGGCAGGATCTTAATGTCAAGCTCCATGTCTACTCCAGCTTTGAACTTTATGGTTGGAAAGAACGAGATCAACAGTTCGAGCCGTTGTTTGATCAACTAAGAGAACACCCAGACGTTGAGTATCATGGTGCAGTAACAAACGACAAGATACATGAAGTGTTGAAAGACATGCATGTGCATGCATATCCAAGCACGTGGCCTGAGACAAGCTGTATCAGTCTAATGGAAGCTATGTCAGCTGGGCTAGTATGTGTACACAGTTCATTTGCTGGGCTACCTGAGACAGCAGCTAATTGGACAATGATGTATCCTTATCATGAAGATAAGAATGCACACGCAAATATATTTGCACAGAACCTTTTTAACTCCGTAAGAATGTTAATGGAAGGTTCATTAGAACAGAGATTGAGTATGCAAAAAGTATATGCTAACTCGTTTTATACATGGGAAACAAGAGCCATGCAGTGGGATATGTTCTTGAATACATTTGTACGGGAGGATAATAATGAGTCCGGAGGAGTGGGCAGCTAAAAAAGAAATCGAAGCTCGATCAGACGAGCTCGAAAAGAATTTGGAGCGATGGACTAAATATGATATGCTCCATATGCGTAATGACCTTGACGATTTGTTCGAATTTCTATTAATGGATGCACATCTCGATAGTCGTGGTCGTGCGGTAGTTGATATGGCAAGGCTATCGTTTGAAAAGATATTCTACGGCACCAAGAATGAGAACAAAAGAACAAATTGATCACATTAAAAAATACGTATCTGACCCATACGTAATTGAAGACCTCATCAATGAAGGTGAAGCAAACTACCTCGTTGATATGTTCGAAGAAGAAGAGGTCTTAAAGATTCATAAGAAGACTGGACCAGTAACTATAGACTGGAAACATGATGTTAATACACATCTGTATGAAGATCCAGTCGTGCAGAAAGTACTAGAGCGGCTAGAGAAGCACATAGGGCCTTTCGACATTAATGCTGCTCTGTACTTTCACTGCAATGGTCCATTCACCTTACATAACGATGACAACTATGAGTTTGCTCATGTGTACAAAGGTATTACATTACCTTTGAAGCTTCATGGTCCTGGTGAAGGTGACCCCGGGCTAGTAATGTTTGATCAATTCTATTTCCATGGTCCAGCTAAGTTTCTTAAAGGACTGGAAGATACTGATCCATACACATACTTTAACAAGATTTTAACGACGTATGAAGGCGTAGAAGGGTTAACTGATGTACCATTCGACGAGGAGTGGAGAGAGAGGTATATACCGCATATAAACGCCAAATACCTAGAAGGACTGAGCGTGCACAGTGTGATGCCTTGGATCCCTGGCAATGCAATTGTCTTTGATAGTACGAGAATACACTGTGCGACAAATTATAAAAGACTCGGATATACCAACAAACAAGCCATTAGTATATTCACGAGGCATAAAAGGAATTCACCGTACTATGAGTTGGAAGCGGCGTCTAATGACGATGCTGTAGTCTAGCTATAACCTTACCTACATTCTCTGTTGTAAATGGTACATTTAGAATAAGGTGTATCGAGTTATTGACCCAGCTGATTGTTCTATGCGTCTTTCTTGTATTAAGATAATACAATCGACCATGCTCAATCTGTATCTTTCTATCATCTAAGATCCAATCGTAATCTAGTGGACCACAATTGTTAAGAAATGCAATTAGTCTAAAGTACCTTCTGTTCATTACAGGATAGTCTCTATGTGGTACAAAGTACCCACCTATGTTAGCCTGCACAAGAAATGTTCTAGCTAACGGCATCCATGGTTCTAGAGAATAATGTAAGCTAGGACACTTATGATAAACGTCAGTTGGTTTACTAAACTCTTCCTCTAAGACCTTTCTACCTAACTGCTTTGTAGCTTCTGCTAGTGATGGTGCACCTCTATGATCCCACTCTGGAAGGGTAGTTATAGACAACGCTTTCCTGTTGTTTGGCCGATCTGGTCGAGGTAGATAATCAACCCAATCCTGATTAAATTGCTGTATCTCTTGCTTGAATTGATTGACGTCAATTTTATATTCAAGAGGGACAACATCACCAAGCTGCATTAATGCTAGCTCATTACCAAGTCGTTCGTTCGTCCAGTTACCATCATGGTCGTGTGGACGATCAAGTACTTGTCCACTTATTCCCTCAGGAACAATTGTCATTCAACGAGGTCCTTGTTTTTTTCTTTCTACTTCTTTTGCAGAAATCGAATCAAAATCAATCATCGTTGTTACTTTACCCATCGCAACAATACAACCAACCTGTTGCTCTTTTGTTCTACCAAATTGATCTTCTAAAATCATATCGGTGTATTCAATTACTGATACTACGTCTGTTACTGGATTCCAGTAAGTGGTAACAGGGTTCTCTGAGTTAACGTGTATTGCTGAAAATAGTAGAACTTCGTTTTCATCACCAGCATATGCTGTCCACATCTGTGCAACAGGAAGACAAAACGTTGGCTTACCTAGTGGGATCATTTGTGCTGCTACCGACGTCGGTATTAACAACCAGACAAGTAGTATTAGACTGAATATTTTAGACATTAAACCTATCCTTGTATGTCTGTCTCCATTGCTGGAAGTATCCGATATGGTCATCGCGTTGCTCGACAAATAATTGTGGTTCATCGTTTGCAACTGCAATGATTGTCACTAGATTGACGATTGGCTTCCCAGTCATTTCCTCAAACATAACAGCATATGCAGACTCCTGCATGAAGTAGTTTGTAATCCATGATCTACGCTTACGTTTGGAAGCAGTTTTAAAATCGATAATTGATGGTTTGCCTTGGAAGATACCAATACAATCACATTGACCTGCTACACGTAAGTAGTCACTGTACAATGGGGCTTCTACTGCCCACACCTCCTCGAGGTATATATCTAAGATTGGCTTAATCTGTTTGAACATAAACAAATTCTCAGGGGACACGTCTTCGTACAACATTTGTTCGTTGTTGACATAGTCTTCGCAGAGCTTATGAACTTTTGTTCCTGCTGTTGTTGCCTTATTGGATATTCTATTGGCTTCTTCTTCACCAACACGGTTTCTCCAAACAGCAATCGATTTAGCTGAAGCCTGCCCGGTGACAGTAGTTACAGACGGATACTTGTTACCATCAGGTGTAACATAGTATCTTTTTCCATCTATTACTGTACGAGGAAGACTTTCGAATTTATATTTGTCACTGTGTTTAAACATAACCCATTCTGTGCTTTGCTATAATGTACGACTTCACTAATTTGGATCTTACTATATCATCTTCTTCAAATTCAAAGTAGTCAAATCCTTCAATAGTATTTAGTACACTTAGAAAACGTTTCAGCCCTTCACGTTCTGCATGATTAACGAGGTCACTTTGTCTAAAGTCACCACAAAAAATAATTTTAGTATTCTTACCCGATCTAGTAATCAAACTGTCTAGTTCATGAAACGACATATTGTTTACTTCATCGACAATTATAATTGTTTTGTCAAAAGTAAGTCCTCTCAAAAAGCTCGTCGTTGAAAAATCAACAAGGTTCTTTGTTTTGAGAATATCGTAAGCGTCACCTCTACGAAACAATTCATTAAATATTGCTCGATATGGTTCCTCATAAACTTGTGCTTTTTGTTTTACGTTGCCAGGAAGGAATCCCATGTCTCTGGTTGGTACAACAGATCGAAATATTATGACCTTGTTGTAATCACCACCAGATATCACATCATCAATACCAAGATAACATGCTAGCCACGTCTTACCAGTACCAGCTAATCCATGTAGTATTAGATTATTTCCTTCGTCATACGACTGTATAACTTCCTGCTGTTTGTCAGTAAGATTGTAATCACGATATATGTCTCTTAACGAGAATTTATTTTGATTGATCTTATTCTGTTTATCAAGCGTGCCATCTTGACGAAGTTGTCTTCGTTTCTTTCGGCTTATTGTCATACTAATTCCTCAGCCACTCCTAGTATCTCAGCTGCTAAAAAGCAGGCTCCACCAATCAACAGGTTTCCTGTCATTAAGAAAATTGCTCCGACAATTCTCACTGCACTCTTGACCATGCTAATCCAAAAATGCCCTTTCCCAGGGTCTTTTGCTGCAATATATGTTTTCATACGTTTATTGTGTTTCCTTTTCCAGAAGCTTTCTTAATGGACTTCAATGTATCTTTCCATCCGTCGTCTGTATTACGACCTATTCCTCCAACACCACCGACAATTGCTGGTGCGGCTGGACGCTGTATGTAGTGTGGATGTTTAGCCTTGTAGTCATCAAGTTCTGATATCTTCATTTCGACATCAAACTCGACACCTGACTGTTCATCGAAAAATGTATATGTTGGCATTAATATTCGTCCTGCAATCTCATTAGTTCTTCGACGTCACGAGCATTGATTGCTGACTTCATTCGTCGATTTGTTTTTCTTATAATGTCTCTATTTTTGTCTCGTTTACTTTCTTCGTATGTATCATCCTCATAATAGTCGTCATCCCAATTTTTAGAACGCTTGCCCATTGTACCTTTCCTTTAGTTGTTTGAGCCAAGAATATCCCCATAGTTTAGGTATGTCATCAAAAAGTATTTTGCATACCCATTCGTTGGTGGATTGCCACGATGCAGATATGTCCACATCGGTGGAAACATTAATAACTTACCTTTTTCTGGTTTAATCTTATCTCCGAAAATAGGAAACTCTGTTTCACCATCATCGAAGTCGTCGTTTAAGTAAACCATTAAAATTAAAAATCTTTTGGCGCCATCGTGACTAGTAACGTCGACATGATCACCAAAACTCTCTCCTGTATCACAGAGGAATCTTTTCATTCTAAATTGTTCCCATCCATAGCCTTGTGGCCACTGGTGAGGTGATATTTGACAGTCTGTCTTGTAGCGTTCTACAGCTTGTTGGAATAGATTAATAGCTTGTGTGTTTAAGTATGAGAACCTATCAAATCCCATTGGGTTCATTCTTTGACAATTACAATTCCCACATATTTGATGGCCATCTGGACGTACGGGTCCTGTACATATACTGGTCTTTTTAACTTTATCCCCATCTACAGCCATAGTCTCTTCGAAGTATGATACGTATGCATCACACATCTCGTCAGTGAAAAAGTTAGGGTATTCTCTTGTGAAAAAATTAGCCATGGTGAGGAGTCCATCCAAAATCTGGCTGCGCAATCTTACGATGGGTAAAGTCAATTCCATCATTGACCTTTGTTAGATCAATATAATTAACATACGTCATGAGAAAATATTTTGCCATACGATCAGATGGCGGTCGAGGAGGTATACCTCTATGTGATAATGTCCAATCTGGTGGGAACAAAAATATTCTACCAGCTTTTGGTTCAACGGATTGATTCAGTAAATTAAAGTAGGTTTCACCACCTTCGAAGTCATCGTTGAGATAACAGATCATGCCCAGGAATCTTTTAGCGTGTGCATGTGAATATACGTCTACGTGATTACCAAGTCCGTGGTATCCATTACTCTCTTGACCTTCTGGATCAACTTTGAATCGTTTAATTCTTAGCTCTTCAAAACCAAATTCTTCTGGCCATTGAACTTTATGTAGCTGGCAATCATCATAGTATTTTTCAAGAACATTGTGTAGCTGTGATGTAAAGATATTGTTCAGTTCTTGAAAACAATCAAATTCCATAGGATTGATTCTCAAGCAAGAGCAGTCACCACAAAGATTCTGGCCGGCTTTGTTGTAGCAGACTGATAGGTCTCTAACTCTTTGTGATTGATTTTGTGTAACGTCTTCGTACATATCAATGTACGCATCACACTGTTCTTTGGTTAGGTATCCATCGTATATACGAAGATACCAATCTATATCACGCATGTTACCCTACATCAATTTGCGGAAACGCTTCCTTGACTACTGTTTTACTGACACCTTTAATGTCACGCTTTTTCATCTCTAAAACGAGTTTAGCATCTTGCGGTGAAACCGATTCTAGCAATTGGATGAAAATTGTCTCGCGCTTGATAGGATTCACAGATGGTTCAAGTATATTACCATTGACGCTAATGAAATATTTCATCTGACGCATCTTTCCAATCAGAGCTCCTTCAAGATCCGTTTCCTCAGCTGCTCGATAAGGAGGATCACCTTCTGGGAGTACCCATTGGATTGTTGGATTGTATGTTAGTTGAAATAGATCAATTAATGCCGTCGATTGATTCTTTTGCAAAATCTCAGCCTTGATCTTTACGTTTTTTGTCTTACGACATTCCTCAATAATTTCATAGAGGCCTTTAGTATAAGCCATAATAATATCCTCAGTCTTCGAATGATATGTCCGATTCTTCTATATTTATAATGTTTTCAGAAAACTCTTGTAACGGGTGCTTCATTTGAAATGATCGAAACATAGCAGACTTAATTGATTCACTAATCATAATTAAGTCGTATCTAATTTTTTCATCATCTGTTAAATTAATACCCGCAGTCTCCAGCTTGGCAAACAAATCAAAAGCAAGATCAACTGCTGTAGTCGTAACAAATGATTCTCTGACTTTACGTATTGAGTTTTGCATTTCCTCTTCAGATTGAGGAGCATGGTTACGTGCTGTTACAGGGAACTTAACAATGTTCGACACAAGCGCGAATCTCCTAGCGTGTTTGTCCTTTGTTATTTAGTCTTCCTTTTCTTTCTTGTTTTGGCTTTCTTGCCAGAAGCTGTATTTCCAGCCAAATCTTCAGGGGACATACCAACATGCTCAACAGGTATACCATAATGAGCCGCATAGACTTCTTTTGTCACAAATCCAAGAACAGGATTGTATGTATCAAGATCAACCTTCATCTTTCCTTTGTGTGGTCCGAAAAAATGATAAGCTGGTACACGAACGACAGCTCGGACTTTGCCTTCCATTTGTTCACCCCATCGGCTATCAAGGTATACACCATTTCTCAAATACGACTCAAGATTCTGTACATAACAGTCGAGACGATTGAATCTTTCGTTGTTGTTTTTGTCGTAGTTATTTCTCAGCTGTTTTTTAAGCGCTGCTAACTCATCCTTGTTGGTTTTAATCCATTTTTTAATGTTCTGGATATTCCAAGGATGAGACTCATCTCGAGGTACATCTGGATGTACAGATTTATAATCAGAAGGTTCACGATTAGCTCGAGCTTTTGCTAGCCGAGCTCTTCGTTCTTCCTTTTGTTCCTCTGTAAGAGGCTTGCGTGCTTTTCTAGCCATTTTCGTTCATCTTCAGATATTGTGTCCATTCCCAAAAAGCTGTCTTAGCTTCTTCTGGGGTCATCTCAAACTGACTCTCCATCAAACGTGGAGCATGAAACATATTAACTGTTCCACCCTCTCGAAGAGCATTCAGCCATGCAAATATTTCTTTTTGAGTACCATTAGCCATTTGCTATCCTTTGATTTTCAATTTTAGCTTTTATTATACTACATTTTCGCGGTTAGTCAACGGTGTTAACACAAAATTTGGGTCATTTTTCTTCAAAATCCATCGACCATCGTGTACTTTTGCGTCTCTTGGCCCTTCAGTTGGCTTCTCTGACCGCAAATTCCACGCTT
>Ga0222714_10006489_pt1 | contig 10912 bp, 12 predicted proteins | sample C33_3DmetaG_FD_165048 | JGI IMG/M metagenome (GOLD analysis project Ga0222714, IMG submission 165048) | Estuarine water microbial communities from San Francisco Bay, California, United States - C33_3D | ecosystem: Environmental > Aquatic > Marine > Unclassified | place: USA: California... | reverse complement strand
GCATTTGTTTGGCCCCACTATGATTTTTTCTTGTTGAGCAATGGTAAGACCACAAGTTATCCGTGGGCAATTGGAACCAAGTTTAGTTATGTGAAAGATATCAAAGGAAATGTCATTGACGATAGACACCCAGAATTTAAAGAACTATCCGAAGGACACAAATACTGGAGCATTCCTACTAAGTCGTGGAACAATCATATGGATATTTGGTATAAGATGGAAAAAGATGTGCCATACCCAAGTTCGGAGTATAACAAAATGCGAGATGAGTTTGATGCTAAATGGGAAGAAGAGAATCAAGAAAAAGGTAAGTATGTTCTTGTTCAAAAGCCGGCGCCAAAAATATTTGAGTATAAAGGAAATCTTTGGCACCATCTTGAGTGTTATCTCAGCCCAAGCGGTGTGATCAAACAGAGAGGTGGTTGGACACTATCAACTTTTGATGAGTATAAAAAAGCGCTCGAGAAAGATATGCATCAGGCAATCAAACTACAGACACACGAATATAATATGCGAAAGATTCCTTACTCAACAAAAAATCCTTACAATGGAGTTTGTAAGGATCATCTGGAAGTTTTTATTGAAAAACTATAATTTAGTAGTTGTGTTTTTCCATTTCGTGTATCATATCTCGAAAATCTCTTTCGTCAGATTTAACATATCTTTCACAATAATAGGCTCTTTCAAGTTCCCAATCGCGAATTTCTTTCTTTATAGACTCCATTTCTTCTAGTTGTTTTTTTGTCGCCACTCCGTAATCTTCCAAACAAGTTATAAAGAACAATCTATTTCCTTTTATTTTTGTATTGCGTAGTTTTGTTTTGAACTCCTTGATCCAAAACAAATCGTCTTCGTTATGTTTTTTGTTTTTCATAATCCTTTTTAGTCTGGGATTTCTTCTGGGAAATTTTCTTCTATCATTTCTTGAACTTCTTTGTCGTATGCCATTTCTCTCTGGGTTTCCCAGTTGGGGTTTTCTGATTTTAGAATTTTTAGCTTTAATTTTTCTTTTTGGGTTATGTGATTGTTTTCTTCCAACCAGTTGAGATAATCTATTTTTTCCCAAGGGTTTTTTGCAAGAACATTCATTTTGAATCGCATTTGTTTTGGTGTTGGCTTGATCTTCAATGTTTCAAGCCTTGCTTTTACTACTTTTAGGTCTACCATGATTTTACACTCCTTTGTCTATTTTCTGGATGATAAGATCTTGCCAAGAAGCTACATCGATTATGTCTGGACCAAATGGACCGTCATATGAAATAGGAACGTTAAGTTCATATATGAGTTTGTCATTTTCTTGGCTGTCAAAGGCGAGCAGTTCTCCCTTATATGGTTCTGTTCGTTGTACTTCACATTTATATCTGCGATCCAATATGGCTGCCCATAAAACTTTACTATAATCTCCACAACTGGATTCGTTTATTTCCATATTGTATGTACCCAGTGGTTTTTTCATAAAATTTTAATATTTTTTCTATTTTAGAATATTTATTATTTAATAAGAAGAGTATAATGTCAAAACAAATCGGAGGTACCATCTATTATAAAAACCCCCAAATATTTGCTGATATTTTGTCATTTTTATACTTTTATCTATATTTATAACTAGGAGAGAACAATCAACCTTATACAACTATGGCAGAGCTACTACAATCCAATGAAATATTTTTTACGGCATTTGAGCCCAAGGTCGCCAACCGTTTCATCTTGAACATTGATGGAATTCCAGCTTACCTAATCAAAGCCTCTGGCCGTCCACAAATCAACAACAACCCAATCACTTTGGACCATATCAACCTAAAGCGCAAGCTAAAAGGTAAGTCCGAATGGTCGGATATTGAAATCACAATGTATGATCCAATCGTTCCTTCCGCTGCTCAAGCGTGTATGGAATGGGTACGTTTGGCTCACGAATCCGTCACTGGTCGCAACGGATACGCTGACTTTTATAAGAAGACCGTTCAAATCGACGTTCTTGGACCTGTCGGTGACAAGGTCGAAAGATGGTCATTGTATGGAGCTTTTCCAGCATCAGTCAATTTCGGTGCAACCGGACTTGATTGGAGCAACAATGGCGACCCATTGACCATCAGCATGACGTTGGCAATGGACTATTGCGTGTTGGAATACTAAGAGTTATATTGTTTTTCTCCTTATTTAAAAATCCCCTCAAAACGAGGGGATTTTTTATTTTTTTAATGTCTGTCTTATATTTATATATACTTGACGTATGAATAAATCGGAACTTAAAGAAATTATCAAAGAAGTTATAGAAGAAGTATCAAAAATGGAAAATCCTTGTTGGAAAGGATACAAGGCATATGGTACAAAAGAAAAGGGTGGTAAAGAAGTACCAAACTGCGTTCCAGTTGAAGAAAACATGGAAGAGGTCTGGGAAGAGTGCTATCAAGAAACGAATTGGGATATGGTTCCAGAAGGGGATGAACATACGTGTGAAGGCGACGAATTTTACGAATGCTATGGTGATATGAACGCAGATGTGACCTTGGAAGAAGCTGATTATCGTGGTCGTAAGGTTCCACTCGGCAAGCCAATGCGTGGAGACGTTAAAAAATTCAAAGTATATGTAAAGAACCCAAAGACAGGCAATGTCAAGAAGGTAAACTTTGGTGACAAGAACATGCGCATCAAGAAGAGCAATCCAAAGCGCAGAAAGAGTTTTCGTGCTCGCCATCACTGTGAAAATCCCGGCCCAAAAACAAAGGCTCGTTATTGGTCTTGTCGTAAGTGGTAATTTATGAATAAATCAGAACTAAGAAAACTTATCACTGAAGCGGTGGTAGAAGTAATGTATGAAAGTACATTGCCTCCAGGAATCAGCGCCGATTCTGTAATGACACTTGATCAATTTGTCAAAGGATCCGTCGATGAAGCCGAAGGAGATTTTCTTGGTGCTAGAACAACCCCAGTATCTCCAGAAGAGATGCAAGCATATATGGATCGTATTAAGTCACAAGCGAAAGAAAAGGGTGACAAATATAAAATGCCATATATTCATGGTAGCAACATACAAATTAAAAACGAAGCTGGTAAAACATACGACCAAGAAAAGTTGAAAGCTGCTATCAAAACTCGTCCAAGCACCATCTTGAAACAAAACGCCAAGATGGCAAAAAGTTCTGGTCCAGATACATTGTTTTTTGATATTGGATTACCAGCACTAAAAGGATTGGCTGTCAACGAAAAGACCGACGAATTTATAATTGTTGATACATGTCCAGGCGCGGGTAAATGCAAGATCTATTGTTATGCTATGAAAGGGGGATATGTTCAATGGAAAGATGTATCTATGTCTCAAACAAGACTATTGAACTATCTGGTAAATGATCCACAAGGATTTAAAACTCAATTTGAGTCGGAATTAAAATCAAAGGCTGACTCGGCTCTTAAACGTGGTAAAAAAGTATTGGTTCGTTGGCATGATGCGGGGGACTTCTTCAGCCCAGAATATTTAAAGTTGGCTTTTGAAATAGCCAAAGACTTTCCTCAAGTCGAATTCTACGCTTATACAAAGATGGCCGGTGTTGCTCAAAGCGACAAACCAAAGAACTTCAAGATGAACTTTTCTATGGGAGCAAAACCAGAGGAAGAAGAAAAGATTGATTTTGCAAAGACCAAACATTCTACCGTCATACCAAAACCAATGTTTGACAAGTATATCTTGAAGGATGAAAAAGGTAAGGCTGTTCGTGATGAGAAGAAACGTATTCAATTCAAAGACGAAGAAGCGTTGAAATCATTCAAGAAGGATTTGGCATCGAAATATAATGTTCCCGTTGAAAGTGTACTTACATACGACGAAATGATGGACACACCAGAATCTTCCGAGGAAGGTAAATACAACGTTATTGTAAGACCAGGAGACGGAGATGTCAGCGCAAGTCGTGGTGATGTCAAGGGAACATATCTGTTAATTCACTAAAATATTATGAAAAAATCTCAACTAAAGCAACTGATCAAAGAGGTAGTAACTGAAATTTACAACCGTAAAACGGACGAAATGTGGATGGCTATTCCAGAAGATTCGTCCCCAGTTAAAAATGCCGAACACGATGAAACTGATCTTTCTAATCCAGAAGAATCCAGAGAAGTTGAACTAGCAAAAAAGATTCAAGATTTGGCAAAAGAACTGTTGAACATGCACGGTGTTGAAGATAAAGCAGACGATGAAGCTGCTGACACTACAACCGAACAACCGAAAGAGGATTCTGTTCAAGAAAAGCATCATAAATAATTTTATCTTGACGAACTGGTTACAAAGTCAGTATAATTGCCCTGTTCTACTATAAAGAATAGATCTGCTTATATCTAAGTATAGCTTAGCAGCTTATATAATATATAAGCAATATAGCTGCTATATATTGCAATATAGCGGATTAAAATAATCTTACCTTTTCTTGGGGTAGATTATATTTATATACATATGAAAAAGTCCGAACTCAAACTTCTTATTAAAGAGATCGTTCAACGAAAGTTGACTGATGGATCAAAGTTTGGTTATATTATGAAGGACAAGGACGCTAAATCGGACGATCCAAGAATTCAAATGATAGGGTATGGAAACATGCCATTGAGTTATTGGAAAAAGAAGGTTGTAAAGGATGCTGAACAACTGGTTGAAAAATTGAAATACGACGATTGGAGATCCGCTAAACACATCATCGAAACAAACGGAGTTTTGTATTCAATGATTAATATGCTTTATGATGTTCTTGAAAATGAAAAATTAAAAGAGCAAACTCTTGGAGCGGTGGAAAATCCTATTCAATCAGACAAACCACAAGATCAAAAAAAGACAGCGGATAACACAAACAATATGTCCGATTCTGACAGAGTTAAAATGGCTAATCTTAAAAAGCACCAAGACGATCTTAATAACGATATAAGAAAAATCGACGGGGTTGTTCAAAAACTAAAAGCTCCAGTATTAAAGAAAACTCAAGATTTGGAAAGAAAGAAAGCGTCTTTACAGCAAAAAGTCGGAAGAATAACTACCGACATAGAATCTTTACAAAAAAAATATAACAAATAATCTTATGAAAAAATCGGAACTAAAAGCGTTGTTGAGAATTATTACTGAAGAAGTTGTTGCTTCCAAAAAAGCAAAGCTTAATGAAAACAAGGGATTATCTGGTTTTAAGAAGTCCAAAGAATCTACTGAACATACCGAAAAGGTTGCTGACGCAAAGTCGCTTACTCCTACCAGCGAACCAAAAGAAAAGGAAGAAGGTAAGAAACTTCCTGTAGTCAAGAAACCAGCCAACCCACAAAAAGTTGGAAGTATCAAGGAAGAAATCCTTCAAATGATTCGTGAAGAAATCGAAGAAGCAATGGGTCGTCCAAAGTTGGGATCGGTTGGACCAGAAGCCGATGCTAACACGGTTGATGCTATAAGAGAAATTTTGAAAGCAAATCCAAAAGCTACCGACGCTCAAATCAAACAAGAATTGAAAAACAGAGTAGTAAGCGATGAACAAACATTAAATCTGGATGATATGGATGTTGCCGAATTTATCGCTAAGGAAAGAGAAGAACTATCCAAAGAAACTTCTTCAGACATAGAAGGTCCATCAGCTGGTGAATTGGATACCATAGAAAAAGCAAAAGCTGCTCAAAGAGCTTTGTGGATCAAGAAATTAAAAGCTAGACGTGGAATCAAATAATATTGATTAACGTCCAGAAATTAAAATAATCAACTTTTAAAAACTGGATATTTTAGTCAAAAATAATATTAATTATATATATGAAAACCTTGACTGGGTTCATATATATGATAAACAACTGTTATAAACATTATGGAACCGAACATACCTGTCGCAAGAAATAGTGGAGCTACTACTCCAAAACCAGCTCCCGCTACAATAGATCAACCAAAGAATACCTTACCTACGATTAAGGTAAATCTACCCTCCCAGGGATACTTTTATCCAGAAAACAGCCCTCTATCTTCTGGCACAGTTGAGATATATCAAGTCACGGCACGACATGAAGACATTCTAAGTAACACCAACCTTTTGAAAAAAGGAACGGTGTTGGATGAGTTTTTGAAATCCATTATTGCTACACCAAATGTCACCATCAACGATTTCTTGATTGGAGACAAGAATGCTCTATTTATCGAAGCTAGAAAGAGTGCATATGGTGAAATTTATCCAGTAAAGATCAAGTGCCCAGAATGCGGCGTTGAATCGCTCATCGATGTTGATTTGAATGATGTTAAAGCAAAGCCACTGAATACAGAAGGCGTCAAAAAGGGAGAAAACAAATTTTCATTTGTTCTACCGAGTTCAAATAAAACTATACTTTGGTCTTATCTGACTCACAAAGACGAATCGGACATTGACCAAGAGTTGAAGGCATTGTCGAAACTTGGAGCAAACGCGACCCCGCCAGAAATCACAACTCGTTTAAAATATACGATCAAATCAATTGACGGCGTGTCTGACAAGATGACCATCAAGAATTTTGTTGATAATCAACTGACCGCTAAAGACAGCTTGGCCTTGAGAAAACATATCAGAGAAACCACGCCAGATATGGACATGAATTTTATGTTCAATTGTCCTTCTTGTGGACATATTACCAAGATGGCTATTCCATTGGGTGCAGGATTCTTCTGGCCAAACATTTCAGATAATGTGTGAGTCAAAACTATGAGATAATAGAGCTGGCATCAGAGGGTTATTTTTATCCCTCCGACCATCCATTGTCTTCTGGTAAGATCAAGATATATCCGATCACCGCTAAGCAAGAAGAACTTCTTGGTAACACCAATTTTGCCAAGTACGGTATATTAGAAAAAGAGTTTTTCAATGAAATTATCGTCGGTGGGGTGGATTACAAGAACCTGCTTCACTGCGACAAAGAATCTATACTGCTGAATTTAAGAATAGCAAACTATGGAGCGGTTAGTCGTATAAAGACAAAGTGTGAATCTTGTGAGCACGAGTTTGAGGAAGATATATCGTTTGGGTTTAGATCAAAACCTTTTAATTTTATCTTGCACGAAAAAGGAAAAAACGAACTAAAATACAAATTACCAGTATGTGGTAAAGAAGTACATTTCAAGCTGCCAAACTGTGAAGAGCAAAGAGTATATGACGAACATAGCTGGTTGACTTTTATCAAGTGTATGACCACCAAGATAGATGGGATGGACGACGAGCAAATAGACAACTTTTATGACTATGAGCTTGGGGTGGTTGACAATCGTGAGTTTAAAAAGTTTTACAACAAGAACACGCCGGGATATATCAATGAAATAATGATAAACTGTCCATCATGTGGTGTGATCAAAAAGTCAAAAATTGATGTAAATTTGGATATATTTGGTATACAACCACAGTCGGTTATGAATATACACTCCGAGATATTTGACCTTTGCTACTATAGTAATGGAGCGTTTACCCAAGATGGGGTATACAACATGCCAACCAGACTAAGAAATTTTTATATAAAAAGGTTGGTAGACGCTAAAAAGGCAGAATCAGATGCTCAAAAGAACGCATCCAAGGGTGGTGGATCCAATAAAATATCTCGACCATCCATATCGAAAAAGGGTTAAGTTATAATATTTATATATAACTATTTTTATATAAATGACAAGAGAAGAACAAGAAGCACTGATTGAAGATTATCAATCTTTCACAAAAAGTCGTGAAAGAAGTGAGGCCGATTTTATTGAATCTCTGAAAGAACAGTTTGATATTTCCAAGAAAATAAGCAACTCATATAAAAACATTGTAAACCAAATCAAAGAACAAGGGGTAAAATTTGATAAAGCTAAAGATGCACAAGAAGCTTTGAGTAAAAAAATATCAAAAAATAATCAAGAGTTGAACAATTCTAAAGATAGACAAATCGGTCTTCAATCCGCAATCAATGAAAAACTAAAAGAAGAAGAAGATCAAAAGACAAGAATACAAGATTTGTCGGCCAGGATGATAGCAAACGAAGAAGATATATTACACACCCAACTTTTGTTAAAAAATGGAGTTATAGATGAGGCAAAAGCTCACGAAGAAATAGCCAGACTACAACAACTCAATGCTCATTTTTCGGCTGAACAACAAATATCCCAAGACGCGATAAAACAATCTACATCGGAAAAGTTGGCGTTGGATCAAAGATTAACTAAAGAAGAAGGGATCCAGAATAAATTAAAAAAACAAAACGAAATTCTGGAAAAATCGTCAAATAGATGGCAGTCTGATGGATTAAAGTTGATGATGCAAAAACTCAAACTCCAGTCCCAACTGATTTTTGTAAAAATGCTTCAACTCGGATATGAACGTTTTGTTCAACTGGATAAAGCAGCAGAAAATTTCAGAAAAGAAACGGGATTTTCCGTAACTCAAATGAAAGAATTACGCAAAGACGCAGAGTCTTTGAACGTTCAATTCGCTGACATGGGAGTCGGAATAGAAAATGTATATAAGTCAGCAAAGGCTCTTACCGATGTGTTTGGAAGAACCTCTTTGGTTTCAAAAGAAGCCTTGCAAAACGTTTCATTATTGAGCGCAAATCTTGGAGTAGCTGAAGAAGCGTCGGCAAATGTTCTCGCTACATTCCAAGGTATAGGTGGAGCCACCGAACAAGCGGCAATGAATGTCATCAAGGTTGGAGCTGGAATATCCGAAAAAGCGGGTGTTCCATTCAAACTTGTGATGCAAGATGTAGCTAATGCATCTGAACAGACTCTTACGATGATTGGAGCAAATCCATCAAAGCTGATGAAATCAGCTATAGCTGCAAGAGCTATGGGTTTGGAACTAAACAAGATGGTGGCTTCTCAGAGAAAACTTCTTGATTTTAGCGCAAGCATCAACGATGAATTGGAAGCAAGTGCTATGTTGGGTAAAAACATCAACTTTCAACTAGCAAGGCAGTACGCATTCGAAGGTAGAGTAGAAGATGCTGCTAAAGCAACCCTTGATACTGTCAAAAAAGCTGGTGATTTCAACAAGATGAACGTATACCAACGTGAAGCTCTGGCTAAAGCTTCTGGTATGGAGTTGAAGGACTTGACCAAGATGATGGCGGTGGACGCCCAAAGAGAAGAAATAATGAACGGTACGGATGAAGCAAAGAAAGCTGTACTAAAGGCTCAAGAAAAAGAGCTGGAACAACTCAAAGAAAGAAATAAACTGGATTCAGAGGATCTTGTAGCACAAAATCAAAAAGCATTAATGCAGCAGAAGATGCAAGGTATAATGACCAAGTTAAAGAATATATTTGATTCTATTTCTATAGCCTTTGCGGATATTCTTGAACCAATAATAACTCCTCTGGCAGCGGTCATAGTACCCGCTTTTAGATTGGTTGGTATGCTCGCTAAGTTTTTTGGTTTTATACTCAAGGGATTGTTGCTTCCAATAACGTTGATAGGTCAAGGATTTGGAAAAGTGGCAGACTATATTGATGGTGCTATTTCAAGTTTTACTGCTTTTTCTGACGATGTTAAAGAATATATCACATATGCTTTGGGAATTGCTGGTGGATTGATGACGATATTATTTGTAGGAAAATCTGGTTGGTCTTCTTTGTGGTCAAATATTTCAAAAACATTTTTGATGGCGAAAGATGGTCTTAGTTCTTTGATAAAGGGAGATGGTCCAAAACTTGGCGAAGGATTAAAATCTGGGTTTGATTCTTTGAAAGGAAAAATTGGTTTGGGAAAAAAAGCAGTTTCTGAACTTCAAGGTCCGCCACTTCCGCCTGGATTTGGAGATTCAACCAAGGCCACTGTCGAAGCAGCAAAGTCCTCCGATAAAGTAAAATCTTCTTCTGGTTCCAGTATTAAAAAGTTTCTTAAAGATCTGTCCGAAGGATTAAAATCTATGGCTGGAGCGGATGTATTGCTTGGAGCATTCAATCTCATACCTGCTTCAATAGGACTGGTTGCTATGATTCCGGGATACCTTGGTGCAACTCTTTTATCAAAGTTGGATGGAAAAGCGGTCAAAAAAGCTTTGAGTGGTTTAGCTGATGGATTGACGGCGATGGCTTCTCCAAGTGTATTACTTGGATCTTTGGCTTTAACCGTTGCCGCTGCTGGATTGGCTGTAATGCTAGTTGGAATACCCACGATGGCAGCCATAGCATTTTTGGGAATACCGTTTTCCGCTGGATTGACAGCCATGTCCGTTGGACTATCTGCTCTTGGTGGAAATCCGATGGCTTGGTTGGGAATAGCAGCGATAGCGGCTCTTTCTTTATCGTTCGTCGGATTTGCTTATGGTGTAAAATTGGTTGCTGAAGGTTTTGCTATATTTGCTGAATCAGTAACCAAATCCATAGAACCGTTGATTAAACTTGGTTTAATGGCTCCGCTACTATATGTAGCGGCTGGAGGAATAACCGCACTTTCTTATTCTCTTGCTGCTTTTGGAGCTGGTCAAGCCGCGGCGGGGCTGGGAGGGTTTACAGGAAAACTTCTTGGTGGAGATCCAATTAACCGTTTAGAAAAATTTGTCAGTATTGGGGAAAAATTAAAAGGAACAGCGGATGCAATAAACACCATAGCATCAGCAACATCCAAATTTGGCATGGTGGACGCATTCTCTGACGCAGTTGGTAGATTGGTTTATTCGTTGGAAAAACTTAACGAACAGCTTGGTGAAACCAAGGATATAAAGATAGAGTCGTTGAAAGCTCTTACCGCTTCTACTGAAAAGCTAGAACCAACCACAGCAGCAGGTACGGCGGAAAAAACATCCGCTGCATCCGTCGAAAGTAAGTTGGTTGAACTTATAACATTGTTAAGAGAAGGAGCGATAGCTGTAAATCTTGACGGAACAAAAGTGTCTCAGGCTATGGCAGCAAGAGGTAGAGAATAACCAACGCAATCAGATATTTATAAAATATGTTAGTAGACCAACCAATTCCAGAA
>Ga0222714_10006488_pt1 | contig 10913 bp, 4 predicted proteins | sample C33_3DmetaG_FD_165048 | JGI IMG/M metagenome (GOLD analysis project Ga0222714, IMG submission 165048) | Estuarine water microbial communities from San Francisco Bay, California, United States - C33_3D | ecosystem: Environmental > Aquatic > Marine > Unclassified | place: USA: California... | reverse complement strand
AATGAGGCGGCATTTTGCAAAAAATGTGCTTTTGGACTGGAGTGCATTTGCATGTTTGGGGCAATTCCAGTTTACTGGATACGAAAGAACCCATGCTTTTGACATGCTTTATTCTAGCACGAGCGGCATCTATGAAAACATTAACTTTTTTTGTCAATTGGATTCCCATCTCACGATTTTCATCGAGTGCCCGAAGGTGCACCGGCGAAAGTACATATGGCCCTGTGAAATGGGTTGCGTATTTGATTGCCAAACGCTTTAATTCAACTTCATCGCACCCCATTCCAATTGCACAAGAAACAATGAGTTCATCAATTTGTTCAGTGAGTTCCTTTTTATCCATTTTCCAAATATCCAGTTCAAATATTATGCATTACATTTATATTAAAATTTAAATTAAATTTAAAAATGTGCAAACGCGCATTTCATTGCATCCGTGTCAATTTCTTCATTGCACAACACGTTGCATTTTATGTATTCAATGAGCCGGGTTCTGTGTTCATCCATTTGGCGCAAATGGAGCTCCCGTATTTGTCGCGCATTGAATTCACCTGATTCCAGTCGTTGCATGGCCATTTGATGTGCATTGTAAATGCTGTCCTCATCATTTTCGCACACGATGGAATTAAACGCATTGTACCATATGTTTCTTCCTCCATTGCTGCGCGTGCTTATTATCGGCAATCCAGCCAACAAATATTGAGATGACGCGAAACAAGCCCCCTCGGTCAATGAAAACATCCCAGCAACCCGGGATTCATTGTAGTGCGCGTTGATTTGTGGTTTGGTCAATCGTTTGTATTTGCCGTTTGCATTTGCAAAATTTGCCAGTTTTCCGTAAGTTGGAATAACCACATGAGTGCTCATGTCAGGTTTGACATACCCGATGTGCAGTGTCCCTTTAATCCGGTTGGCTTTTTCAACATTCTTGTATTCATGAAACGCGCTGTCCACAACCAAATCATGCTGTTTCGGCACATTTTCAATAATGTCAAACACGCGCTCATTCAAAAATGCATTGTGATTGCAAAACAAGACGTCACGGGTTGTCCTTTTTTCAAAATACTCTTTTTCTTCGACCGAATTCGCCAATATTGTGATTTCATACGTTGGATTTGATTCCAGTATTCGAATTGCTTTTTGTGTCTTGAACCACGATATCAATATGAACACGTGACCGGACGGATTGAAAAAATCACTGTCCAATTTGAAATTGTTGATTTTAGCACAATAGTCAAACACAATGTAAATTGGTTTTGAATAATTATTGATGACAATCATTTTTACAATACATGATTATTAAAATCAGCGACGGCGTTTGCATGTCTTGGTCTTGGTCTTGGCCTTGGTCTTGGCCTTGGCCTTGGTCTTGGTCTTGGCCTTGGTCTTGGCATTACTCTTGAATTTGACGGCATTGTGCGGATTGGACCCACCCCCTACGCTGCCCTGGCTGTCGTAGCCGCGTGGGCTGGGTATTGTGAACTGCATCACACGTTTGTCCGGCACCCTGCATGTATACATAACCAATGAATCATCACCAGGAACAACCAATCCATTTTCTATTCCAATTTTCAGAAGGTCTGACAGTTTAACTCGCTCGCCATACTTCTTTTTTAATTCTGGAGAGTATTCAAATTTGGACTCCTTAAGTTCGCCCGCGATGGTGGCGTCAATAGTTTGAATGTGTTCCCTTTTCATATCAACATAAAATGGATTGACGTCTGGCATTTTCAGTAGTTCCTTCAATTCCAGTTCAGCGGCAGCTTTTGCTTGCAAACCTTCCATCAGGTCTTCAGCATCAAGCACTGTATTTGATGAAGTCCTCCTCACCACCTTTTTCTCGACAAGTCCAAACATTTCATGAACATCCAGTATTTCACCGGTTTCCATGTCAACCATTGTCACACTTTCAATGATTGGCAATTCAACACTTGGACCAAACAAAAATAGTTCCGTCATGTTACTACCCTTTTTGTGACAACGAATTCTGTTCTCGGCCTTAGTTAGTGCCATTGCATGTCGAGGTTCCCCTCTTATATGGACCATTGCGTCTTCAATAATTTTCCGGACTTCATCCTTTGTAACCGTACCCTTTGCATGGGGGCGCTCACTCAAATATCTAACTAAATCCACGTATGGTGGGTCGCAAAGTAAACTTGAACAGAAAGGACGTCCACACTTTGCAGTTGTGAATATGTCAAGGGGTGCTTCGAACGAAACCGGCTTTTTGAATGTTGGTTTCACACCCATGCCAACAGAAAAAGCCGCAGAAGGAAGTGAAGAAGGACCCTTGGCTGCATCCGCTGCGGAAGGACCCTTGGCTGAAAAAAGGTCTGCGGAACCCTTGGCTGCATCCGTTGCGGAAGAACCCTTGGCTGCATCCGTTGCGGAAGAACCCTTGGCTGCAAAAAGACCTGCGGGAGCCTTGGTTGCAAAAAGACCTGCGGGAGCCTTGGTTACAAAAAGTTCTGCGGGAGCCTTGGTTGCAAAAAGTTTTGCGGAAGGAGCTGGGGCTGCAAAAAGTTCTGCGGGAGCCTTGGTTACAAAAAGTTCTGCGGGAGCCTTGGTTACAAAAAGTTCTGCGGAAGGAGCTGGGGCTGCAAAAAGACCTGCGGAAGGAGCTGGGGCTGCAAAAAGACCTGCGGAAGGAGTAGCCGCAGTCCCGGTTTTTTTGCTTACGGTTTTTTTGACCACAGGTTTTTTGTCCACGGTTTTTTTGCTTACGGTTTTTTTGACCACATGGGTTTTGTCCACGGTTTTTTTGCTCACGGGTTTTTTGACCACAGGGGTTTCGCTAAAATGATTGAACTTCGGCAGTTCAAACTCGTCGTCAACAACTGGCATGCTTCCATGGGACGATATCACAAAAACATGAGGCATGCAATATAGTTTGTTATATACATTTGAGCATAAAAAATATTTATACTCAACAATTTTTCAAGACTCCATATAACAATTTTTTTCTAAAACCCGATGTTGTAATTGTCCGCGCCATGGCCCAGATCCACCTTCTGGATGCTGCCCACATTCGATTCAATGGTCAACTTCTCAAACGCGCATGCGCTCGTGTCCATGGCGGCAGCTCCCATCGCTTCCGCAATCTCCGCCTGTTCATCTTGCGCCTGGAACGCCACGTCCTCCATCTTGGCAATCATCTGCTGCAAATCCAGCATGACCTGGAAGCTGCTGGTGCCGTAATACCCCTCCTGACCGCACATGACATTGGCCGAAATGCCGCGCATTTGGTCCAGCTCGGCATGGCGCGCGGCTTTCAAGAACATCTCCGGCGTCTCCTCAAATGACGCCTTGGCAATGGGGCCAATGTTGTCATTGTTAATTCCGTGCCGGAAAATGGAGACCATGTTGGAACTGGCCGTCATGCGGTCGCACAACAGACTCAAATGGTGGTAGTTGATGTAGGTGCCGTCGTTCTCAAACACGCCGGTCATCTCCGACAGCAGCGCTTCGCGCGCGGCCTCAATCCCCAGCACGCTGTGAATCTCCTGAATGTCGTCGCTTATTGTGCGATTCACGTCAATGTAGTCCAGCGCCAGCACGTCCATCAAGTTGGTCCCCTTCGTGTCCAAGACCCACGTCTCTTTCTTCACATACGCGCCGTCCTCCTTGTGCAGCGTGTCCATGAGCTTGCGCAGCGTGACCTTGCTGATGTTTTTCAAGCCGCGCAGCACAATGTTGTTGAGCAGCTGGTCTTGGAACGCCTTCAGCAAGTAAATCTTGTCGGACTGGTCGAGCGGGTTCTCCTTCGGCTTCAGCGGCTTCTTGCCGTTGATGTTGTTCATGCGCAGGCGGAACACGAGCTTGTCGGCGTTGTAGTCGGCATAAATGCAGCTGACGTCGTCGCCATGACTGTTCTTGATTGCGAAGTGCACGTCGTCCATGGTGATGCGCTTGTCCAACATGGCCTCGCGGCTCATCACCATGCGGATGATCCACTTGGAACGCGCCGAATTGTTGGCGTCGGCATCTTCCTCCGGGGCATCTATGCCGGCACACTCGTTCAACATGCGCTGATACTCGTAATACTGCAACATCGTGCTGCGGTCCTCCTGGATCAGCGTGTTCAAGTCGTCGGGGTCAAAGCAGATGGACACGCTTTCCACGAGCTCGCTCAGCTGCGTCAGCTCGATTTGCGCAATGAGCTCCTTGGCGCGCTCGCAGTCGGTCTCCTCGTCCTTCTTCAGATAAATGGTGAGCGACGAGTTCTTCGGGTTTTCGGTGATGGACAGCAGCTCCTCAATGCGGGGCACACCGCGCGTGACATTCGCCTTCATGGCAACACCGCTGCCCGCTGTGTGAAATGTATCATAACAACCCATGCCATTTTCAATAATGAATGTACGGGTTTCTTCAACCGTGAAATCATACATCCATTCGGTTGGGTTTGGAATTTCTTCAATGCTGACAATCTTGTCAAAGCGAACGTCGGGGAATGGGTTGGTTCCAATGATTGTGGCCAGTTTTTTGCGATTCATGTTTGTGTGCACTTTTCCGTTGTGCACAAATGTGGGAATGACATCATTCACTTCTGAGGATTTGGTAGATGACTTTGCCATTTCATCCAATCGGGCCTGTTTGTAATCAATGAACAAGCGCATTTCATTTGCAAATTTGACAGCACCATCTGATTTAATGCAAATGGTGTATCCTTGCAATATGTTTTTGCTGCCACGATTGTTTGTTTCACATTTAGTTGGCTTGGATATTTTGCTATAAATTCCAAATCCAAATCCCAACATGGTTTGAAGGTTTTCAAGTAATTTTCTGGAAACACTATATGCACCAATGTATTTTGCCTTTTTGTCAATTGAACCATCTCCACCGAAATAACCACTCAACACACCGCGCATGAATTCTTTGTTTCCATTCAACAGTTCGGGATGAATGAATTTGTTGTCAGAACCTTTTCCACACAGTGAATTCAATATTTCAGTCAACAGTTTTGAATAAATTCTCAAATCAGATGAAGTCCATCCTTCTTGACCATTTTTGTTTGAAACAACGTAATACTTCGTGGTGATGCCCCAACGAAGCATCAATGCATTGATGGGTTCAAAGAACCTCGCATCGTTGTTTGCAATTGATATTTGTGTTTTTGTGATGCATCCTTCTGCGCAATATGCGCCAATCAAATAACCGAACTCAAAATCGTATGGTATTTTTTCCGGAATTCTTGATTGTTTTCCTTTGTGTTTCGAATACACAATGTCTGTCTCAAATGATTGTTTTGTATTTGCACCTTTGCGACATTTTCCATTTGTTGCTTCAAGCAATGAGTCGCTTCTTGCATAAGGCACTACGAAATCAACGTTGGCATGATTTGCCCACCAGTTTCGTTCATGACAATACGACAATGCCTTCATTATTTCACTTCCAAATGAATACTCTGTTTTTTTCAAAATGATAGACACATCAAACGAAACATTTTCTGGCATTTCAAACGCCCTCTGGTTGATCGGAATGTAATCTCCGACCTTAAGATCCGAGCCATTGGTTGCGGCCAATTGGTTCTTGGCATCAATGGATAAGAATGATTTTGCCTTCGTTGCAATGACCTGTCTACCATCTTCGGTTGTGACTCGCAACACTGTGTTCGTTCCATCCGCATTCACAACCGGATGGCGCGTGACTGCTTCAATTCGTTTCCAACTTGTAATGCCGAATGCATCAACTGATGGAATGAACACATCTTCATTCGCATTGATGTATCCAAGCTTTGTGTCGTTTGGATGATATTCCATGCGTTCCGCCTTTTCAATGTATTGGTCAATGTATTCTCCAATTTGACAAACTTTGATTTGCCCATCAATCTTTAACATTATGCGCGTGTCGTATGACACACTGTTAAGTGTCAACTGCGTGGTGGGCTCACCAATGCTCTGGGCGCTGATCATGCCCACCATTTCACCCGGCGCAATGAGCGAGTTCTTGTATTTCAGCACAATCATTTCCAGCAGCACGGTCAGCGCCTTCTTGTTGAAGCGCTTCACCATGAGCAGGTCCTTCGGCGACAAGTAGTAGAAGAACATGACCTTGAAGAGCTGAGTGGGCGCGCAATAATGCATGCTTTCCAGGCGCTTGTATGCGGCCTCAATCATCGCGAATGCTTCGAATGGCGTGATGTCCACAATCGAGTTGTTGTTGATTTGCTGCAGGCCCTTCACATTATTAATCGTGTGGGCGAATGCCACCGGCAGAAACACGCGGTCGTTGTTCTTGTTGCGAAACACGGTTCGGATGATTTCCTCGCGCTGCCCAATCATGAAGTCAATCCAGTGCTTGCATTTGGCATCGTTCTCGGCCTTCTGCTTCTTCATGCGCGAAATGACGCCCTTGGTGAATGCGGCCGTGAACACCACGTCCTTCGGGTCGCTGCTGGGCATGTGGTAGTGCGCGTAAATCTCATCGAGACCCATGTTGACCAGGGGGACAACCTGGCTCTCCACTTTGACGGGGTCGATGCCGTCCTCGCCGTAGCTGAACTGAATGACGCGGCCCTTGTTGTTGCGCACCGTCATGTCGTACTCGATCTTCAAATCCTCCATGCCCTTGATGAGTCGGCGCTGGATATATCCAGTGGAAGAGGTCTTGACCGCGGTGTCAATGAGACCCACACGACCACCCATGGCGTGGAAGAACAGCTCCTCCGGCGTCAACCCTGAAATGAAGGAGTTCTCCACGAAGCCGCGCGCGCCAGGAGAGTCGTCGTATTTCGTGAAGTGCGGCAGCGTGCGGTTTTCGAACCCGTAGGGGATGCGCTTGCCGTCAATGAGCTGCTGCCCGAGGCACGCAATCATCTGCGAAATGTTCAAGTCGCTGCCCTTGGAGCCGGCCTTGACCATGGTGACAAATCGGTTGTCCTTGCTCAAACTCTTCAACCCGATTTTGCCCGAATCGTTGGTCGCCTTGTTCAGGATGTTGGTGACCTGGAACTCAAACTCGTCTTCGTTGGTGTTGCCCGTCGCGTTCTCAAAGATGCCGAGATACGTCTGGTCAATCAAGTTCTTCACCTCCTTCTTTTTGGACGTGATGGACTGCGTGATTTGCTCGTTGGTCGCGCGGTCAGCAATGAGGTCGCTGATGCCGACACTGTATGCGCTGCCCTTCATGTACTCCGTGACGATGTTCTGCAGGTTGTCGATGAAATCCGCGGCGGCCATGTTGCCGAAGTCGTTGCAGGCGCGCGTGATAAGGCCGTTGCTGCCTCCGCCGAGCACGTCCTTGTCCAGCTGCCCGCGCAAGTACTTGCCGTCGACCATCTCAAACACGCCGGGCGATGTTGCAAAGTCGTCATTTTCGCCGAAGCCCTTGGTCTTGTATTTCATGGTGATTGACGGCATAATCTGCGACAGAATTTGGAAACTGGTGATGCGTTCGGCGCGCGTCGCAAACAGCCCTTCATTTATTCCATTGTATGCCATCAACAGGTTCATGGCATCGCGCGATGTGAATGACACATTCGGGCGGGTCAAACGGTATGAACCCAGCAGCGAGTCCTGAAAGATGCCGATGATGGACTGGTTTTTTGCCGGGCTGATGATTTGATACGGCACGGCTGCCAAGTTCTTGAGCTCCGCTTCGGCCTCCTCGTCTTGTGGCATGTGCATGTTCATTTCATCGCCGTCAAAATCGGCATTGTAGGGCTTGGTGTCGCCGACATTCATGCGAAACGTGTCGCCCTGGCGCATGATGCGGGCGATGTGGCACATCATGCTCATGCGATGCAGCGTGGGCTGACGGTTGAAGAGGACGCCGTCGCCGTCCATCATGTGGCGGTGCACAATGTCTCCATTGTAGAGGACAATGTTGTCGCGGTCCGCATATCGCAGCGAAATGTTCTCGCCGCCTTTGCGCTCCAGAATCTTCGCGCCGGGGTATTCATCCGGACCATTGCGCACCAGCTTGGTCAAGAAGCGGCGGTTCATGTCGTTCACCACCACCGGTTTCGTGATGTTTTTCGCAATCTTGAGCGGAACCCCGAGCTCTCGGATGGAGAGATTGGGGTCGGGGGTGATGACCGAACGCGCCGAGAAATCAACGCGCTTGCCCATGAGGTTGCCGCGCACGCGACCGCCTTTGCCGTTCAAGCGCTCCTTGATGGACTTGAGCGGGCGTCCGGAGCGTTGAGCCACTGGCGCCGCACCCGGAATGTTGTTGTCGACGAGCGTGGCGCAGTAATACTGCAAGACGGTGTGCCAGTCGGCGATGATATTGGCCTGTGCGCCGTCTCGAATTTTCTCCTGGAGCGTCTTGTTTGCCTTGACAATGTTGACGATGATGTGGGTGAGGTCGTCCTCGCTGCGCTGCTGGCCGTCCATTTTGATGGAGGGGCGCACTGCGGGAGGAGGGACTGCCAACACCTGGCAAATCATCCAGTCGGGGCGGGAAAATGTGGGGCTGAAGCCCATGAACGACACGTCGTCGTCGCTGATTCTGCGGAAGATTTTGAGAACAATTTCGGGGGTGAGTTGCATGTTCATTTTTTTGGCGTCTTCTTCGGACATGCCTTTGATGCCGTCGCTCTCCCATTCGGCGATAAGCGTGGCCAAATTTTCCTTTCTGATTTTCTTGGGCATGAGACATCCGCAACCGTTTTCATTGTCGTCGCCGCAGCGCTTGACTTTGCTGGCGACCCCGAACACGTAGGCCCAGCGCTCATCGGGCAACATTTTCAAGGCTTGTTTGTGGGTGTCTTTGTTGATGAGGAGCTTGCTGCACTTCATGCAGACGCATCGCAGAATTTTGTGGACAGTGGCCAAATGCTGGTAATAAAACACGGGAGCTGCCAATTCAATTCGACCGAAATATCCGGGCGTGTTCATGTGGTCCAGTCCATCGGTTGGACAAAGCATGCCTGGTTCCGAAACACCCATGTAGGGACAAAACAAGCCGCCAATGACGGGTTTGTTTCCCACATAGGTGTCGCGACTTGTGATTTCAGTGACTGAACCTTTTCTGATTTCCTCAGGAGACAGCATGCTAAACTGAATGCCGACAATTTTTGATACACGAGGTTTGGATGATGATGCCATATTGTCGGTGTTGTTGCGTGTATTAAAATGATAGAATCCTCCTTATACTTACTAAATAATATTTAGATTGTTTTGAAATCAATTTTTATTGAAATGATGGACATAATGTCTCCTCTGATTATTGGATTAATGAAAAAAATTGAACATGAAAATAAAATATAAACACAATGCATTGACAATAATCAAAGACCTCTGAAGCGAATCAACATTATGCCGTCTATCAACATTTCAACTGTTCCGACGAAGAAGAGAGCGACGAAATCGAAGAATCAAGAAGACACCGCGCGCACGTATAAAAAGAACAGTTCTGACCCCAATGCACCTCAGCCGCCATCCCCCGACAGTGATGCGACCGATGTTGAGATGGATGAAAATGTGGTGCAGGCGTCAGCACCTGCAACAACAACATCACCTGCAACAACAACATCACCTGCACCTGCACCTGCACCTGCACCTGCACCTGCACCTGCACCTGCAACAGCAACAGCAACAGCACCCGCGCCAGCACCAGCACAAGATGTTGCAACCCCAAAGTTGTCATCATCATCGAAAAAGAAAAAAGAGGAATACGACAGATTGGAAGTGAATCGGCTATTGTCTGGTTTGTTCCCATCAACCTACATGAATGATAAAATGAAAGCATTGGAAACAATGAACCAAATCCAGCCCAAATCGAAGGCAAAATCAAATGCAAATGCAACCGTATCAAAAGAAGCCGCAACCACAAAAACATCTGCAGCAGACAAACCGCTAAAAGAAACCGACGCGATTGCTCAAGCAATCATTGAAAATGCATTTTCAGAACCAACCACGCCTCCTGCGCGTTTGACGACAACACCTCCGAAGGCTCCCAAAAAGGCATCCACCACTACTGAGTCAAAACGAAAGCAAAAACAGAACTTCAACATCATCATACACGTGGAGCCCAAGGGCAAACCCTCAGAAACGCAGGATGAAAATCAATCACCCGACAGCGACATTTCCAGACGCCTTGATTTTGGCAGAAAGAGAAAACCCAGCGAACCCGTTTGCGATAATGAATGCGACGATGATGACAGCGACGAGGATTACGTCCCGGGAGACAGCGACAACAGCAGCTACGATGATGATGACGAATATTTCGACGATGAAGATGATGAATACTATGAAGATGACGATAGCTACTATTCTTCGTCGTCGTCTGAAAGCGACGAAGATGAAAACGTGGATGAATTGGAAGAAAAACAGCAAAAGTGCATCAATGAGATGGCCATGATGCAGTCATTGCGCGCAACATATGAAGAGATGCTGTCCAAGGACAAGACGAACCGTGTTGCTGCAAAACAGCTGAAGGCTCTCAAAGAATCCGAAGAAAAAATCAAGAAGGAATTGGAGGAATTGACTCATCGCCACAAGCGCAAGAATTCGAAGAAGTTTCGCAAACTGTTGCGCAGGAAGAGTTCCACGAACGACTTGGAGTATTTCAAGAAAAACCTGAGCATCAAGGAGCAACGCGCTTTGATTGAAGAGTTGAGCGCAGTTGCCAAAGTCACCGCGATTGAAAAACCCTACAAGTTGACCCTGCTGGAATCCGACATTCCGCGCGACATGAAGGCAGTCGCGTTGCGCAAGGTTGGCATGTTGCAATACATGGAGCCCGGATGCGGAGAATACTGCAAACTGAAGAACTGGGTGGATGCCTTCATGCAGATTCCCTTCAACAAGAACAAGAATTTGCCGGTCACCATTGCAGACGGCGTGGACCAGTGCCATGAGTTCATGACCGCGGCCAAAAACCGGTTGGACACCGCGGTGTATGGCTTGAACGACGCCAAGATGCAAATCATGCAGATGGTGGGGCAGTGGATTGCAAACCCCGCGGCA
>Ga0222714_10006487_pt1 | contig 10915 bp, 20 predicted proteins | sample C33_3DmetaG_FD_165048 | JGI IMG/M metagenome (GOLD analysis project Ga0222714, IMG submission 165048) | Estuarine water microbial communities from San Francisco Bay, California, United States - C33_3D | ecosystem: Environmental > Aquatic > Marine > Unclassified | place: USA: California... | reverse complement strand
TTGCTGAACCCCTCGGTCGGCTTACCAGTCAGGCGCTCGCACACCAACTGCGCCATGTAGTTGGCGCGGCTTGCTGCGTAGCCAGTCTTGGTGCGTGCCACTACGTCAGCCACCTTTGATGCAGTCACCTTGCCAAGTCTGGCGGCGTGCCATTCTGCTGATCGCTGTTCCATATCAAACCACCTTGTAATCTTTAAAAACGGCGCCACGAGCGGGGTCGCCAACCTTGCACGACTTTACCCAAACAGTTTTCCCGTTCGGCAGGCGTCTGTGATGCCCTCGACGCTCGTGGAATCTAGGCGATGCGTGTGTGCCGCCGTGATCTTCCTTGTCAATTTTCTTTCCGCTGACAATAAGCGTCCGCCAGGTATAAATAGGCGGCTTGTTCCGCTCTAATCGTTTCTTATTGATAAAGTTATCAACGGTCGGAATTGACGCCTTTGTGGGCATATTTGCAAGCCGCTGATACAGCATTGAAATCAAGGTCAAGCCCCAATTTCGATTGTCGATATCTTGCTGTGTCTCGCCTTGTTTGCGAGTTAAGAACAACTGACCGTCGCGAATTGAATACATCGCTGTCGTTAATAACTTTGGCAAATGCTCTCCATATCGAATCACTACGGAAAACTTAATGCCGACTTCTGGGTCGTCTCCCTCCAAAGTCATTAAAACCTCATGGGAAACCTTGTTGTGCTGCGCCTGATATACCAAGACGGTCTTATCAAACGGAGGGCGATATGTTGTTAGCCACAATTCTGGCTCAACGTGTACCGCATGATCGGTTGGAATTGATCCGCTTAAATCAAACCAATGCCATTCGCATGGGTTTTTAGACGTAGCAACCCACGTCTTAACCATGCGCTGAAGTAATGCGCTCATCATTCCTCTCCTGTCTCCATGAGACGTTTAAGTTCTTTGCACTCGCGCTCTAAGCGCTCTACCTTCTCTCGCAGCGCCGAGTTCTGATCTCGGTACTCGTCACGCTGCTCCAATACTCGCTTTAACTTCTCGGCCAAGGCTTGCGACAGTTCCGACGAATCGGGAATCGCCATCGTGTGACCGATGATTTCCCAATCCGACATCAGCGAGTAATAAGGGGTCATTTCGGTATCTCTAATCGCAGATACTTTGGGTCAAGCAATCGTGTGTTCTGGGCATAGTCCGATGGCGTGCCGTGCTGCCACGCTAGGTCATACGGATACCAGCCCAGAATCTCTACTGAACGCAGTTCTGGCATCACAGGCTTGGCAACAAACAACACTAAACGCTTGCCGACTTGATGCTCACGCACCGCAGCCGAATCACTCGTCCTGACACGCCGCACCTCGATGTTCGTGCCAACATCCGGCAAGTCCTTGAACTTGTCGTGATCGCGTGCGTCCCACACATGAGCGTGCCAGTAGCGGTTAGTCCACTTAGCCACGGCCAACTCCGCTGCACACGCTGCGACTTGTGCCGTTCGCTCATCTTCCATGCGCTTCTTGTCGTAATGTGCTGCGTTACCGCTATGCCACCTAGCCGATGCGCGACGCGCACCGACTAGGCTTACCAAGTCAAACTCCCAAGTTTGTAGTTCAACTAAAGGTCTAGTCATAGTGGATGCACCTCATACCAACCTCGCACGATGCGTACCGCCTCCAAATGGTCACGCAGGATGCGAAGGTCTTCAGTCTCGTCCTCGTCAAAAAAGCCATTCTTCCAGTCACCGGCTAATCGTTCTTCGATGATCTGTTCCAAACTGGCTTCCGTTGTTTTCAATGAGTATCGAACGATGTATGTAGATACGTCTTCGATTACTTGCCGGAAAGTTGGGTCTTCCGGGTTGAAAAAATCGGCAAATGGGTCTTTCTTTGTTCGGCGCTTAGACTTTTCCATACGCTGTTTAATTCCTCGACTGTTTGTGACAGTTGAACATGTTGCTCAATTCCCGGATCAATCGCAGGCGCAGCCACTTCATGAGTCGTCGAATCCGCATCGTTATCCCCTTCGGTTGGTATGCAAAACGCTTGAAACGCGGCGTACTTGTAAGCCGCAGACATAGCCTTGTTGCTGGCCTTGTCGCCCGAATCCATTGCCTCACCGACCGTAACGACGGTGTGCTTGCTCCCATCCTCGGCAGCCACAAAGTCAAACTCGACGGTCAGCGTCACGTAGAACAGCGCCGTACCTTGGCGGTTCTGGCGCTCGATGACTTGGCGGTCAGTCACGCGAGGCAGGATGCACAGGCCGTGCTTTGACAACATGGGCGAGAGCGCACCGTACACAGCGTCGATGCCACGGAAAGCGTAGCCTTGGGATGTGTTCTTGCTGTCCTTGCTAATGCCGATCTTCGACAGTTCGGCAGTGACGGCAGCAATCTTTTCGTAGACCTTCATTGTGGTTCCCTCAGTTTTGCAGAAGCAGCGTCGATAGCAGCAAGGCACTCGGCAAACGCTTGGTGCAATTTGAAAGCGCCTTCGGCTTCGATGCGGTTGAGTTCGTTGAGTCCTTCAATGACGTTGAAGGCGGCGTGTTCTGCACGGCAGTGCAGTTCCATGAGTCTGTCGCGCTCCTGCTCTTGCAGGATGCGGAAGTCATCTTGTTCCATCGTTGGTCTCCAGTAATCGGGGCCGATCCCCGGAGCCAAGTATACGCCTGTTGACTATGGTGTCAACATTCGTTACAGTGCGCCCATGACCCCTAAGCAACTACTGAAGATTTATGGTTCCCAAGCGGAGATCGCTCGGGCGTTAGGCGTGACTCGTCAGGCCGTGCTGCGCTGGTTTAAGGAAGACAAGATTCCTGCTCTGCGGCTGTATCAGATTCAATGCGTGGTGAAGCCCAATGATCCAGCAGCAAATCGTTAGCAGCGACATCTCGTGGGCGTCCGAGGCCAACATTCGGTACTGGGAGTCGGTAAGGGAAAATCCTTACCACAAACTGCGGTTGGCCGATGCGTACCTCGCCCGGATCAACGTGGGCGATTGGTCGCAGCGCAAAGAGCGGGCGTCGTGGCTTAAGAATTACGTGGGCGACATCCTGCGTAGCCTGCCGGACGTTAAGGAGGCGTACGGCGATCCGCACATCCGTGGCATGGTGCGGGAGTTGTGGGGTGAACCCGGCGTGACGCGATTGAAGGCAAGGGCAGAAGCGGCATAATAGGCCGATGCGCTACGCCAAACGTCGGGACAACAACCACACGGATATAGTCGAAGCCCTCCGCAAGGCCAACTTCGAGGTCATCGACTTTGCCAGCGCCGGTCACGACATCCCTGACCTGCTCGCTATCAAGCCCATGCACGACGGCATGGCGTGGATATGTTGGGTAGAGGTCAAGGCGAAGGGCGGGCGGCTCTCAGACGGCCAGAGGCGGTTTCAGGGGCTATTTGAGCCTAGGGGCGAATGGTACGAGGCACGCAACCCTGACGATACCGTATGCGCCCTCCAAGCCCTGTACTTGCAGCGGCTTAAATAATTCGTTTACAATAGCGCCATGAACAACTGGCGCTCACTTAACCAAACACTGAACTCGCTGAACGAAGAGCAGGTCAAAGCCCTGCTTGACGATGAGATCGTCGGTCAGCGTCGCACGACATTCCTCAAGCGGCTGCACCAACGCTACTGCATCTTGCGGGCCGCTCGGGAACGCGCTGAGATTTTCAGCGCCGTCGCAGGAAACTCAGGTAGTCCGCACCCTCTTCCGGTTCCCACCACACTTTCACCAAGTCTGGATGGTCAGGCGGTAAGTCTGGGTTAATCGTCGTCAGGACGCAGGGTGACAGGGCGTTGTCCCTGAACCCTCGATCCTTGGCGTAGCGGTCATACACCTTGTACGAGGCGACCTTAATCGCGTGCATGGTGATTCCCGTAATCGCATCCTTCAGGACGCTGTAAGCGCTCTCGTGCTTGTGACCGGCCACGTAAATGTGGTCGCGGGTTCCCATGATCGCCGCCTTCATCGGGCCATGCGCCGGGTTCCAGATAGACGAGCCGCTGTGGTCGTGGCGAGCGTTGACCCGCACTTCCATTCCGTTCGGGAACCGAAGCGCTATACGGGCTTCTGAGGACTTATAGAGCGCGTTCTGCTGCTTGGCTATCCACTTCAGCGGATCGCCCGAGCCTGACCACAGGTCGTGGTTGCCAGCAATCATGTACAGCCAGTCGCAGCGGCCAACGAACCACTCTGCAATCTTCCAGGCTTGCGCCGCTGACGTACTCTGGTCGGCGTAAAGCCTTGCTAAACGTCCACACCAGTTATTCGTGGTGTCGCCTACGTTGCAGGCAAACAGACCCTCTGTCTTGTTCACTAGCGCCGTGTGCCGCTCGATGGCTTCAATGTCGCATCCGTCATCGTCCACATGCGGGTCGCCAAAATGCAGCAGGCCGATAGCGCCACCCAACTTGACCCGAATCGGGATCAGTTTGGAGGCTTCTTCGTGTTCGCGTTTGTGCAGGAACTTGCGCTTGCGCTGCTCAATCAGTTCCTCGATGGGAACGTCATCGTCGGGCAGCGGGGTAAAGGAGAATCCGGGCTTTTCTACGTCTTGCTTAGACATACCTGGCTGATACGAGGACTCGGGGATGGTATATCCCTTTGCCCTCATCTTCTTAATCCGCATCTGGAGGCTTCGTTCGTTCAGCCCCAGTTTGTTTGCGACTACGATTCGTATGCCGTTGGCATCCTGTAGCGCCTTTAGGATTTGATCGTCAGTGGCTTTTGCGTGCATCGTCTACTCCATTGTTGTGAGCATCTGTTGCAGCAAGTGTCCCATCCGATCCACAAATTGCTCATCGCTTGAAAGGTCATCATGACCGGCGATGTCAAGCATGGCATGGGTTGCTTCATGCGCCCACACTTGCTGCCTGTTTGTGCCTTTACAAGAACTTATGATGTGAATCTCATACTTGTCAGGAAGCCACATTCCAACACAATTTTTGCCGTGGCGCCACTTTGAAGGCGATATTACTTTGACTTTGATTGTGTGACCGGCTAGTTGGAAGCGCTCTGGGATGCCATCGGGACGCATAACGCCTCCTAGTAAGACCAAACATTCGGACGAAGGCCGCCCTCCAAAGTATCCAAGTGTATAAACCTTCCGCTGCCTTTTTGTTGCACACCGATACCGGTAAAGCCCATCTGAAAGGCTAACTTCAGCAGTCTGTGCGCGTCCGCACCGACAACGGCAACGTCACAAGCGCAGCCCGATGCGTGCGCTCCAGGTTGTGCCTTCTTGGCCTCGATAGGGTGCTTGGCGCAACGGTAGCCGGAGGTAATCTTCATCGGCTTGCCGTAGAGGTTACGCAGGGCTTGGAGTTTGTTCATAAACTCCTGCCGCATCTCGTTCTTGCCGCAGTGCGAACAGTTGAACTCGTCGGCCTTAAAGTTCGGTACGAGCGCCCAGTCCATGATCAGCCCCCATCTTTTATCCAGCCCTGCAACGCCCGTAGTTTAGCGTTCTCAGCGTCACAGGCAGCGGCTAGGGCGTAGAGGTCGGCTCCGATGTCTGGCCCCGCTTTAGGATCGCTTCCAGCCGGTCGGTCATCGCTCCCGGCGGGGGCGGGGGCACCATCAGTTCCTTGGGCGGCGTCCCCGGCGGACGGGGCTGCGGGGGTGACGCACAGCCGGACAGGAGTGCGATTAACAGTACGATCAATAGCACGCTCACGAAGGCGCTCCATTTCGGACTGGTACGAATCCGCAGCACGTTCAGCACGCGCTCGGTCAGCCCGTTCCGCTGCCAACTCGGCCTCCAGTCGTTCAATTTGCGGCCTAAGTTCCGCACGCCCCTGCTCCCGAAGTGTATACACAACGTATATACATGTCAGACCCAACACTGCCGCTACGATTGCATGTGGAGCAAAGCGCCACAGCCACGTAGCCCACATCACTTGTCGGCCTTTTCGTCCAACTTGTCCCAGATGCGGGTCAGGATTTGCTCGATACGCTCTAAGGCGGACTTGTAGTCATCGCGGCGCACAAACTGGTGCATCATCTCTTTGTGGTCACGCTGAAGGTTCTCTAGGCTCGTCGTAATCGAGCGCAGCGTCCATCCGGCAAATGCCGCAGCCACAGTCATCGCAATGTTAAAAGCCGCCTGATAGTCCACGTCACTTCTCCGATAATGCCTGCGTGGTGACAGTACGCAGTACGAGGTTTGCCATTGCGCCGACCATTAGGATCGCCGCAGCCACTTCCTGACCCCACAGCACGGTCATGTGACCGCCCATCAGTTCAAGGCCGCCAAGGACGGCAAGCAGGACGTTCCACCATACGGTTTTAGACTTTAGTGCGCCTTGCAGCATAATTACCTCGTCGCTAGAGCGTTACGGTTTTCAGGAACCATGCGGTTGCGAGGCTCTGCGCTTACTTGCGCCTGCGAAGCCTGTGTTACCTGACCGACAAAACTGTTCCAAGTATTGGCGTCCTTGAACTGACGAAGAACGGCATTTCGATCACTTGTCGATAGCGAGTCAAGCACGCGATTAAACTTACGGCCAGACTGCGCTGCGTTAATGATCTCATCCATAGTCTTGCGACTAAGTTTGGCTTCAAGCGCCGAAACGGCCTCATTGAGTGCCGTTGAAATTCTGCTAAAGAAGGGGAATCTAACTCGCACGCTTTCCTCTTCGCGGATTCGAGCGAGTTTTGCAGCGCCTTCTTTTGCCTCTTCAGCAGCCTTGATATCCAGCCCAAGGCTTCGCTCAATTTTATTAAGCAATGCCTTATCGTTCTTAAGAATATCGTCCATTTGATAACGCTTGGACTTAAGAACGCGCTGAACCACCTCCGGTGACTCATCCCTGAGTATGGTCAGAATTCTATTCTGAGATGCCGTATTACCTTTTTCGTAAAGAGATCGGATGCGATTAGCCAATCGAGCATCCTCAATGTCGATCATTCCGGCTTCAAAAGTGTTTAAGTATTTCTTAAACCCTTCTCCGCCAGCGTCCTCCATTGCTGTATCAAGTTTGTCTCTCAAATTACCAAGAATTTGCGATACGTAATTGTTTCGAGACTTTGCATCAATGCTTGGGTTGAGTTCGGTAATTGCATTGTTGATCGCAGACTTACGAATTTCATACAAATCAGTGGGATCAATCTTGCCCACAAATCTGCCTGACAAATCAGTAACGTCTGGCTTGCCCGTCGCATTAATAATCTTGTCTTTAACCTTCTGAACAACCTTAGTTGCAAAGTCGTCGTTTCGAACGCTTGGGTTTTGCAAAACGTTGTCAATTGCAAACACCAATGGCGTTGGATCAACAGGTGCAGCCTCTGAAAGAGCCTTCTCCCGCATGGGAGTCGTCTTAATATTAAGAGCCTTTTTGGTTTTTACTTCAGCGGCTTTTGCGGCAGCAGACGTTTTTCCGCCAGCAATCCTTGCCAAGTCATTGATAATTTCGTCCGACTCAGCCTTTCGGAAAGCGTTAGCGACGCCAGTGGGGTTTAACTGCTCTGCTTCTGCCAGCAACGCTTGAAGAACAGGCAAATCTTGTTGCGCCGCAATACGGCTTGCAGGCGCATCCGGCTCTGCCGCCATCAATTGACGCAATTTATTAACTTCGTCGCCAATCGTTGCACGAACAAGTTGGTTTGCTCTTACATCAGCCAAACGCCCTTGAATAGCGTCTGCAATATATCCGGCGCCTTTAGCAACTATTTTGGCTACAGGCGGAAAAAGAACAGAAACGGCTGTGCCCGCAGCAACGCCAGCGCCAATGTTTTCGGGTTCAACTAATCCCGCAGCCGCGCCGCCTGTAACTCCGCCGCCAACCGCACGGGTCAAAACCCTCGTTCCACGGCCAGCAGTAGCAGGAAGCCCGGTTTTAAATCCGCCACTTTCTAGCGTCGTTGCTACGGGAGTGGCAAAACGCTGAATAGCAGGAACGGCAGCGGCACCAGTGCGAATAAACGCGCTAAGCGCTGGGCCTACAGCCAAGCCGCCGGTAAACGCAGCGACTTGCCGAACTGCCTCTTGGCGTTCCTGCGGCGTCATTCCGGTTTCAGCAACTTGCGCTCGGAAACCAGTTGCACGGTCACCAACGTCTGCCAATGACGGCATGCGGCGTTGCGGAATTTCCGTTTGCGTGGCAACAGGTGCCTTTATGTTAGCGGCAATCTCGTCAATTTCGGAGTCGGTTAGTGGCTTATCAGCCTTAACCTTTTTGCCTTCTATTAAATAAGTAGGCATTTTACTCCTCCAAAATTTGGTATGACGTTCCGATTGATGTTGTGGCTACTTTGCCACTAGCGTCAGTTGACCTTCGTTTAGACGGATCGCCGCGAACGTTACGAGGTTTTCCGCTTCGATAAGCGTAAGTTTCGTTATAAGCGTTCGTAATGTTTTCTTTAGCAAACTCTAAGTCTGAAATGTAATCATCCAGTCTTTGCTGGAGAGTCTCTTTAGGTTGAGATTGATCTAGTGCGCCAACGCTGTTACGCAATAAGTTTGTATCTTGGTTAGATACGTTACCTAACGCGCCACCAGTTTCAGAAGCGGCTCGCAATTGCGTAAGGCTGGTTAAAGTTCCTTTAGCCAGCAAGTTGTCATACAAACTTTGCGCGGCAGTGGACGTACCTCGAATGCTGCCGACTCTTCCTTCAATTCCGCCAGTAATAGAATCCAAGCCCGGATGGTCGCGCAACTGCTTGGCAGTTTCAATTTGCTTATCAATATCACGAGTTGCGCTTCTAAACGCACTAGTAGCCTTTGGATACAACTCTTCGCGTTTAGCGCGAACTTTAGGCGGCAACTCAGTTGCCGTGCCAGCAATGTTAGCAGGGTCTTTCGGGCCACCCGGAATAAACTCAAGATTTCCGGTTTCTGTCCACCGATAACCTTCAGGCGGCTTTTCTTTTTTCGGTCCACCCATTGCATCTCGTTCACGAATTCCAACTTCGCGTTCAGCAACGCCAACTTGTCTTTCTTGAACATCGGCAATACGCCCGCGCAATTCAAAGTCCAACTGGTCTTTAAGCGGAATCAAAGCCTTTAACTGACCAGATACCCATCGCGGGTCATAATTTTCAGGTATCTTGGAAATGTCCATTCCCATTTCAGCGGCTTTAGCGCGATTCGCGCTCCACTGTGATGGGTCGGATCGCAACATGCCGATAGCGTCTTCAAGTTTCTGGCGTGCAGCAAGTTGTTCAGCCTGCTTGGCTTGGAACGCGTACTGCCCCAACTGTGCGCCTTGAGCGGCCATAGCAAGACCTTGCGGGCCAAACTTCATCAGCGCCGATTGGCCCTCAGGACTTCTAATGTCTAGGCCACCAGACAAAGCGTTTTGAATCTTTTGCTGTTGCTCTACCTCAAACGCACGCTCCATTTCTTGTTGGCGTGCAAGTTGATTGGCACGGCCAAGTTCTCGACCCTGCACATACGAGCCAAGAATGTTGACTGGTTCGATTTGGGTTGCGCCTATGACTGCCATGTTAGAACCCCGGAGGTGCGGGCAAAGTTACGGGAATGGTGGTCGGAACATACGGATTGATTACCGTCAACGATCCGCGTGGAACATACCCAGTTCCGGCGCTGCCGCCGGGCGAACCAAAGTAGCCACCTTTATACATTCCATATCCCATTGCAGCCTGACCGAGCGCGTTGCTCAAAGCGTTAGCCTGACCCATATAGCCAGATGCACGAGCCTGACCAGCCTGTGTCATTAAGTTGCCGACATTGGCGCCCATTTGACCGGCTTGCCCGGCAATCTGTTGGGCAGAAGCCTGACCAGCGCCATACAGACTCCCAAGCGCTCCAAGGCGGGTGCCCAACTGAGCCTGAGCGCGGTTAAAGGCGTTCATATATTCCTGTGAACCCATTTCCTGCCCAAAGCGTTGTGCGCCCTTTAGCATGGAGCCAGACAACAATCCGCCACGAGCCGCAGCAGATCGTTCCAGTGCTTTCTGGCCCTCAGCCAAACGGAACGCGTAACCGGGGTCCGTTTGTAGGTCTTCCGGTCGGTAGCCGCGAGTCAGCATCCCGTAGTCGGCAGCAGAGGCGTCACCGCCAATACCCAACAGGCGCATTAGTTCGTTTTGCGAGGTAATACCTGCCTGCCGAAACGGCTCTTGCAGTTCTACCTGACGCTCAAACGTTTCGCGCTGTACTTGCGCTGCTTGATCAGCGGCTTTTGATTGCGCCTTAGCGGCCTTACTGGCGCCTGCCATACTGGCTGCGCCGCCCACCAAAGCACTACCGATAATTGCTGTTTCGATGCCCATGTTAATGGCCTCTTACGAACATGCCGTCGCGTTGAACGAATCCCAATCTTTCCAATACGCCGTGCATGTATTCATGCCCCGGAGTTACCCTTGTCGTAATACGATCTTTTGCAAATAGTTTCGACAGGATGCCTTTGGTTGCCCATTTACGGCGCCATTCCGGCAGTACCGAAACATGCAGTTCGTCGCCGTTAAAATACGCCGCACCAATACATTTGTCATCTCGAATTATGGCCTTAACCTCCCAATCCTTAAGGGCTTCTGCATACGCCTCAAAAGGAACTGGGTTGTTCCAATCGGTTGCCTGATAACCAACTTGCAAGGCTAATTCTCGATTGTCGGCTAGGCCGGTCACGACACTTCCCGACCAGAGGATCGGATGTTGATAGCCGACGCCGTGCCAGCCAGCGTCGAGATAAACCCGCCCGGTTGCAGCACTTGGCCGACCAGTTCGGGGAACGTATACGTCTCGCTCGGCAGCAGGGTCTTTTGCTTAATAATCAAGTTCTGGTTACCCGCAGCGTCGAACTGGGTTACGAGGTTGACCGACAAGGTAGCCGCCGCTGCGCTAAAGTTAGTAGCCGTAAACTTGTCAATAATTGTAGACACATTCGTCGCCGTGTACTGCGTCGTTTGCGTATTAGCGGCAATTTTTGCCGGTATCAGGACTTTGACGTTAATTGCCATGTGTCACCTAAAAGGTAAAGACCA
>Ga0222714_10006486_pt1 | contig 10916 bp, 12 predicted proteins | sample C33_3DmetaG_FD_165048 | JGI IMG/M metagenome (GOLD analysis project Ga0222714, IMG submission 165048) | Estuarine water microbial communities from San Francisco Bay, California, United States - C33_3D | ecosystem: Environmental > Aquatic > Marine > Unclassified | place: USA: California... | reverse complement strand
TGTTTAGCTGCCAGTTCTGCTGCCAGTTCTGCTGCTTTTTGTTTTGCTTCTTCTTCTTTCCGTTTTTTTTCAGCTAACAATTTAGCTCTTTTGGATTCATGCTGGTCTTTAAGATTTCTATTAATAGTTTGATATATTTCTCTAGGTAGAAGTGAGGATGTATAAATTATTTCTCTTTCAAGTGAGGGAATATAATCGATGGTAGTTTTAGCAGATGTCCATGAGTCAATATTTTCAGTAATAGACTTAATGGCACTTTCAAATTTACGTTTATTTTTAAGTTTTGGGTTATTGGTTACGTATTCACTTGCAGCCTCTAGGATAGACTGAGCTCTTGAAATTATTTGCTTGCTATGTTGACTGCGACAAATAAGCTCTGGTTCTTTATCGCATGGTGCATTACCTCTTTCAGCACTTTTACCACAATCAAAGACTTTGGATTCCTCAGCCCCAATGTATTCAAGAAATTTAGATGACTGCAGAGTTAGGTGCTTATCAGGCATTTTGCAAATCGATTTATCTAGATCGATAAAGGGGTTTAGCTCAAAGTTTTGTGCTGGGAGTGAGTTACTGGCTGTAATCCATATGAATAAATAAAAATAATTTTTAGACATATAATTATAATAATATATCTAAGCATAACTAACTATGGAATTTTTTTGGATTGTTGTTTTCATTTGTATTATCGGAGCAGGTATTAGCCTATTTAAAAAACAACCTAATTCTTCTGGATCTGTTTTTGAGCCAGTTCCCCTCAATCAAGAAAATATTGATAATTTGGATGCCCTGATTGGGTCTGCCTCTTCAGATACTAATAAATTAATTCTACAAAATAATGAGAAGCTCATACTTTCTTTAGAGGGCCTTTCACTTCATCAATACAAAATTACCAAAACTAAGGGCATGTACCAAGGTGTTTCTATTAGAGTAATGTCTGGTTTAAGTTATAGGATAGGGGGTTTTACATCTAAGCCCCGCGAGGTTTTGTCTCAACTGGATGTTGGAGACTTGCACCTTACCACTGAGCGCATTGTGTTTCTTGGAAGCAGGGAATCTTTGGAAATTCACCGCTCTAAGCTTTTATCTATAGAAGCTTCAAACAGTTTTATCGAACTGCATCAAAAGGGTAGGGCAAAAGTTTTATTTTTAGGAAACCTCCAAAAGCCTTGGGAAACGTTTGCTATGTCGACAAATGAAGAGCAAGTCTTAAAAGATAATGGGATTATGAAATTGGCTTACTTACTCAGCAGTATTACGAGAAACTAAAATTATCTTAAAGATTAATTTCTATTTTCTTGCCTATGTATTTTTCTTGCAGATAGGTTACAGCATCTCTAAATGCTTTAGAGTCTTTTCTTTTGTTTTGAAAATTTGATAACTGTTCTGCAGCGTCTTTATAGATGATAGCTTGATCTAAGAGTTTTTCACGAACATCAATAGCGCTTTTAATTAAAAATTTTATTTCTTCAATTGTTAATGGATTTTCAGGATCTATGTCGAGACCTTGCCATTCAATATATCCTATTGATCCCTGAGATAGTCTCTCTTCAACATCAGTAATCTCAAAGAGTCTTTGATGATGAAACTCTTTGCCATTTAAAATAATTGGAAAATTATTGTGAGCAGGTGATTTTAATAAATTATGCCAAAGGATGACTTTATTCCTTTTGAAATCCGCACCAAAGCCAGCAATCTTTCTTTTGGAGCAATAAATAGTAATGGCTCCAGCATATTTTATATGCAACTTGGCATTTGGCTCTTCCGAGAAGTCTTTTGCTCCAAACTCAGTTTTAATATTGTTAATAATATGTCTGAAGTATTCTTTATGTTCATCTGACATTCCTTCTGAACGTTCATGATCATCATGCCATCTATCAAACCATCCCTCTAAACCATCTACAAAATGCGGTTTATAAGAACCTTTAGGGGGTCTTACGTTGGGACTTTCTTCTATTGCGATGCTTGTTACTGCCGTATCATTAATGGCTTTCTTAATTAAACTTGTAAGATTTTTTTCTGGCACTACTTCTTTAATAACAGTAAGCAATCGTGAAATTTTTGTAACGCTTTTTCTTAATCTTGGTTTTACATAGCAAATTCTAAATAATGCTTGCTCCCATTTATCATCAAATTCTTCTAATGTTTTAACCTTTTCAAGATTTTCAGTAAACGTTTTATCGTCTTCTTCCTTTTTCTGAGTTATTTTATTTGCAAGTTCATCGTTCCAAGCCTGATAGTTTGGCTCGTTCCTTAATAGGTCATATACATCAGGGTAAGCAATTTGTATACAAACCATCGCAAAAAGGGTTGTTGCAAGATGTTTATCTGATAAGGATTCTCCTCCTTCTTGATCTTCTGCGTTATCAAGGAATATTTTAATAAGCGCTAATGAATTAATTAATCGCTTAATTGACCTAGGATTGCCGCCAATGGTTAGTTCTACAATATTTCGGATAATGTCATCCTCTAATTCTTCTTCTCCGGAATAGAAAGAAATGTCCTTTAGCAATTGAATGACGTAATGCCCAATATTGTAATCAGACATAGGCATCGTAAATGGTAGTTGAATTATCTTGTCAAAGAATGCTCTGAATTCCCACTCGTTTTCAGGAGTTTGATCCCCAAACTTGTCTTTAAGCCCTTTAACAACCACTTGATAATCAATTGCTAGTATAAAAACGCAGTGCCTTATATTAAAGATATTCTTTAGCAGCTCTAGAATTTTAACTGCTTCAGCAGGCTCAATTCTATCTAGATCATCTACATAAATTATAATTTTTTCATAAGGATTAGAGTCTCTTGATCTTATATCGGTTACGAGGTCTGAAAGAGATTCTCTTAGTTCACGAATAGTATTACTGTTACTAGAAATAAGTTCCTCAGCTACTTGTTGTCCTGCAGCTCCCATGGCGATGCTAGAACCTATCCGCAAAGCTCCAGATAAAACTGTTTTAACTCCATTCTTCAGAGATTCAGCTCTAGATTTATCTGTATCAGAGGTAATAAGTTCATTGATTATTTGGTTAATAATTTTTATTAAAGCCTCTTCAGGTTTGCTAAGGAGGGAGCTTTCCCAAGAATTAATCCATATTTGCTTGTAGTTACCAACAGAAGCATCTTCATCGTTTGCAACCTCAAGGTTGTACCAAATTTGATTGAGCAAAGAAGTTTTACCGCTTCCCCACTCTCCTTGAATGCCTATGGTCATAGGAGTATCAGTAAGCCTTATAAATTTAACCAGTGCAGTGGTGTATTGCTCTATTTGTAAGCGATCCTCTCCACCTTTATCAAGAGCTTCATCAACTATTCCAACCATAATAAAATGGTTTAAAAAATACTTTTGATTAAGAAATGATAACAAGCAACCATGGTTGCCTCATCTACATACTCGCCACCCTTAATTGTATAATCTTTAACCTTTCCAATCGTAGAGCCTGATCCAAGTGAAGAACCATTTCTAACTACACCACTTTTTACATTCCCTATTGCTGATCCACTCCCAAGTGAAGAGCCATTTCGTATAATGCCATCTTTAACATTTCCTTTTGTTGATCCGCTCCCAAGTGAAGAGCCATTTCTAATTATTCCATTTTTGACATTACCAATTGCAGAGCCACTTCCAACCGAAGAGCCATTGCGAATTATTCCGTCTTTGAAGTTCATATTTTTATCTCCCTTGAAATATGTGTTTAATAAATATATTCTTTTTTTACGGAAGTTGTCTACAACATTATTTTAAAAATATGGGATTCTTAAAAGATTTATTAATTGGCGGAACAGCCTTTAAAGCTTACAAAGCAACTAAAAGACCTGGTGTGATGGTGCCACCAGGTATCACCATGCTTGGCATGGAGCATGAAGGTTTCGGCTCGAAATGGAGGATCCATTATGTTGAAGATAGAAACAGAAATGTAAAAAAGAGTTTTACCATTACTCCAAGTGTTTCAGGCAGAACCTCCGGTTCTTTTAAATGGAAATTTGACTGGTACTAAAAAGTGTTTTCCAAAGATGAATATCTCCTTAGAAGTATTTCTAAAATAAATCATAAAAAATGGGAGCTTTTTGTAATAACCAGAGTTTTACATTTGCTAAACGACCCCGATCTTGAGTTTGTTTGCCAGCAATATGTCAATGCATCGAAGGACAGACATCATTATTTAACCGATCTTTGCTTTCCATCATTGAAAATTTATTACGAGATAGATGAAGGCCAGCATGCAAGCAAACTTCACCTAGATGAAGATAAATTAAGACAAAGAGAGATACTTGAAGCCACCGATTGGTCTGAATACAGAATCAGAGTCTATGATAAAAATGATCCTAGTAAAGGCAGAGATATAAATGAAGTTATTCAGGAAGTTGATAAATTTGTTGCAACTGTAAGAAGTTTAAAAGCCGCTCAAGAAAAAAAACTTGGTAAGCCGCTTATTTGGAATTTTGAGTCTAAGTTTGATCCTCAAAAGTATCTTGATGAAGGTTCTATAGAGGTTAAAAATAATGTTGTGCTTAGAAGCCATAGAGATGTGCTCAAACTTTTTGGATACAAGAAGGGGCATTATCAAAGGGCAGCTTGGACGCATAAGAAAATGAATCAAATGGTTTGGTTTCCAAAGCTTTACAAAAATAAAGATTGGGATAATTTCTTAAGTTTAGACGGTAATGAAATTAAGTCTTCGCATGTTATCAATGGGAAAATATTAAAGCACACAAGCGGCACTGTCAGAGATATAGAGACTATCGTGTTCGCTCATTACAAAAATATATTAGGCCAGGTTGTCTATAAATTTATGGGTTTATACAAACCCATAATCAATCATGACGAGTACATTCATTCTTATAAAAGAATTAAAACCAAGTTAGTGTTGAAGGACTATCTCAATTAAGAAGAGATTTCAGTTTTCTGCTTGAACAGCAACACCTCTATGTTCTCTGACACTATCTCCATTAATAAAGAATTTCTTTAGCGGTTTCCAGAACAAGGCGAGTAAAGCAAATATCGCAAGCACTGGAGTTTTATTGGCTCGGGTTCTTCTATCTTTATTATCAAGTATTTCCCCAATTTTCCCTGCTACCACACATGCTAAAACACAACAAAATATAAGCTTGTATATGTAAAGAAATGTTCCAATAAAAAATCCATTGCCCTTGATGCTAGAGGTATAGGTTGTAACCCCACAAATAATTGTCAGTAGGGAGCTGCCTACCAAACCAAGCCAAAAAAATATTTTCCCAGTTAGTTCAAAGGTTTGCGATTCATCTATTGCATCCAACAGCACAAAGTCAATTACCAAAAAAACCAAAAGACCTAGGGTTCGAAAAAAATCACCCTCCGTATCAAAAAAAATCCATTTTTTTGTACCCACACCAATAAAAACAATCAATGTACTAAGCGCTAATGCAATAAGAAAAATATTTAAGCTTGATTCCATGTTTTAATCTTAATTTAAAAATTAATACATGCAAAACATTTTTTTAAATTTTGCATAGATTTTAGTATTCTTATTTCGTGGCTCGTAAAAGAAAAGTAATGGTTGATGGAAAAGTCCATTGGGGCAACCTATTAGTTAATGCGTCCCGTGCTCAAGCTGCTAAAAGAAAAAGAGAGGCTCTTGAGAGAGAAAAGGAATCTAGAAGAAAGGCAAGAGAAGTTGAGCAAGCTAGAAGGCAAGAAGAAAAAGATAGACTAAGAAAAGAAAAAGAGCGGGCAAGATTGATTGCTAAAACTGAAAGAGAAAATATAACAAGAGAAAAAAAAGAAGCAGCCGAGCAAAAGAAAATTCTTGCTGCAATGAAAAAACAACAATTAATAAACCAAAGAGAGACTGCTCGCAAGGAAAAAAAACTCCTAAGGTTGAATGGTTTATTTTTAGAATTTAATCTTCCAATAAGTTATCAAGGTATAGACTTAAGGGAATTTGCTCTAGAGTATGAGACAAAGAATGGCCTAACAAGAGCATCTCAGTTCAAAGCTGTAACTGCCCCCTACATTAAAGAAAATCTACCTCAATTAATAAAGGATAAACTGATCTCCACAAATCTTGAAAAGCTTGAAGCATTAACCAATGAATATATTGAAAATACTTTTCTAGCTAGAACAAATGATGATCGAAACTATCTTCGAGAACGTAACAAGCCGTCTTATGATGAGTCTCTTCAAAGTGAAATTATCCAGCCCTTTTTAGAGCTATACACAAACAAACATCCTATTAATTACAACCTTACTTACCAAGATATTGTTAATAATTTGGCTGCTGAACCAGGCCCAGTAATGCCAAACGAATTTATTGCTAATGAAAAGGAGGTGATAGATACATTCGTTAAGCTTCAAATAGTAAAAATTAATGAAGCTATACATCAATTAAAGACTGAGGAAGAAGTAGATGTTATTAAAACTAATCTTTATGAGATTGCGAAAGGAATTGAGCTCTCCATTACTGAATGGCAAGGCATTAATAAACGGCTTTCAGCATGGATTCTGCAAGTAACCAACTATAAAAAAGGTAGATTCTTTAACAGAGGAAAATATGATAAAGATGCAGAAGAATATTTGACATTAATGCTAAAAGATTTAAACACACCGCTCCAAAATTTCTTAAACCTGAGAAAGATTATTATTAGCTTTAAAGATCAAAACTCTTATTCTGGTATACAAAAAGAAATAATTTTATTAAAAACTCATTTACCTGATGAAATAATGCCATTAGAAACTATGTATAAAGAACACTACAAAAATTTGTATGTAGAAATTGAGAATGCTTTTTTAAATATCAAAGCACTAGTTTTTGAGACCAAGTCTTCGGGTGAGCAAGAAAGATTTTTATCTCTGTTAAAAAAGAATGTTCTTAAAGATTATTCTGAATCCAAGCATATTGTTAAGCTTGTAGAGATCTTTAATTTTAGGGCTTAGTATTTAGATTTTTGAGTATGCAATTATCAAAAAAAAATTATTATCTTACTCTTTGGTTATGCATAATTTTTGGTGTTGTTGGCGGGCATTTATTTTATCTTGAGAGATATAGAGATGGCTTTATTCGAATATTATTAACCCTTATGTTGGTTGGTTATATTCTATGGTTGGTAGATCTTTTTAAATTAATGTTTGGAAATTTTGTTGATGCCAATGGCGACCCATTACCTAAATACTGGCAATGGTTCAAAAATTCTGCCTATGGAAAACATACCCTTGGTCTATGGGAGAAGGGTCAATCTGATTTCAAAGTTTCTTTATCCGAATTAAAACAAGGTGGCAGAGAGTTTAAAGCTATCTTCAACTCTAAACAAAAAACTCCTCTTCAGCCAGTCAAGCAAGAAAAAGAAAATGCTCAGCAAGCGCATGATGTCAAAAAAGAGGGAATTAGACCAACCTCAAAAGATTTTTTTGATGATATTTAGATCTAATATATTGCATTGGATTTCTTTAAGATTATTACTTACATTTATTCTATTTCCTGTATTTCCACTGAGTGCAGAAACAATCAACGAGTATGAGCCTTCTAAATTTGAAAACTTTCTTTTCTACTTCATATTCTTACCTGGGCTAATCCTATTCGGTGCCTATGTGTTTATTAAAGTTTGGAATGAGGTTAAGCCTTTCGAGCCATTACAAGAGCTTTATAGAGAAAAGAATTCTGAACTAAATTCTCAAAATAACAATACAAAAAATGTAGTTGAAAAAAACACAAAAATTAGGGATGATTTTTTTAATGATATATAGATTTCAGTAGTGGGGAGTTGTAATTTTGAAACAAACTAAAGAACAAGTAACTAAAAGAGGAATCTCTTCTGTAGTAGCGCTAGTTATTATTGCCGTTGCTGTTTATTTTGGATTTGAACCTTTGTTCGATCTTATAAATGGTGGAGTAGCTGGCTCAGTGGTAGGAGCTGCATTCTCATCAATATTTGTCATCGTTTTAACCATGTATCTTCTCAATAAGCAAACTGAGATTGAGCAAGAAAGTAAAAAAAGTGAGAGAGTTTTCGATGAAAAAGTTTCACTTTATAAAGATATATTAGTGATTACTCAAAATATGATTCAGGATGGACAAATTACTATGGAAGAAGTTTCTGCTCTTCCTTTTACTCTCATGCGTCTCCAGATGCTCGGAAGCGATGAAGCAATTGAAAATTTCGAAAAAGTATTTTCGATTGTTAATTCTATTTTTGAAAAAACCGACGACAACATTGTTGAGATAGATGAAGCTGAAAAACTTGCTATCTATAAAGAGATGCTGAACTTTACTGTGCGATGCAGGGTTGATTTAGGGGTCTCAGACCATGTGGTTAAAGATGAATTATTTAATAAATCTAGCGAAGTTATTGAAAGAAGTTCAGCCCTTGTTAATGTCAGAGGCGGCGGCGATGCTAAAGCAGTTTACAGATCAGAAAATGACTTTTTTAAAGTCCTCCAGGACAGAGGATTTGATAACCAAATTATTACGCTGACAAACACTATTTTAGATAAATTAAACAATGAATTCAGTTCTAAGGATTTTGATATTAACTTTGTAGCAACCAGTACCACGTCCACTCCACAAATTTCTATCAGAAAGGACGACGGATCTGGAAAAATGAACAAAATTGGAGGATGCTATATAAGAAAAAACTCTATCATTGCAAGATGTTGGAGAAGCCCTAGATGGGACTATAAGCAACTCAAGGTAGATAATTTAGAGTTTCTGCGAGCAAAAAAATTCTCTTTTGAAAATCAGAAGTTATCAGGTGGACCTTCAAAATATATGCCCGTATTAAATTCTCAACCGTTTACAGAACTATCTGAGAGAGAACTGAATGGTTTTATTTTTCTTTTAAAAGAAACTTATAAAATTAAAGAAGCCGGAACAGTGTTGAATTATACAAAGTTAGTTAACGCTGCTGAGTCGGGTGATGAGGATGCTATTCTTGAAGTCAAGAAAATCATATCAGAAGATTTCATTCATGAGTTAACTAACGAAGAGCTTAACTCATAAATTTTTAATATGGCTAGACACAGAGGGGTATACAAACCTGATCACGAATCACCGTATGAGGTCAGCAGATCAAGAATAGAGGCTTTTATTAAATGCCCTGCATGCTTTTGGCTGGATAGGGTAAAGGGTATTAAGTTTCCAGGGATGCCACCATTTTTACTTAATTCTGCAACGGATACACTTCTTAAAAAAGACTTTGATAAATACAGAGCCTTGCAACAACCACATCCTCTAATGGAAAGGCATGGATTGGGTCATTTGGTACCTTTTAAGCATGATGATTTTGAGAAGTGGACCCAATCCCTTCAGCTTGGCTTTAGAACCAATTATGAGCCTGCGGATTTAATCATCGGAGGCGGAATCGATGATGTTTGGCACGATCCGGTTAAAGATGAATTGTTTATAGTGGATTATAAGAGTACGGCAGGAAAACAGAACGAAGATAAAACTGCACTGGAAGAGATTAACCTAAAGGGCCACTATAAAGATTCTTACAGGCGACAAATGGATATGTATCAATGGATCATGAGGCAAAATGGTTTCAAGGTCAGTAATACTGGATATTTTGTTTACGTAAATGGTGATCAACATTTCGAAGATGGTATGTTGTTAGATGATCAAGACAGAGCAGTTATGAGCTTTAACGTACAGTTAATTGAATATAAGGGAGACGACTCTTGGGTGGAGCAAACCATCTTAGATCTTAAAGCATGTCTTGAATCAGCGGAGTGTCCACCCCATGCAGACACTGGTTACGGTATCAGTGGCGATGAACAATGCGAATACGCTACTTTTCTTGAAGGTATCAACAACCTTTAATCCCAACTTAAAAAAATAAAAACACATTCTTTGTAACTTTTTGTTGTTATCTCCGTTATAGAAATATATACGGAGGTAAAAATATGGATTTGATTGTTCTGGGAGTGGGAGCTTTGTTAATTTCCCTAGTCGTTGTGGTGTTCAAACACGCAGCAAAGCTTAAAAAACTTAATTCTCCTTCAAATGATATCAAGCTACAACGCCTCAATATTATGCAGCTTGGACCATTCTCAGGACATTCAAATTTCTACAATCGTAAAAAGCTAAATGTTTTCATATCGTTGGCTTTGTTTTCTTTTTCAGCCTATGCGGAAGATATTAAAACTTTGCATAACTGGAACATACAAGATTTCGGAGATGAATCATTGATCGTATTCAAAGAACGCAATGATAGTGACCAAGATACTAGATTCGGATTCTTTGTTGAGTCTCCTTTGTGTATGTCTGCCGATCCTTTCATAGCAATTGTATTAAAAGCTAATAGTGGCTACGAAAGCGGAAAGGAGGTTACTGCAAATATCTATATAGATAATAAGAAAGCCAGACAGGAGCAGATAACTCTTCCCACGATTATTGAAACTTCTGACGGAATGAAAATCAGCTTCATTGAATTTAAATACATTCCAGACCTAACGGAAGCTAACTCAGTTTCTATTAGGTTTAATAAGAGATACTTTAGAAAAAGCTACGAGTTCGATACTCAAGGCATTACCTATGCCATGGAGAAGAGTGAAAAGATCTGCAACATGGCACAAGAAATAATCAATACCAGAAACAGAATTTAGTTTAACAATATTCTTACTTGTCCAATTTTTATACATAGTTTAGGATAAGTCTATGACAGGGCTATAAAAAAATTATGCTCCTTGGCTTTCATTATTTACTTAGGGGTTTTCGGGAGTTAATTAACTCCAATGAATTTTTTTTAGGACAAAGTATTTGACACAAACTTATTTGTTGTTGTATTAATATAAAAAGAAGCGTTTAAGTATACATAAGGTAAGGAGTAGTATTATGGGTTTGAACTTGCGTGCTCAACCGACCAATCCCTATTGGTTGCGTTTAAAAATTAACGATTCAGTAATAGATAAAAAACTTTATCTCATTCTATTTGCAACCATGAGTTTATTG
>Ga0222714_10006483_pt1 | contig 10919 bp, 10 predicted proteins | sample C33_3DmetaG_FD_165048 | JGI IMG/M metagenome (GOLD analysis project Ga0222714, IMG submission 165048) | Estuarine water microbial communities from San Francisco Bay, California, United States - C33_3D | ecosystem: Environmental > Aquatic > Marine > Unclassified | place: USA: California... | reverse complement strand
GATGAAAAGAGTGTTCAACAGCAACTCCTTCACCAACTTGAGGAAGTCCAAGAGGCTGACTTTGTTGCGCTTCTTGAGGTGATGCGTGAACGGCCTGTGACTGTTCGATTGCTCGATCCTCCGTTGCACGAGTTCTTGCCATCGGCTGATGAATTATTGGCGCGTCGCGGAACTGGAGAGCTTGACGCCGATGAAGTGGAACTGCTGAACGCGGTGCTGAGTCTTCGCGAGGTCAATCCGATGCTTGGAACTCGAGGCGTGCGACTAGGAGCGGTCCGGCCGGGGCTGTACGAGGCGCAGGTTCGTTCGTTGTGTCGAGCAACTATTTCAATCATGGAAACAGGGGTGCGACCTCAGTTGGAAATCATGATTCCGCTCATTAGTGATGCCTCAGAGTTCCGGGCAGCGCGGCAATGGGTGTTGAACGCGATGAACGATGTCGATACCGATGGAGCGCTTGAAGGCGTGGTGTCGATCGGAGCGATGGTCGAGACACCTCGGGCTGCGCTTCTCGCCGGCGAGATTGCGCAAGATGCAGATTTCCTTTCGTTTGGAACAAACGACCTTACTCAGATGACATTTGGGCTAAGCCGTGATGATGTTGAGGCGCGATTGCTTCCTCGGTATCGAGAGATTGGAATTCTTGACCACAATCCATTTGAGGTGATTGACGAAGCTGGAGTGGGAATGCTCATCGCTCGAGCGATCGCAGACGCGCGCGAACAACAACCCTCCATCAAGGTCGGAGTATGCGGAGAGCATGCCGGCGATCCGACATCGATCTCATTCTTTATTGCTGCGGGGTGCACATCGTTGAGTTGCTCGCCATTTAGGGTGCCGGTTGCTCGTCTGGCGTCCGCGCAAGCTGTGCTGGCGTCAGGTTTAGTCGACATCGGCGGAACGGTTGAGTTTTTCCCGGCGGAGGTTTCGCCTTCATCTCAGGAGGGCAAGTCATTTCTCGCAGAAGTCGATGCCGAATCAGATCCGGAGTTGACCTCTGAACTTCACGTGTTGCGAGTGTTACGCATGCGTGGATTCTCAACTCTTGATGGGCTTCGACACAGCACTGGAGCGGACCTTGCAACGGTCTTGGATGTACTTGTTGCCGATCAGCAGGTGAACTACATCGAGGCTCGCAAGATATACATGCTTGCACCATCTGGCCGGTCTCGAATTGATGAGCACATTGCGACTGCAGAACCGTTACAAGCGCTAAGAAGCCCTTACGAGGAGTTCCTTGAACTAAACGTCGAGTTCAAGCAGATTTGTACCGATTGGCAGGTGCGAAATGGCGAGCCGAACGTTCATGATGACGCCGAATATGACACGCAGTGCATCGAACGGTTGGTGAAATTTCTCAGCGACGCTGAATCTGTGTTGACCTCGATGTCATCGGTGAAGTTGCGTCTTGGCGTGTACGAGCGACGACTACATGATGCATTGACAGCAATCAACAACGGAGAAGTGAATCGGTTCACTGGGGTGATGTGCGAGTCATTTCACGACATTTGGATGGAACTACATGAAGATCTCATTTTGTTACAGCGGATTGACCGTGTCAGCGAAGGCAGTTTTTAGCCACTGCTGAGAACTCGTGTGCTCACCGCAGTGACAATCCGAGCAGTCCCTCGAGTTCGCCGAGTGCTTGGTCAGCAGAAACAACTTTGATCGTTGACATACCGATTGCCCGAGCAGGCTTGAGATTGATCCCAAGGTCATCCAAGAAGATGACTCGCTCGGGCTGCACTCCGGCGGTTGTACACGCAAGTGTGTAAAAACCTGGCTCAGGCTTGCGAATTCCGACCTTTGATGACTCGATGACATGATCAAAGATGGTCATTGCGGCTGAGACGTCCGATCGTTCTTCAACGGAACGGTTCACGTTGTTGGTGAGACAGGCTTGGATGTATCCGCTGTCGTGAATGGTGTTGAGTGCCGTCACCATCTCGGGCCGGACGTTGCCATAGAGACAACCGAGCACATCCGCACCGGGGACTCTGTGTCCAAGGGCTTCCGACTCAGTTGCAAACAAATCGTTGAATACCGCTGCCGAAATCTCCTGTCGCTCAATCTGGGCCCACGCGTTGGTATCAGGGTTATGAGTGTTGACCCCCCGAATGAAGTCCTTGGGGATGTTGTGGGATTCCTCGTAGGCGTTGAACGCCTCAAATGGACTGGTGGTAACTACTCCACCGAAGTCCCAAAACACTGCGTCGAATGATCGATCTGACATGAAGCCTCCGAGGAAAACGAGGGGATGGACAAACCTGACTCTACGATGGTCTAAGCGTTGCGGTGTAGTCCGCTCCCGATGAATGTCCTCACACGGCAATCACGGAGGGTCTTCATGAAGGCGCTTGCGGGATGCACCCGCTACTGACCCGAATGACTCGGGATGAAGAGGATTCACATGACAACTACATCGGCAGCCCACTACGTGGTTGACGGATCAAATATTGCTACCGAGGGCCGATCGCGCCCGAGTCTTGAGCAGCTTCAAGAGGCGGTCACCACATTTATGGCTGATCATCCCGACTCGATGATCACGGTCGTCGTCGACGCGACATTTGGTCACCGGATCGACTCATCGGAGAAGAGCGAATTTGAGGAGGCAATTGCGAACAACGAACTAGTGGCGCCACCTGCGGGGGCAATCGGTCGGGGAGATGCATTCGTGCTCACCATCGCCGATCGGGCAGATGCGTCAGTGCTCTCAAACGATTCCTTTCAGGAATTCCATGGTGATTACGAATGGCTCTTTGATGAGGGACGACTTGTTGGTGGAAAACCAGTACCGCATGTTGGCTGGGTATTCGTGGCTCGAACTCCCGTACGGGGTCCGGTCTCGCGAAAAGCGACGAAGAAATCATCGGCTACCACGCCAGCAACATCATCGAGGCGAACGGCGAGTAAGCAAGCGAGTCAGCCAATGCCGGTGCCTACAAGCCCGCCTCCCGGTGCCGCTAAACGGTCGAATAACTCTGCGGCGAAAGTGAAGGCTGAAGGTGTTGCACCAAAAGGTGGAGATCCTGTCAACGAGTTGATGCCTTTCCTTGATTTTGTTGAAACATCTCCCGTCGGCACTCGTCGTGTCGGCCAAGTTGAGCGTTTCGCCTCACACGGTGCGTATGTAAGGGTCGGTGACGTCAGCGTGTATGTGTCACTTCGTCTGATGGCAGATCCTCCGCCGAAGAGCGCTCGCGCTCAGGTGAAGATAGGTGAAGAAGTGGGTGTCACCATCGTGGGATTTGTGGCTGAACGAAGGAGCATTGACGGCGCATTTGATGCTGTCTCTCCCACTGCAGTAGCGGGGATATCAGGGGAACAACCTGACGAAAAGCGCCGAACAACGTCTGCGACGCACCCTCGCCGAGTTGCAGCAACGAAGAAGTCGGTCGGAAAGAAAACGTCTTCGAAGGCCGCATCGGCCGCGAAGCCAACTGCTAAAAAAGACACAGTCGCGTCAGCGGCGACCAAAAAGGCAGCAGCCAAAAAGACGGCAGCTCAACAACCGGCGACAGCTCCAATGGAAGAGCTGAAGAAATCATCTGCAAAGAAATCACCGGCAAAGAAAGCGCCAGCAAAGAAATCACCGGCGAAGAAAGCGCCAGCAAAGAAAGCGCTAGCAAAGAAATCACCGGCAAAGAAAGCGCCGGTGAAACAGACCGCACAGAAAAAGGTTGCAACAGCGTCTCGGACCCGTCAGGCTGAGAGGGCATGATTCGACTCGCCACGTGGAACGTCAACTCCTTAAAAGCCCGTCTTGAACGGGTGACCGAATGGATCGAGGATGTGCAACCGGACGTGCTCTGTCTTCAAGAAACGAAGATGGCAGATGACGCCTTCCCTGGTCTTCATTTTGAAGCAATGGGTTATGAGTCTGTTCACTATGGGCAAGGTCGCTGGAATGGAGTTGCGATCATCTCAAAAGTGGGACTGTCAGACGTCGTCACAAATTTTGCAGGCGACATTGAGCCGGACCCCGATGCCCGAATCATCACCGCAACCTGCGCCGATATCAGAGTGTCATCTGTCTATGTGCCGAACGGACGTGCAATCGACGATCCTCACTACGAATACAAATTGTCGTGGCTTGATCGGCTTCAGCAACATCTCGCAATCGATACCTCATCTGACAGCGACGTGATTGTCACAGGTGACTTCAACATTGCACCAACCGATGCTGATGTGCACGATCCGGAGAAGCTCGCAATGTCAACCCATGTGACTGACGCAGAACGAGCCCGCCTTCGATCACTTGAGGAGTGGGGGCTCTCGGACCTCTTCCGTCACCACCACAGCGAAGAGCGCTTGTTCTCTTGGTGGGACTACCGATCAGGAGACTTTCACATGGGTCGTGGACTCCGGATCGACCTCATCTTGGGCTCGCGCTCGATGGTTGAACGCAGTGAGTTCGTTGTGGTCGATCGCAATGCACGAAAAGGACCATCCCCGAGCGATCATGCTCCGGTGCTGGTTGATCTCAAATAACTGCGCAACTGCTTAGGTTAGGACTGATTGCCAAGGGCGGATTGCAGATCATCGAACAGTCGAGCTGAGGTGAGTCGTCCCCAACCTGTCAGTTTGTCAAGTTGCTCTGCATCCTGAGGCGGTTGTTCAGCAATCTGCCGAAGGACGCGGTCACTGCATAGTTCTTCCGGAAGGATTCCCGATCGTTGGGCGGTAATTGCTCGCCATTCCTTCAAACGTTCAAGAGACGTTCGGCTCGTCGATTCGGCAGCACGTCGTATCGCTTGGGAGAGATCTTCCGGCGGCCCAGAAGTACCGGGCCGAGTGAGGTCGAGTTCTGCAATAAATGGACTTATGTTGCGGCGGTAACCACCACGCCGCTCAGCAAACGACAGGTGGCACTCAGAAGTCGCTCGAGTGATCGCGACATAGAGCAATCTTGCTTCCTCAAGGGACTCTTCTCTTGTTGTTGCGCTTCGATGAGGAACCGACCCAGTCTCGACCGCTGCGATCCAAACGTGGTCCCATTCGCGCCCTTTCGCCGCATGGAAGGTGAGCACTTCCACCCCACCTTTTTGCTGGAATCCAAAGGGGTCAGCAGTGGTGATCCACGACGCAAAGCTGGTGCCATTCCCGTCGGGGTGTTCACGAAGATGTTCGAGTGCAACTGAGGCGACTTGCTGGGCCGACACTGTGCCACTTGGCTGGGCTGCTTCAAGTTGAGCAGGAGATACTTCGTCACCGTCGAGGATGTCATGCGCCCACGCTCGCAGCGCAGCCGACGATGTGAGACGCTTCGCTTGATCGAGTGCCCGTCTCCCTGATGAGTCGCCCCGAAACCCGCGTGCACGAACCTCGATGCCAGCGTGTTTGAGGGCTTGCTCTATTCGGGCACAATGCTGATGCGTTCGCCCAAGGACCGCCACTTGGCCATTGCGGACGGCGTGATCGCCAGTTCGAACTATTGCATCCGCAATTCCCCGTGCCTCGGCGTCTTCATCGGAGAAGGCCGTCAGACTGGGGAGCGATCCGTCTGGCCTGCTCGATTGAAGATCAGCGGAGAGATCGGCGTGTCCGAGGATGTGAACTCCTGTGGAGACGATTTGTGGCGTGCAACGGTGGTTGACCGGCAATTTGATGACTTCGACACCAGGGAATCGATCGGAGACATGGACGAGTACGTCTGGATCGCTGCCATTGAAACCATAAATCGACTGGGCCGGATCACCAACGATGTAGAGGTCATCGGTGTCTGGCGATCTTAGGGCGGTGAGCAAGCGTTGCTGGATTGGCGTGAGGTCTTGCGCCTCATCAACATGGATGTGCCGGAATCGCCATTGAATTGCCGCTGCAAATGCTGTGTCGCGTTCGAGTTCGATGGCGCACCGAACGAGTAGGTCGTCGAGGTCAAATACGCCGCGTGCGGACTTTTCGCGTTCATATGCGGCCATTGCTTCGGTGATCCGAGCGGCCTTTGAAGGCTGCTGACGTCGAGATCGAGCCACTGTGGAGTATGTGTCGGCGGTGATTCCGCGAGCACTTGCCCATGACAATTCGTTGACGATGTCGTCAAGTTGTTCTTTCGGCAAATTGAGCGCTGCGGAGAGTAGACGATGGCGGTCATCGGCAATAGTTGGAAAGCGTTTCCCAAGGTCGGACCAACGCTGTCGAAGCAGACCGAGTGCAACCGAGTGAAAGGTCCCGGCTTCGATTCGTTGCCCAAGCCCGCTCTGGCGAAGGCGACGACGAAGTTCTCCCGCAGCCTCTCGAGTGAAAGTGAGGGCGAGAGTGTGGCGCGGATCAGCAGTCTCGGTCGCAATTCGATACGCAATTCGTCTCGTGAGAACCCGAGTTTTTCCTGACCCTGCTCCAGCGATCACCGCCACGAGCCGCGACTCGGTCGTGACCGCATGACGCTGATCTGCGTCTAAATCGGCGAGTAGGTCTTGCGGGTCCACCCCGTCACGGTACTGTCATCAGCATGGCGTACCCGCAGAAATTGCTAAATCCGGGTGAAGAAACAATCGTTGATCTTCATCCGCACTGGTGGTATTTCGCGAAAGAAGTAGCGCGCGTCGCCGTGTTCTTCGCTCTGGCCATCGTTGTTGCGCTGTTCACCGGTGAGGGTTCAATTTCAGGAGCGTTGCGGTGGATCTCGATTGCTCTTGTTGTGATCTCTGGCGTTGGTGTTGCGCTGAGGTGGTTGTCATGGGTGACGACGTATTTTGTGGTGACCACTGATCGCGTCATCTTCCGAAGCGGAATCATTTCCCGGCGTGGTGTTGAGATTCCGCTCGGTCGTGTCAACAACGTGCTGTTTCATCAGTCACTTTTCGAGCGCGTAATCGGCGCAGGCGACCTTCTCATCGAGTCGGGTGGCGAGAGCGGTCAGCAAACATTTACTGACGTTCGAAACCCTGATCGGGTACAAAATGCGATTCATGCCGCGATTGATGGGTTGCGTGACTGAATGTCCCAACTTCATTAATCACTTGGCTGGATGACACACTCGGCTGATGGCACGAGTCTCGGTCCCTAGCGGTATCGAAATCGAGTACGAGGAGTTTGGGACGCGAGACAATCCAACGGTGCTGCTCGTATCAGGGTTTACTTCCCAGCTGCTTGGGTGGGACGAAGGATTTTGCCGAGAGCTCGCATCACGTGGTCGTCACGTCGTTCGTTTCGACAATCGAGATGTTGGGTTATCGACCCATCTAGATGGGCAACTCGTCGATGTAAAAGCCGTGCGAGGTGCAGCATTTTTTGGCGGCGACCCAGTCGAGCCGCCGTACACCCTTTCGGATATGGCCGCAGACGGGCTTGGGCTTGTCGATGCACTCGGGTGCGAGGTCGTTGATGTCGTCGGTATGTCGATGGGAGGGATGATCGTGCAGACGATGGCGATCGATCACCCTGACAGAATCCGATCTGTTGTATCAGTGATGAGTACGACAAGCGCGAGAGATGTTGGTCACCCAACTCCAGAGGCGCTTGAGCGACTCCTAACGCTTCCTCCGGCAAATCGTGATGAATATATCGAAGCGTCTTTGGGCGCGAAAATCTGGTCGTCAAAGCGCTATTTCGATCCGCAACGGGCACGCAAAAAAGCAGCCGCCAGTTTTGACCGAATGTTTTATCCGGAGGGCTCGACCCGTCAATACGCAGCCATCATCGCGTCAGGAGACCGTACCGAGGCTCTCAGATCAGTCAAAGTCCCGATGCTGGTGATCCACGGAATGGATGACACATTGATTCACCCCTCGGGAGGAGAAGCAACCGCATCGGCTGTCCCAGGAGCGAAGTTGCTGATGCTCGACGACATGGGTCACGATATTCCCGAACCGCTGTGGCCAGCAATCGCAGGCGCGATCGTCGACTTCGGCGATGCGGTGTAAACGAACTCACCATTAATCACAGAAGGAGTAGTAACAATGTCAGGACCACTCAGCGGGTATCGAATTCTTGAAATTGCAGGAATTGGACCAGGACCATTTGCGGCAATGATGTTGGCAGATATGGGTGCCGAGGTCATTCGAGTCGACCGCGCCCAAGCTGTGAAGCCAGGTGCAACCGGACCCGTTCGCGACGTCCTGCAGCGAAGCCGGAAGAATATTGCGCTTGACCTCAAAGATCCCGAGGGAGTCGCAATTTTGCTCGACCTTGTCGAATCGGCTGACGCCTTGATCGAAGGCTTTCGCCCAGGAGTGATGGAGCGACTCGGCATTGGACCCGACGTGTGCCTTGAACGCAATCCGAAACTCGTATTTGGCCGAATGACCGGCTGGGGTCAAACCGGCCCGTATTCACAGGCCGCCGGTCACGACATCAACTACATCGCACTCGGCGGCGCACTGGCGCACATCAGTCGGGGCGGCTCTGGGCCTGTTCCGCCTCTGAACCTCGTTGGAGACTTTGGGGGCGGTGGCATGTTCCTTGCCTATGGAGTTGTGTGCGCATTGTTGGAGGCGCAGCGGTCAGGACAGGGTCAAGTGATTGATACGGCCATGGTTGATGGCACCGCATCATTGATGTCGATGTTCTGGGGAATGGCATCGATGGGTGCCTTTGACACCGAGAACCCCGGAACAAACTTGCTCGACACGGGTGCTCATTTCTATGACACTTACGAATGTTCCGATGGTAAGTGGATCTCACTTGGCTCGATCGAACCGCAGTTCTATGCGCTGCTGCTGGAGCACACCGGGCTCACCGATGACCCAGACTTCCAGCGTCAAATGGATAAGAGCAAGTGGCCAGAGTTGAAGTCTCGATTGACCGACCTTTTCCTCACAAAGAGCCGTGACGAATGGTGCGCGATCATGGAGCACACCGATATTTGTTTTGCTCCGGTGCTGACAATGCCGGAGGCTGCACAGCATCCACACAACGTGTCAAGAGAAACCTTCTGCGAGGTTGATGGGTTGACTCAGGCCTCGCCGGCACCGAGGTTCTCCAGGACCGTCCCTGACACCCCAACCCCCGCAGCACGTACAGGAGAGAACACGAAAGAGGTCCTGCTGAATTGGGGACTCGACGCTGAGCGAATCGATGCGGCACTTGCTGGTGGTGCAGCAGCTCAAGTCTGATGGCGATTGTTCGTCTCGTCCGACATGGTCAAGCATCTGCTGGTTGGGGGACCGACCCAGACCCAGACCTTGATGATGTCGGGAGGTTGCAGGCCAACAACGTTGCGGAGGAGTTGCACTCGCAGTTGAGAGAAACGCCGGCTGAGGTGTGGACTTCGCCTCTCCTGAGGTGCCAGAGCACAGCGCGTCCGTTTGTTGAAGCACTTGGTATCGATGCCCAAATCGTTGATGCTGTTCGCGAAATTCCATCACCAAGAGATATTTCGACAGATGAGCGAATCGAGTGGCTACGTGGTGCAATGGAGGGAACCTGGTCAGAACTAGGTGGCGAATTTCTCGTGTATCGCGACCGGCTCACCGAAGTGATGAGTTCGGTGTCCGGCGACACGGTGGTGTTCTCTCACTTCATTGCGATCAATGCAGTTATCGGGGCATGTCTCGGCGATGACCGACTCGTCATCAGGCATCTTGACAACACATCTGTGACCACTATTGACGTCACAGGTGGTGTGCTCACCCTGGTTGAGGGTGGCAACGAGGCCGAGACACTTATTCGCTGATCGTGACGTCATAGCCGCCTGTGCCGATGGCACACTACAGGAGTGAAGTTGACGACGAGGTGGTGCGCAGTTCTGGTCCTTGGTGCCGTCACCCTCGCCGGTTGCGCGTACCTCACACCACAAAGTGATCTCACCGTCGACACAGGTGATTCAACGTCTGAGTTGAGCGATACAGAGCCGTCGGGTGGTGCCCCGCAATCATCGGTCATTGAAGAAGCGACGGGGACTAACAATGCACAATCGACTGCAGATGACGCCGCGGAATCCTCAACAACTGCTCCAGCGACGTCGTCGACGACAATTCCGGAGCCCTTAGGCGTGAACGAACTTGTTTTGAAGTCAGATGGTCTCGGCGGAGCTAGGTTCGGAGCAGAACCCAACGAGGTCGTGAACTACGTATCGTCGATCCTTGGTTCACCGACTGAGGATTCAGATTGGGTGTCCCCTGATGCACGTTCATGTCCGGGTACCGCTGTCCGTTCTGTGAAGTGGGGGGTACTTTCGTTGATGTTCGGTGACGAATCATCGAGCGCAACTGGGCGAGCGCACTTCATGTCGTACACATACGGAGTGATCGACAAGTTCGGTGAAGAGCCAACCGGGCTGATGACGAGTGATGGCATCACCATCACGGATTCGGTTGGTTCTCTGCTTGAACGCATCGATGTTCAACTCAACGAGGGTGATGAATCGCTCGACATTCCGCCATCGTTCTTCTATGACCGTGCGCCATTCCCTGTGACCGGCTTACTTTCTGGCACGACCGCTGATGATGTTGTGCTCGTGATTTCATCAGGCTCGGGATGTTTCGGGTGACGTTGAGCGAGTTGCATCAGGCATTCGCATGGATCGTGATCTGTTCGAATGGGTTACTCGGGATGTGGTTCGTTGTTGCTCAGCGTTGGTCCGCTGCCCGCACGCGGTGGATGTGGTGGTCAGTCGCTCCCGCCCAAGTTGCAGTCGTTATTCAGGCCGTGATCGGTGCGAGCCTTGCAAGTCAGCCTGGCATCGTGCTTGATGACATGCACGCCCTATACGGATTCTCTGCGATCGCCGCTGTGGGAATTCTGTACAGCTATCGGTCAAGCCCGTTTATTCGCGATCGTCAATACATGCTGTACGGCGTAGGCAGCCTGTTCATCATGGGGCTCGGCCTGCGCAACCTATTTCTCGGACGGGGTTAACTCTGAGGCAATTCTGTGGCGTCAGGGTTGGGAATGAGTTCTGCCAAGAATTCGATGAGAAACTCTGACGGGATTCTTCCACGTGGAATTGGCACCACAAGTTGGCGTTGTGATTCCTT
>Ga0222714_10006482_pt1 | contig 10920 bp, 8 predicted proteins | sample C33_3DmetaG_FD_165048 | JGI IMG/M metagenome (GOLD analysis project Ga0222714, IMG submission 165048) | Estuarine water microbial communities from San Francisco Bay, California, United States - C33_3D | ecosystem: Environmental > Aquatic > Marine > Unclassified | place: USA: California... | reverse complement strand
GCTGAGCGGTTGGGAAAGGCCGCCCGACCTTCTGATCTTGGGCGATCCCCTTGGTCTCGCCATGGTTCTTGGCCTCATCGTGAAGGAGCTACCGTTCCTTCTCCTGATGATGATCGCCGCCCTGCCACAGGCCAAGGCGGCCACTTCGATGGCGTTGGTCACCGCGCTGGGATATGGCTGCGCCCGTGGCTGGCTTCTGGCCGTATTTCCCGGGATCTATCGGCAGATCCGCCTGCCGGTTTATGCAGTCCTGGCCTATTCGATGTCGGCTGTCGACGCTGCCCTAATCCTCGGTCCGACCACCCCGCCGCCCATCGCCATAGTCATCCTGCGCTGGGCCGCCGACCCCGACCTTTCCCTGCGTGCCCTCGCTTCGGCAGGGGCGCTTGTGCAGCTTGGTCTCGTTCTTGTCGCGCTGGTGCTTTGGCGATTGGGTGAGATTGCTGTCGCGCAGCTTGGCCGCAGTCTTGCCGAAAGCGGCCAGCGCGGCAGCGGCAGGGCAGCGGAAATAGCCGCGGCCACGCTCGCCGCCACATCCGGCATATTCCTATTCGGCGGCTTTGCGGTCCTCGCGCTCTGGTCGGTCGCTGGAGCGTGGCATTTCCCCGCCTTCTTGCCCGAAACCCTTAGCTTCCGCGTCTGGGCCAGCCATGGCGCGGCGCTTGTCGAGACAGGCGCAGCAACCCTTCTCTTGGCCTTTGCCGTCGTGGCTCTCGCCCTCGCCCTCGCCCTCGGAAGCCTTGAGGCTAAGCCACACAGATGCCTTCTCACGGCTCTCGTCTACCTCCCCTTGATTGTCCCGCAGGTGACCTTCCTTCCTGGCCTTCAGGCCGCCTCCCTGAAGATTGGCCTCGGCAGCGGCGCCCTCCCTGTCGGCCTGATGCATCTGGTCTTTGTCCTGCCCTATCTTCTTCTGGTGCTCGCCGATCCCTTCAATGCCCTCGATCCCCGCTACCGCACTATCGCCGCTGGCCTCGGCCTTTCGCCCGCCCGCCAGTTCTGGCGCCTGCGATTGCCGCTCCTTCTCACGCCCATCGCGGGCGCTGTGGCGGTTGGCATGGCTGTTTCCATTGGTCAATACTTGCCAACCCTTCTGGCCGGCGGCGGGCGGCTTCCCACACTTACGACCGAAGCGCTGGCGCTCGCAGCCGGAGGCGACAGGAGGGTGATCGGAGCCTATGGTCTGGCGCAGGCCGCGGCCGCGCTTGCGCCATTCGCTCTGGCGCTCGCCCTGCCTCGCAGGGTCTGGCGCAATCGGCAGGGAATGCTCCATGGCTGAATCGTTGATCCTGAAAACCCTCACGATTTCCGCGGGCGCAACTCCCATTGTCTCGGTCAGTCTGACCGCCGCCGCTGGCGAGATCACGACCCTTATGGGCCCCTCCGGCTCTGGCAAATCGAGCATCCTCGCGGCCATCACCGGCACAGTTCCCGATGGCCTATTTGCCACTGGTGAAATCCTTTTGGGCGGCCAAAACATCGCCACACTCCCTGGGTGGAAGCGCCATATCGGCATCCTCTATCAGGACGACCTCCTGTTCCCCCACCTCTCAGTTGGCGGCAACCTCGCGCTGGGACTCGCACCAGGCGGCAGACGGACCGAACGACAGGGCAGGGTCAAGCGGGCGCTTTCCGAGGTCGGGCTTGAAGGCTTAGCCGCCCGTGATCCGGCGACACTTTCGGGCGGCCAAAAGGCACGGGTGGCGCTGATGCGCGTTCTTCTCTCCGAGCCTCGGGCGCTCCTGCTCGACGAGCCCTTCGGAACGCTCGACTCCGAGCTCCGGTCACAAATCCGAAGCCTAGTCTTCAATCATGCCAAGGCCCGCGGCCTGCCTACCCTTCTCGTAACCCACGATCCGCAAGACGCCGAAGCCGCAGGCGGGCCGGTGATCCGCCTGCGCTAGTCTAGCGTCTGCCGATAGCGCCTGGGCGCGATCAGCACGGCCACCGTCATGATGATCCCGATCCGACCTAGGGCTTCAGACGGCTAGTGAATAGCTGTTCGAGATAATGTTCGGCGCCGGGAAATGGGTCTTGCCCACCTAGAACGGCCCGCACCTGAGTGTCGAAATCCGCATAGTGCTGGGTGAGCGCCCAGATCGAGAAAATCAGGTGATGCGGATCGACGTCCTTGATCTTGCCGGCTGCGATCCAATGGCGGATCACCTCGGCCTTTTCATCGACCAGGGTTTTCAAGTCACCTTTGAGCGCGTCCTCGATCCGGGGCGCGCCCTGCAGAATCTCATTGGCAAAGAGGCGGCTTTCGCGGGGAAAATCCCGCGCCATATCAAGTTTGCGACCGACGTAATCGAGGATTTCAGGAAGCGCCTTGCCGTCGTCGTTCAAGGCCCTGAGCGGATCGAGCCATGTGTCAAGCAGGCCGCTCAGAAGTTCGAGATAGATCGCTTCTTTCGAGGGGAAATAGTAAAGAAGGTTGGGCTTTGACAGTCCCGCCGCCTCGGCGATCTTGTCAACGGTCGAGCCGCGATACCCGAACTTGGAAAAGACCTCGAGCCCCGCCTCGAGGATCGCTGAACGGTTCTTCTCCTGAATGCGGGTCCGCGGGGCGCTTTTCGTCATGCTCAAACCTTCGTCACTGGTGCCCAACATGGCGTCATCTGCGAAACTCACAAGCGTTTTGCCGCAGGACTGCGCGGAAAACTTGACTGGTGGTTCGCCTCTGTTAGCGTTGCTTTGACCACTTGGTCAAATCAAGCATTTTCGCAGGCAAGGCATAATTGCCGCGATGACCAGAGGAGGAAGGCCAGATGTCCGCACCCGGAGAGAACCTCAGGATCAATGGCGAACGTCTTTGGGACAGCCTTATGGAGATGGCCAAGATCGGCCCCGGCGTCGCGGGAGGCAACAACCGCCAGACCCTGACCGATGAAGATGGCGAAGGGCGCCACCTGTTTCGGCGCTGGTGTGAAGCGGCTGGCATGGCCATGTCGGTCGACGAGATCGGCAACATGTTTGCCCTCCGTGACGGAACCGACCCCGACGCCTTGCCGGTCTATATCGGCAGCCACCTCGATACCCAACCCACGGGCGGCAAATACGATGGCGTCTTGGGCGTTCTCGGCGGGCTCGAAGTGATCCGCACGATGAACGATCTCGGCATCAAGACCAAGCACCCCATCGTCGTGACCAATTGGACCAACGAGGAAGGCACCCGCTTTGCCCCGGCAATGCTGGCTTCGGGCGTTTTTGCCGGCAAGCATGACCTCAAATGGGCCTATGACCGCGTAGACGCCAGGGGCAAGCGCTTTGGCGACGAGCTTGAGCGGATCGGTTGGAAGGGCCCCGAAAAGGTTGGCCAGCGCAAGATGCACGCCATGTTCGAATTGCATATCGAGCAAGGCCCGATCCTCGAGGCCGAGGGCAAGGAAATTGGCGTTGTCACCCACGGGCAGGGCCTGCGCTGGATCGAATGCACGGCGACCGGCAAGGATAGCCACACCGGCTCGACCCCCATGCATATGCGCAAGAACGCGGGCCGTGGCCTTGCGCTGATTACCGAGCTTGTCCACGAGATCGCAATGAAGAACCAGCCGGGCGCCGTGGGCGCCATCGGCCATATCGACGTTTACCCCAACTCGCGCAACGTGATCCCCGGCAAGGTCGTCTTTACGGTGGATATGCGCTCGCACCTTCCCGAAAAGCTGCACGGGATGGTTGACGATCTGATGGCCCGCGCGCCGGGCGTTTGCGAGGCGATCGGCGTGGGTTTCGAGGCCAAGATCGTTGGCCAGTTCGAGCCGCCTGCCTTCGACGAAGGCTGCGTCGCGGCCGTTCGCAATGCGGCCGAACGGCTGGGATATAGCCACATGGATATCATCTCGGGCGCCGGCCATGATGCCTGCTGGATCAACGACGTCGCGCCCACCGCGATGATCATGTGCCCTTGCGTCGATGGCCTGTCGCATAACGAAGCCGAAGAGATCAGCCCCGACTGGGCGGCGAAGGGGACGGATGTGTTGTTCCACGCGGTGTTGGAGACGGCGGGGATAGAGAGCTAGGGCCGGGGGCTAGCCCGTCGCCATTGTCACTCGGACCAATGGCGTTCCAAAGGCAACCCCCCAGAGTATTTGAAGGCCAAAAGAAAAGCGGGCCAGGGCCGGGCCGATTTTGGGAGAGAGTCATGACCACAGTCATCAAGAACGGCACCATTGTTACCGCCGATCTGACCTACAAGGCCGATGTCCTGATCAACGGCGGCCGGATCATCGAGATCGGGCAGGGGCTCAGGGGCGATGAGGTCCTCGACGCCACCGGCTGTTATGTCATGCCGGGCGGGATCGATCCGCATACGCATCTCGAGATGCCATTCATGGGCACCTATTCCTCGGATGATTTCGAGTCCGGCACGCGCGCGGCGCTGTCGGGCGGGACGACGATGGTTGTCGATTTCGTGCTGCCGGGACAGGGACAGGGCCTCGTCGATGCCATGCAGATGTGGCACAACAAATCGACCCGCGCCAATTGCGACTATTCCTACCACATGGCGGTGACATGGTGGGGCGAGCAGGTCTTCAACGAGATGGAGACCGTCGTTCGCGACAAGGGCATCAACACCTTCAAGCATTTCATGGCCTACAAGGGCGCGCTGATGGTGAACGACGACGAGATGTATGCCTCGTTCCAGCGCCTTGGGGAATTGGGCGCGACCGCCCTTGTTCATGCCGAGAATGGCGATGTGGTGGCCGAGCTTTCGGCCAAGCTCTTGCGCGAGGGCAACACCGGCCCCGAGGCCCATGCCTATTCCCGCCCGCCGCAGGTCGAGGGCGAGGCGACGAACCGCGCTATCATGATCGCCGACATGGCAGGCGTGCCGCTTTATGTGGTGCATACCTCCTGCGAAGAGGCGCATGAGGCAATCCGCCGGGCGCGGATGCAGGGCAAGCGCGTCTGGGGCGAGCCTTTGATCCAGCATCTGACACTGGATGAGAGCGAATACTTCCACCCCGATTGGGATCAGGCCGCCCGCCGGGTCATGTCGCCGCCGTTCCGCAACAAGAAACATCAAGATAGCCTCTGGGCTGGTCTGCAATCGGGCTCGCTTTCGGTCGTGGCGACCGATCACTGCGCCTTTACCACCGATCAAAAGAGGTATGGCGTCGGCGATTTCACCAAGATCCCCAACGGCACCGGCGGCCTTGAAGACCGGATGCCGATGCTCTGGACACAAGGCGTCGGCACCGGCCGCCTGACGCCGAACGAGTTTGTCGCCGTGACCTCGACCAATATCGCCAAGATCCTCAACTGCTATCCCCGCAAGGGCGCGGTTCTGGTGGGAGCGGACGCCGACCTCGTGGTCTGGGATCCGGAAAAGGAAAAGACGATTTCCGCCAAGACCCAGCAGTCGGCAATCGACTATAACGTGTTCGAGGGCCACATGGTGAAGGGCCTGCCGCGCTTTACGCTCACCCGCGGCAAGGTCGTCGTGCAGGACGGCGAGATCCGCACCGAAGAGGGCCACGGAGAGTTCGTCAAACGCGAGCCCAATACCGCGGTGAACAAGGCACTGAGCACCTGGAAAGAGCTGACTGCGCCAAGGCCGGTCAAGCGCAGCGGCATTCCGGCGACGGGTGTTTGAAGTAGAACCACGCAAGAAGAAGACCCAATGACTCAAGCCCCTGTCATCTCTGCCGCCCACCTCGATCTGACGTTCCAGACGAACGACGGGCCGGTTCATGCGCTGCGCGATGTCTCGCTCGATATCGCCAAGGGCGAATTCGTCTCGTTCATCGGCCCCTCGGGCTGTGGCAAGACGACCTTCCTGCGTTGTATCGCGGGGCTTGAAGAGCCGACCGGCGGCACGCTCACGGTCAACGGCATGACCCCCGATCAGGCCCGCCGCAGCCGCGCCTATGGCTATGTGTTTCAGGCGGCGGGGCTTTATCCGTGGCGGACCATCGGCGGCAACGTGCGCCTGCCGCTCGAGATCATGCGGTTTTCCAAAGAAGAACAGGCCGAGCGGGTGAAGCGCACGCTCGAGCTGGTTGACCTTGCCGGTTTTGAAAAGAAGTTCCCTTGGCAGCTTTCGGGCGGGATGCAGCAGCGGGCCTCGATCGCGCGCGCGCTGGCCTTTGATGCCGATATTCTTCTGATGGACGAGCCCTTCGGCGCGCTTGACGAGATCGTGCGCGATCATCTCAACGAAGAACTTCTCAAACTCTGGGATCGCACCGGCAAGACCATCGGTTTCGTCACCCATTCGATCCCCGAGGCGGTCTATCTCTCGACCAAGATCGTGGTGATGAGCCCGCGTCCGGGGCGGATCACCGACGTGATCGAAAGCACCCTGCCGCGCGAGCGCCCGCTTGATATCCGCGACAGCGCCGAGTTCATCGCCATCGCCCATCGTGTCCGCGATGGTCTTCGGGCGGGGCATATCGATGACTGAGGCGCGCGCATGAAGGCCCTTGGCCCCATCCTTGCGGTCGTCGCGGCGATCATCGCGCTGTGGTAGGCGGCGGCGGTGCCGATGAATATCCAGGAGGTGCTGACGCAGGCCGAACGCGGGGGCGCGGTTGTCGATCCCGAAGGCGCAATGACCCGCCGCGATTTGAGCCGGTTCGCCCTCGTCCTGCGGAATACCGAGCATCTGAGCGAAAGCTGGAGCATGGAGCGCGCGCGCCTGCCCGCGCCACATCAGGTGGTCAAAGAGCTTTGGGTCTCGACGTGGGACGAAGAGGTCAACGGGCGCCGAGGGATCGTGAAATCCGGGAGCCTGTCGAACCGGTCGCTGATCTATCACGGCTCGATCACCCTCGGGGCGACCATCATCGGTTTCCTGATCGGCTCGGGGCTGGGCATCCTCTTGGCGGTTGGTATCGTTCACAGCAAGACGATGGATATGTCGGTGATGCCTTGGGCGATTGTCAGCCAGACCATTCCCATCGTCGCCCTCGCGCCGATGATTATCGTCGTGCTTTATTCGATCGGCGTCGAGGGGCTTTTGCCCAAGGCCGTGATCAGCGCGTATCTGAGTTTCTTTCCCGTCGTCGTCGGCATGGTCAAGGGCCTTCGCAGCCCCGACGCAATGCAGACCGATCTGCTGCGGACCTATGGCGCGAGCAAACCTCAGGCCCTTTGGAAGCTGCGCCTGCCGGCCTCGGTTCCCTATCTTTTCGCCTCGCTCAAGATCGGCATCGCGGCAAGCCTTGTCGGCGCGATCGTCGGCGAATTGCCGGTGCAGCGCGGCGGCCTTGGCGCGCGGATGCTGGGGGGGAGCTATTATGGCCAGACCGAACAGCTTTGGGCGGCGCTCTTCTTTGCGGCGGCGCTGGCGGCGATCCTTGTCTGGCTGATCGGCTGGATCGAACGACGCACGCTTCGGCGCATGGGGGTTACGCCATGAGCCTCGTCCTCTTGGCCATCGCCATCTGGGTCGGAGCCTGGGCCTTCAACACCTGGCTTGCCAATGGGCGCTATGCGGGCCGTGGCGCGGTCCGTCTGGCGGTGCCGCTGATCTTTGGGGCGACTGTCATCGTGATGTGGGAGATCATCGTGCGCGGCCTTTCGGTGCCGCCGGTCATTCTTCCACCGCCAAGCCGGATCGTCGAAACCCTGTTCGGCAATCTCGGGATTCTTTGGCCCGATTTTGTTCAGACCTTCGCCAAGGGGGCACTGGGCGGCTATTTGATCGGCTGCGCCGCAGCTCTTGCAACCGCCGTTCTCGTCGACAAGTTCGATTTCCTGCGGCGCGGTCTTCTTCCGGTCGGCAATTTCATGGCGGCTCTCCCGATTGTCGGCACGGCGCCGATTCTCGTGATGTGGTTTGGCTTCGACTGGCAGTCGAAGGCGGCGGTGGTTATTGTCATGGTCTTTTTCCCGATGCTGGTGAATACGGTCGCGGGCCTTCGCGACACGAGCGCCATGGAGCGTGACCTGATGCGAACCTATGGGTCGAGCTATTGGCAAACGCTCTTCAAACTGCGTCTGCCGGCGGCGCTGCCGTTCATTTTCAACGGTCTCAAGATCGCCACCACTCTCGCGCTGATCGGTGCTATCGTGGCAGAGTTCTTCGGCTCGCCAACGCGAGGCCTCGGCTTCAGAATCTCGACCTCGGTCGGGGCTCTGGCGCTCGATGTGGTCTGGGCGGTGATCGTCGTCGCGGCGCTGACCGGGACAGCCTTTTACGGGGCCGTGGCATGGCTCGAACGGCGGATGACCTTCTGGCATCCCTCGCAACGCAAATAAGAATACCGGCCGCGAAAAAGGCCGGAGTAACCAAGCAAACCTGACAAGGAGGTCAGACAAATGAAGAAACTGGTAAGCACGGCGGCTCTTGCCGCCGTTTTGGGCGCCCCGGCATGGGCGGCCGACGACGTGACGCTTCAGCTGAAATGGGTCACGCAAGCCCAGTTCGCGGGCTACTATGTGGCGCTGGATCAGGGTTTTTACGACGAGGAGGACCTGAACGTGAAGATCCTCGCCGGCGGCCCCGACATCGCTCCGGGGCAGGTCCTGGCGGGCGGCGGAGCCGACGTGATGATCGACTGGCTTCCCTCGGCCCTCGCGGCCCGCGAAAAGGGCTTGCCGATCGTCAATATCGCCCAGCCGTTCAAGACCTCGGGTCTGATGCTCACCTGTTGGAAAGACACCGGTATCACCGGCCCGCAGGATTTCCGTGGCAAGACCATCGGCGTCTGGTTCTTCGGCAACGAATATCCTTTCCTGAGCTGGATGAGCCAGGAAGGCATCTCGACCGATGGCGGCGACAATGGCGTGACGGTTCTCAAACAGGGCTTCAACGTCGATCCTTTGCTGCAGCGGCAGGCCGACTGTATCTCGACCATGACCTACAACGAGTTCGGTCAGGTTCTGGATGCGGGCGTCAGCCCCGACGAGCTTGTGACCTTCAAGTATGAGGATGTGGGCGTAGCCACGCTCGAGGACGGCCTCTATGCGCTTGAGGCCAACCTCGCCGATCCGGCATTCGTGGATCGCATGGTGCGCTTCGTCCGCGCGTCGATGAAGGGCTGGAAGTGGGCCGAAGAGCATCCCGAGGACGCGGCGATGATCGTTCTCGACAACGACGAGACCGGCGCCCAGACCGAAGCGCATCAGGTGCGGATGATGGGCGAGATCGCCAAGCTGACCGCCGGCTCGAACGGCGCGCTGGACGAGGCCGATTACAGCCGCACGGTCGAGACGCTTCTGGCGGGTGGTTCGGATCCGGTCATCACCGCGGAACCGGTTGGTGCCTGGACCCATGCCGTGACCGATGCCGCCCTGAACTGAGACGCGACAGACCGATGGAAACGCCCCGCCTCTTGCGGGGCGTTTTCGTTTGGATCGCCTGCGCCGATCCAAAGGCCTCCGGCGGGAGTATTTGCAGCCAAAAGAAAGGTTTCTGTTGTCGGAGCCGAGAGGGGCTGTATGGAGAGCGGGCGAACAGGAGCGGAGTTTCCCATGGCCTACTTGCTGGGGGTCGATACCGGCGGCACCTACACCGATGCGGTGGTGATCGACGAGGCGGCGGATCGGGTGATCGCCAGCGCCAAGTCGCTGACCACACGCCCCGATCTGGCTTTGGGCGTGGGCCGGGCGATTGATGCGGCCATTGCCGATGCTGGAGTCGCGCCGTCCCAGATCGCCATGGTGTCTCTTTCGACGACGCTTGCGACGAACGCCCTTGTCGAGGGGCAGGGCGGGCGCGTGGCGCTGGTGTTCATCGGCTTTGACGAGAAGGAACTGGGCCGCGCCGGCCTGATGGATGCGCTGCATGGCGATCCGGTCATTCGGTTGTCGGGCGGGCACGGCCATTCTGGCAGCGAGGCCGCGCCGTTCGATGCCGCTGCGCTTGAAGAGGCGCTTCTTGCCTTGCCAAAAGGGATCACCGGCTTCGCTGTCGCGGCGAGCTTTGCCACCCGCAATCCCGCCCATGAGGTGGCCGCGCGCGACGTGATCCGCACAGTGACAGGCAAGCCGGTCACATGTTCGCACGAGCTGTCTTCGGCGCTGGGCGGGCCCAAGCGGGCGCTGACCGCCGTTTTGAACGCCCGCCTGATCGGCCTCATCGCCCGACTCATTCAGGCCTGCGAAGCGCATCTGCGCCAGATCGGGGTCGATGCGCGGCTGATGGTGGTGCGTGGCGACGGGGCGCTCGTCTCGGCGGCGCTGGCGCGCGAAAAGCCGATCGAGACGATCCTGAGCGGACCGGCTGCCTCGATCGCCGGCGCAAGCTGGCTTACCGGCGAGAGCGATGCGCTTGTGAGCGATATAGGCGGCACGACGACCGACATCTGCCTTCTGCGCGAGGGCCGTCCGGCCATCGATCCACAAGGCGCCAGGGTTGGCCCCTATCGGACGATGGTCGAGGCGGTGGCGATGCGGACCTGGGGGCTTGGCGGCGACAGCGAGGTGCATCTGACCGCAGGGCTGGAAGGCGGGCTGCGGCTCGGGCCCAAGCGCGTCGTGCCGATCTCGCTTCTGGCGCGGGATCATCCTCAGGTGGTTCACAAGGCGCTCGACATGGCGCTGGCGACAGGCCTGCCGTCCGAGGATGGCGGGCGCTTTGTGGTGCCGGTGTGGAACGAGATGCCCGAGGGTCTGGACGCGCGGGAAGAGGCGATCGCGCTGCGGCTGGCAAGTGGGCCTCTGAAGCTTGCCGATGCCGTCAAATCGCGCATGGAAGGGCCGGCGCTCGCGCGGCTCGTGTCGCGCGGGCAGGTGATGATGGCGGGGGTGACGCCATCTGATGCGTCGCACGTGCTCGGGCGTGTGGATGCTTGGGATGCCGGGGCGGCGGAGAAGGCCTTGCGGCTCTTCTCGCTGCGGCGCAAGGGAAGTGGCGACAGGGTTGCCGAGAGCGCCGAGGCGCTGGCCGCCAAGATCATCGACCAACTTACGCGCCAGACGGTCGCCTGCCTTCTCGAGGCCGCCTTTGCCGAGGACAACCTCGACTGGGCC
>Ga0222714_10006480_pt1 | contig 10921 bp, 7 predicted proteins | sample C33_3DmetaG_FD_165048 | JGI IMG/M metagenome (GOLD analysis project Ga0222714, IMG submission 165048) | Estuarine water microbial communities from San Francisco Bay, California, United States - C33_3D | ecosystem: Environmental > Aquatic > Marine > Unclassified | place: USA: California... | reverse complement strand
ATGCCGGGCGGACAGGCGCAGGATCGTGAAGCAATCCTCGTCGAGGTCCTGCCCCTCGTCGACCAGCGCCGCGTCGAGCGAAGGCGGCAGCGAACGGGCGCGGAGGTGTTCCAGCAGCTGCGCGCGGATGCGGAGGAAGTCGGGGTGGCCCTTGGGGCCTGTCGGCGGAGGGCCGATCAGTTCCAGATGACGGAGGCGGCACCAATGGTCGAACGTCAGCACCTGTTCGGACGGCAGTTTCAGCTCCTCCGTCGCCGAGCGGATGAAGTCGCGGAGCACGTTCGTGTAGACCAAGGTCGCGACGCGTTCGGGTCGACCCGTGGCCTGGCCGAGCCGGCGGGCGCGATGCAGCAGCACGACCGTCTTGCCGGAACCCGGGCCGCCGCGGAGCACGAGCGGCTTGTCCGTCGGGGCTTCGACGCAGGCGGTCTGGGCCGGGGTCAGCCGGTCGGGCGGCGGGAGCCAGGTCATCGCGGGTCGGATTCGAGCCGCGGCAGGTGGCCGTCGTCTTCGTCGGGGCGGAGCGGGCCGGCCTTGCGGCGGGCCTCTTCGGCGGCGGCCAGCCGGCGATGGACGGGGTCGGAGGACATCGTCGCGGCGGCCTGATACCAGGAGAAGGTCGTCTCGTCGAAGGAAGCCAGGTCGGACCCGAACCGGTTGAACGCGTCGAAGAGCGCCTCCGTGGCCTCCTCGTTCCGGCCTTGGGCGCGGAGGCAGCGGGCGAGCAGCACCATCCCGATCGCGCTAGGCTCCTCGGCCTCGAAGCGTCGGCACATCTCCTCCGCTTCCGCCCAGCGACCCTTGCGGGAGTAGAGGTTGGCCAGGTTGAGGAGCGCCATCGAGCTGCCGGCGAGCACCGCGTCGAGGAAGCATTTCTCCTGGCGGAAGGCGTCGCCCTTGCGGCCGTAGACGTTGGCCAGGTGGACGAGGGCGCTCTGGCGGTATTCCGGCTGCTGGCGGATGAGTCGTTTGAGGAGCGCCGCGGCCTTGTCGTGCATGCCGACCTTGCTGTGGAGCAGCGCCAGTTCGAGCATGCGGGCCGGAATCGTCTCCGGCGGGTATTCGCCGGAGCGGACCGCGCGTTCGATGCGGAGGATCATCTCCCGGTCCTTGCCGGGATTGACCACGTTATGGAGCGGCGACTCGATCTTGCCGGCGAACGTCTCGCCGCCTTCGGCGGGCGTCACCCCGAAGGTGAAGTGTTGGTTGGCGTCGAGGTCGAAGGACAACGTCAGCGGCATCCCGGCCGGGATCGGCTGGGTCACGCCCGTGAAGACCGGGCGGGCTTCCACGCCGGCGCCGGCCCAGAACGTGATGCGGATGGGGCCGCCGGGGGCCACGATGCGATGCGGGCCCGAAGGGCGGAAGTCGGCCGCGAAGGGCAGGGCCTGGCCGCGGGGCACGATCTCGTGCAGACCGCGGTCGGTCTGCAGGCTCAGCGAGTCGCTGGAGACCGGCGTCAGCAGGCTGCGTCCGTAGAGATGGAGGAGCAGGGCGTGGTAGGCGGCGCCGCGGGCGACGGCCACCTGCATGTCGAGGGCCGAGTCGAAGCGGTGCACCAGGAATTCGCCGAACGACTCCTTCAGCGCCTGGATCACGAGCGGGTTGAGCGAGCTGCCGCCCACCGCCAGCAGGAAGCCGATCTGGGAGGGGCGCAGCTTCGCGCGTTCGAGCGCATCGGTGATCGGCGCGAAGACCGAGCAGCTCAGCGTGTATTCGTCCTCGTCGGCCTGCAGGCTCTCGGCGTCGAGGAAGGGCGTCATCAGCTCCGCGAAGCGGAGCCCGTCGAGCGCGGGCGAGGACAGCTTCAGCTGGGAGCCGTCGGCGAGGCGCACCGTCTGCACGCCCGGGTAGGTCTTGACCGTGTCGGCGAGGACCTCGGTCAGGTCGGCGCCGTGGGCTTGGCGATGGACCAGCAGTTCGCAGAGGCCGACCTTGAGCTGTTCGGCCGTGGCGAGCAGCTGGGGTTCGAGCTGTTCCTTGCGCACCTCGTATTCCCAGTCCTCGGGCGGGATGCGGTTCTGCCGGGCCAGTTCCGGGATGAGCACCTGGTGCACGATGGCGCGGTCGATGTCGGCCCCGCCGAGACGATGGTAACGCGAGACCGCGCGGGGGCTGACGCTGAGCGTCCCGTCGGGCAGGCGTCGCAGCGTGAAGATCGCGACGTCGCAGGTGCCGCCGCCGAAATCGACGATCATCGTCTCCGTCTCGTCGGCCACGCCGTCGAGGATCGCCGGGCCTTGGCGGGCGAGGAAGTCTAGGAACGCCGCAAGCGGCTCGTCGAGCAGGTCGCCGTGGCCGAGGCGGAGCCCGGCGAGGTCGGCGGCGAGGAGCGTGTCTTCGCGCTGGGATATCTGGAAGGAAGCCGGCACCGTGACGACCGTGCGGGCGACGGCGCCCGGCGTCTGGTCGCGCAGGAAGCGCAGGACCTGGCCGGAGACCTCGGCGGGGCTGCGGCAGCCGGACTTCGCCTGGGGATAGGTCCGGCCGATGCCCATCTCGTTCTTCGCCTCGGCCAGATAATTGACAAACGGTCGCAGGCCCAGCTCGACGGAGCGGGAGAGGCAGCGGCGGGCCCCTTCGCCGACCAGTTGCCGGTCGGACAGCTGGCTGACGACCGAAGGCACGAGCACCGAGGTGAAGTCACCGCTCAACGTCGGCTGGGCGACTTCCAGGCAGACGGCCGGCTCGATGGTTTCCGGTTCCGAGGGCGACCAGCGGATTTCGGCGACCGTCGAATTCGTGGTCCCGAGGTCGATGCCCAGCACCCGGCAGGCCTTGAGGCGAGGGCGGAGCTTGGCCCCCGGGGGTCGCAGGTAGGGCAGTGGGTTCATCGGAGGGCGGTTTGTAGGCGCACCCAGGGTTCAAGGCAACCGAGGAGGGTGGAGTCCTTATCTTAAGAATAGATGAAACCCCTCGGTGACCCTTGGGGTTAAATCCATAGCCCCCCGTCATGACCCCCTTCCTCCGTCTGGCCTTGGTCGTCATCTTAACCTTCGGGGGCCTGGCCCAGGCCGCTCCCAAGAAGACGGCCAAGAAGGCCGCCGAGCCGGTGATCAAGGCGGCGCCCGTCGCCACGCGTCCGGTCGTGGCCGTCGCGGACCGCGCGGCCATCTGGCATACCTGGACGGACAAGGAAGGCCGCAAGGTCGATGCCCAGTTCTGCGGGCTCTCCGGCGAGTTCATCACCATCCAGACCCGGGACGGGCGGACCTATCACTTCAAGACGGACATCCTCGTGCCCGAGGACGTCGTCTTCGCCAGGCAGTGCCTCGACCGCAGCCGGACGAACAGCTTCAGCCGGGAGATCATCGCCTCGGCCGCCGCGGACATCGACCGTCTGGTCGACGCCGTGCTCAAGGCCAACCAGCAGGCGAGGAACGCGCCGGCCACGGACGAGGAGTTCCTCCGTCGCATCTATCTCGACGCCGCCGGCCGGATCCCGACCGCCAAGGAAGCCGACGCCTTCCTCGCGAGCGCCGCGCCGGACAAGCGCGCCAAACTGATCGACGACCTCGTCTTCTCGCCGGGCTACTCCATGCAGATGTTCAACTGGATGGCCGACCTCCTGCGCGTGAAGGACACCTTCGGCAAGGGCATCCCTGCGTTCACCTTCGAAGACTGGCTCAAGACCCGCCTCGCCGCGAACACGCCCTGGGACAAGATGGTCTTCGAGATGGTCACCGCGGACGGCCGGCTGTGCGACAACGGCGCCACCGGCTTCATGCTCTTCGACGCCGAGATGCCGCTGGACGGCGTCTCGAACCTCATGACCACGTTCCTGGGCACCAACATGGCGTGCGCCCAGTGCCACGACCACCCGCTCGCGGACTGGACCCAGAAGGACTTCTACCAGATGGCCGCCTTCTTCGGCGCCACCGACGGCAAGGACGAGGGCGTCCTCCGGGAGATCCAGCGCGTCGCCAAGGCGGACAGCGCCGTGAACAAGGCGGCCGTCCGCAAGATCGCCGAGATGAACGCCTTCCGCCTCGAGGACGGCAAGAAGCAGGCCCTGACGTTGCCCAAGGATTATAAATACAAGGACGGCAAGCCGGGCGACCCCGTGGCTCCGGCCCTGATCGCGTGGGCCAAGGCCGACAAGTCCCTGCCGGCCTACAACGTCAGCGCCAAGGATCCGGCGGCGCTCCGCGACGAGTTCGCCCGCTGGCTGACCAGCCCGCAGAACCCGCGCTTCGCGACGAACATCGCCAACCGGATCTGGAAGAAAGCCTTCGGCCTGGGGGTGATCGAACCCATCAACGACATCGACGACCTCTCGCAGGCGAGCAGCCCGGAGCTCCTCGCGCATCTGACCTTCATCATGAAGGCCGCGAAGTTCGACCTTCGGGAGGTCCAGCGCGTCATCTACAACTCCCAGACCTATCAGGGGCAGGCGAGCCCCACGCCGGACCTCGGCAAGGCCAAGTATCTCTTCAACGGACCGATCGTCCGCCGCCTGACGGCCGAGCAGGCCTGGGACAGCCTCGTCGTCACCGCCGTCGGCACCTATGCGGACAACGTCCTCCTCCGTCGCGGCGACGACATGAAGGTCATGGCCCTGCCGGCGGGCAAGGTGACCATGGCGGAAGTACGCAACGCCATCGACCGCACCAAGAAAGCCTTCGCTGGTTCCGGCAAGGCCGCCGGCGGCAAGAAGGCTTCCGGCGGATCGACCCTCGGGCTCGCCAACGGCTACGAAGGCGACAAGCCCGTCACGCGGTTCTCCCTGCTCCTCGCCCGGGCCAGCGAACTCCCGCAGCCGTCCGCCGAGACGCACTTCCTGCGCCTCTGGGGGCAGGGCGATCGACTGCTCGCCGATTCCGCGACCAATGACGGCAGCGTGCCGCAGGTCTTGCAGATGATGAACGGTTCCGTCGGAAGGCTCGTCTCCGACACGCGCGCCGAGGCCGTCATGGCCGCCGAAGCCGCGAAGACGCCCGAGGCGCAGGTCCGTTCCCTCTATCTCTCGTTCCTTGCCCGTCGTCCGACCGCCGCCGAGCTCACCGCCGCGACCCGTTCGCTCGGCGAAGGCCTCGCCGTCACGGACCTCGCCTGGGTCCTGGCCAACACCCGCGAATTCCTCTTCATCCGATGAACCTCCCCCTCTCCGCCGACCTGCTCCGCCATCCCGAGGACCGCCGTCGCTTCCTTGAGAAGTGCGCCAAGTTCGCCTTCGGGCTCAGCGTCCTGCCGGCCTTCGCGCGGCTCGCGGAAGCCGCCGAGCAGAAGAGCGCGGTCAAGGCGACCAACGCCGGCCTGCCCGGCTTCGGCAAGGCCAAGCATGTGATCTTCCTGCAGCTCAACGGCGGCATGTCGCATATCGACACCTTCGACCCCAAGGCCGGACCGAACAAAGGCCCCGGCGACATCGTCTCCGCCAAGGGGGACATGCAGCTCACCTCCTACCTTTCCGAGACCGCCAAGGTCAGCGACAAGATCACCGTCATCCGTTCCATGACGGCGAAGGTCGGCGTGCATGCCTCGGCCGCGTATCTCATGCGCACCGGGTTCGAGCAGCGTGGCTCGATCCAGCATCCCACCTTAGGCGCGTGGGCCCAGCACTTCCTCGGCTCCAGCCACAAGACCCTGCCGTCGTCCGTGGCCGTCAACCGCTCGTCCAACCACGGGAACGGCTGGTTCCCGGCGGCCTATTCGCCGCTGCCGATCCTGAATCCGGAGGACGGACTCCTGGATACCAAGAGCCCCGTGGGCGAGGCCGTGGTCGGCAAACGCGCCGCGTTGCTCGCGCAGCTGGACGCCGGCTTCGGCGGCAAGGCCGCGGACGAGAACGTCAAGGCCTACAACGAATTCTACGAGACCACCTTCCAGCTCATGAAGAGCACGGACCTGAAGGCCTTCGACCTTTCCGCCGAGCCTGCGGCCACGCGGGCCCGTTACGGCAAGAGCAAGTTCGGTCAGGGCTGCCTGCTCGCCCGTCGCCTCGTCGAGAACGGCGTGCGCTTCGTCGAGGTCGCCCACGGCGGTTGGGACATGCATGCCTCGCTCGACGACCGCATGGAGGACGTCGGCGGTGATTTCGACCGCGTGTTCGCCACGCTCATCCAGGACCTCGCAGCGAAGGGCCTCCTTGATTCGACCCTCGTCGTCGTCGCGACCGAGTTCGGCCGCACAGCCCGCCTTGAAGGCGGCGGCCGCGGCCACCATCCGCTGGTCTTCTCGACCGTCCTCGCCGGCGCGGGGGTGCGTCGTGGTTACGTCCATGGCGCCAGCGACGCCAAAGGATACGCCCCGGCGACCGAGGGCGTCTCGCCGGGCAGCCTGCATGCCACGATCGCGCATGCGGCGGGCCTGCCCGTGCAGACCGAGATCATGACGCCGGCCGGACGTCCGATGGAGATCGGCAACCGCGCCAAGCCCCAGCTCGGGGTCTTCAGCTGAGGCTCAGCCCAGCAGCATCGCCACGTCTTCCGGCCTTTCGAGGTGGACGGCGTGACCGGCGTCTTCGATCACGCTGAGGCGGGCCTTCGGCAGATGGGCGCCCATCTCGCGGGCGAGCCGGGTGAACTTCTCGTCATGCTCGCCCGTCACCAGGTCGACCGGGCAGCGGAGTTCCTTGAGGCGCGGCCAGAGCGAGGGCAGGGCGCCCGTGCCGACGTGACCGAGGCTGAGCGCCAGACCTTCGGGGTCGTTGCGATGACGGCGCGCGAGGAGCGGGTCGAGACGGTCGGAAGGCAGCTTCAGCAGCGGCTGGAAGAAGGTCTGGTTATGCCAGTACTTGAAGAAGGCATCGAGACCACGGGTGCGGATGAAATCGGCGAGCGTCGCGTCGGCCAGGCGCCGCTCCTCGCGTTCCGAGGCGGTGTCCAGGCCGGGGCTGGCGCCGATCAGGACGAGGCGTGCGACGCGTTCGGGATGAGCCACGGCCCAGTGGAGCGCGAGGCGACCGCCGAGCGAATAGCCGAGCAAGGTGATCTGCGGGGAAGTCGCCGCCTGCGTGATGAGTTCCAGGTGGGCTTCGAGGGAATAATCCCGGGGGTCGCGCTGGTGACGAAGCGCGCCGTGGCCCGGGAGGTCGGGCGCATGCAACGTCCGTTCCGCGGGCAAGCAGGCGCGAATCAGTCCGAAATCGGCGCTTTCCCCGGTAAAGCCATGCAAGGCGACGATGGTGTTCATGGAGGATAGGCTATGCTTCGTTCGTCGAACTCCTTGCGAGGAGGATTAATTATCAGGGAGTGGGTTGACGCGACAGGAAAAACAGGGAACAAACGACGGAACTTAGGTTCATATTACCAACCCCATGCCCGGCATTCGCGTCAAACCTTGGAACCGTGTGGACGTCCCCGTCTACAGTCTCGCGACGACCGCGAACGGTAAAGGCAACCTGAACATCTGCAGCTACGTGACCCCGATCGCGATGAAGCCCAAGCGCTTCATCATCGGCGTCTACAAGGACACCAAGACCCTGGAGAACCTGGAGGCCAATCCGGTCGGGCTGCTGAACTACATGGCCAAGGATCAGGCGAACCACGTGAAGCTGCTCGGCAAGAAGTCCGGCAACTCGACGGACAAGGTCACGCAGCTCGGGGACCAGATCGAGCATGTCGGCGAAGGGCTCTATCTGCTCAAGGGGGCCATCGCGACCCTGCGGCTGCGTTTCATGGAGCGCATGGACTGCGGGGACCACTGGGCCTGGCTGGCGCATGTCGACTCGTATGAGAACCTGCGCGAAGCCCCTCCGTTGACGATCGAGGAGCTGAAGCGGCTGAAGCTGATCTTGGCTTAATGGCCAAAGAGGGGTAGGGGCAGGGGTAGGGGTGGGGGTAGATTAACAGGCATAAAAAGAGCCGGACTTAGTCCGGCTCGTGTTTTGCTGGCCCTAGCCCTGCGCGGTTTCGCCGCGCTTACTTCTTCTTGGAGGCCTTTCGGGCCTTCGCTTCTTCGCGGTGCGGGATCAGGTAGGTGCGGCCACGGATGAGGCGCTCGTAGAGGTCGACCATCGCCACGCCCTCGCGGGGGCGGACGGAGTCGGCCTTGGTGGCGCGGTCTACCTGGCGCTTGAGCATGCGGCAGAGGTCTTCGGCGTTATACTGGATCATGCCGAGGATGCGTTCGACGGAGTAGCCCGGGATGCTCTCCTCGATGTAGAAGCCGTCAGCCTCGTCGTCTTCGAGGAAGACGTGGGCCTCGTTCACGCGGCCGAAGAGGTTGTGGAGGTCGCCCATGATGTCCTGGTAGGCGCCGACCATGAAGGCGCCGACGTAGTAGGGCTGGCCTTCCTTGAACGGATGAAGGGCGAGGGTCTTGCGGACGTCCTCGAGGTCGATGAAATCGTCGACCTTGCCGTCGGAGTCGCAGGTGATGTCGACGAGCGTCGCCTGGACCGTCGGGCGCTCGTTGAGGCGGTGGATCGGAGCGATCGGGAAGAGCTGGTCGAGGGCCCAGTGGTCGAGCAGGGACTGGAACACCGAGAAGTTGCAGACGTATTGCTCGGCCAGCATCGAGTCGAGGCGGGCGAGCTCGTCGGGAATGTCGGACGAATCCTTGAGGTCCTCGCGGATCTGGCGGCAGATGTCCCAGAAGAGACGGTCGGCGGCGGCGCGCTCTTCGAGGCGGAGGTTGCCGAGGCTGAAGCGGGCGTGGGCCTCTTCGCGCTTCTCCTTGGCGTCGTGGTAGCGTTCGAGCGGGTCGAACTTGCGCTTGTTCTTCCGGATGGCTTCCAGTTCGCGGATGAGCTGGTGGGTCTTGCCCTTGGGGGCTTCGACCTTGCCTTCGTCGCGGGTGATGCGGTCGACGGCTTCGAAGATCAGGATCGAGTGTGGGGCGACGAGGGCGCGGCCGGATTCCGAGACGATGTCGGGGAGCTCCACCTTGCTCTCCTCGCAGATCTGTTTGACGTTCGCGACGACGTCGCGTGCGTAGACCTCCATGCTGTAGTTCATGGAGGACTCGTAGGCCGAACGGCTGCCGTCGTAGTCGATGCCGAGCCCGCCGCCGACGTCGAGGAGACCCATCGGGAAGCCCATGCGCTTGAGTTCGCAGTAGAAGCGGGTGGCTTCGACGACGGCCTTCTTGATCGTGCCGATGTTGGGGACCTGGGAGCCGATGTGGAAGTGGACCAGGCGGAGGGAGTCCTTCATCTTCGCCTTGGCGAGGCGCTGGGCGACCTCGACGATCTCGGAGGCGGTCAGGCCGAACTTGGCGTTCTCGCCGGTGGAGTCGGCCCACTTGCCTTCGCCGGCGGTGGTGAGCTTCACGCGCAGGCCGATGTGGGGCTGGACGCCCATGCGGCGGGCGATGCGGATGATGGCGTCGATCTCGGAGAGCTGCTCGACGACGATGATGGTCTGCTTGCCGAGGCGGCGGCCCATCAGGGCGAGCTCGATGTATTCCTCGTCCTTGTAACCGTTGCAGACGAGGAGGGCCTTGCGGTTCTCGAGGAGCGCGAGCGCGATGATGAGCTCGGGCTTGGAGCCGGCTTCGAGGCCGAAATCGTATTCTTCGCCGGCGTCGAGGATCTCCTCGACGACCTCGCGGAGCTGGTTGACCTTGATCGGGAAGACGCCGCGGTAACGACCGGAGTAGTCTTCCTCCTTGATCGCGCTGCGGAAGGCTTCGTTGATCTGCGTCACGCGGTGGCGGAGCAGGTCCTGGACGCGGATGGTGAGCGGCGGCTTGAGGCCGGAGGCCTCGACCTCCTTCACGATGTCCGTGATGCGGATCTTGCGGTGGTCGCCCTTGGGGTGCACGCAGAGGTGACCCTGGGGATCCACGGAGAAGTTGTTACCTCCCCATCGTTTGAAGCCGTAATACTCTTCGGCGTCTTTGGTCGTCCAAGGCTGCGGTTTGCTCACGTCGGTAGGGAGGAGGACTTTTAATCGTGCGGGGGGGAGCGCAAGGGGAAATCTCACCCTCGGCGGACGGCTTCCGGCTCGCCACGGCGGGCTCGGCTGCTTGTCTTCAGCCATGTCCGCCGAACCCGTCATCCGAGCGACGATCGCGTTACGGAAGGCCCTGGCGGGCCGCTCCTTTCCCACGCCCGCGGACTTCGTCTACCAGCCGCTCGATTACGCCTGGGCCCCGCACGAGGCCTACCTGCGGCGCTACGCGGCTGCTGGGCCGAAGAAAGTGCTGTTCTTGGGCATGAACCCGGGTCCTTTCGGGATGGCTCAGACCGGCGTGCCGTTCGGGGAGATCGCCGCCGTCCGGGACTGGATGGGGCTCGAGATGCCGGTCGGACGTCCGGACAAGGAGCATCCCGGCAAGAAGGTGACCGGTTTCGCCTGCCATCGTTCGGAGGTCAGCGGCCGACGCCTCTGGGGACTCTTCCAAGAACGCTTCGGCCAGGCCGAGTCCTTTTTCGCCGATCACCTGGTCCACAACTATTGCCCGCTGCTCTTCCTCGAGAACACCAAGCAGGGCCGTAACGTCATCCCGGAGGAACTCCCGTCGGAAGTCATGGCGCCGGTGAACAAGGAGTGCGACAAGCTCCTGCGCGTGATGGTCGAGACGCTGGGTGTCGGCACCGTCGTCGGCGTCGGCGGCTATGCTGAGACGCGCGCCCGTGAGGCCCTGGACGGACTCCTCGTGAAATACGCCAAGGTGCCGCACCCGAGTCCGGCTAATCCCGTCGCCAACCGCGGATGGTCGGAGGCCGCGACGAAGGCGTTGGTCGAGCAGGGGGTCTGGTCCTGATGGGACTCATCGAAGAAGTGCTCGTCCGTCCGAAGCTCCGCCAGAAGCTCTGGGCCTGGTGGTATCCGTTCTTCACGCGTCGGGTGCGCGAGCAGGGCATCGACTTCCTGAATTATGCTTTTGCGGACGCCGAGGCTCCTCGGCTCGCGCTCGCCGACGCGGATGAGCCTAACCGTCCTAACATCCAGCTCTATGAACATGTCCGCGGGGGCGTCGATCTTAGGGGCCGGCGCGTGCTCGAGGTCAGTTGCGGGCATGGCGGCGGTGC
>Ga0222714_10006475_pt1 | contig 10924 bp, 1 predicted proteins | sample C33_3DmetaG_FD_165048 | JGI IMG/M metagenome (GOLD analysis project Ga0222714, IMG submission 165048) | Estuarine water microbial communities from San Francisco Bay, California, United States - C33_3D | ecosystem: Environmental > Aquatic > Marine > Unclassified | place: USA: California... | reverse complement strand
CGTTATAAGGAGCAGAAGCAAACTCGATAACCTTGCGTGGTCTTCGAGGTCCCACAACTCCTCCCACATCAAGATGCCAGCAAACAAAACTACCAAAAACCATCCACCGAAATGCGCGAACGCCTCATTCGGGAATCTACGAAGTTTGAACCCGAGCTTAGTCACGATGCGTTGTGCAAGCGTGCCTACTGACATGAAAGGGCAGACTGCGCACCACATGCGCCCTACTAGGGGGTAAGTGATTAAGATCCCGGGCCACCACCAGCACCAAAAAACGTTCAAAAAGACATTAGCGTCTCGACTTTGCGGTCCGTAAATTAACCCGAGGTTCAACAACACGAACACCGGCACGACGAAGTTGCTCTGGAATTGTCCATTCCAAAGAGACGATCGCATCAGCGACTGCGTCCATGGAAGAACGGAAAACAAGTTCAGTCTGTAGCCCGTTCCTGAGCGATGACCGCCGTAGGCGAGCTTTGAGCCCGGCCAGAGCACCTCCTTCGATATCACCAAGGGAGAGTCTTTGGATTCGACGAGCGTTTGATGTTCTCGACTTTGCTGTGCGTTCATCTGGACCACAGCTCTGCGTAGAATGACCTCCAGCTCTTCCTCATTACCCGGCCAGTCGTGCGCCTGTAATGCTCGAACGCCCTCACCGCTAAATACAAACTTTCTCGGATTGTCTTGCTCGACTGCCATTTGACGCAAAAAGAAATGTGCCTCGTCCTCGATATCGGCACGTCGGACGCGTAAAGGCGGAATTCGAACTGTGGTAAGCGAAATATCATCAAAATCTTTTGCAACGAGCGGCACGGCGCGTGAAGACGTCATCACCACACGGATCCGCTCAGATACCGGTCGAAGGGACTCTCCACGCAACGCATCGTTGAGTACCTGCTGGGCACTCTCTGGAAGAAGGTCTACATCGCGGAGAAGTAAACTACCGCCCTGCTCATTGCTTTCAAACGCTTCCTGTATGGCGTCCACTACTCGCGTCTCGGCGTCTATGAGTGCCTCCAGGGCCGCCTTTGCCGTCCCTCCTGCTCCGATCTCGCGTAACTTAAGCATTCTCCCGCAATCCAACATTCGCATTGAATCGCGTCGTCTCGACGATCCAAAGTGCACGAGTTTCATCGCATCCGTCTTCATAGTTCCAGGCTCACCAACGATGAGAACATGTCGTTGAAGGACGTCGCGGGCCGCTTCTCGACGCGCCTCGCGCAACCTCTTCGCGTACCTCGACCGTCCACACTCCCCCCGCATCGCTCGCACGTGTTGATCGAAATCGCTAGCCGTTGCGCCCACCATCGTCGCGCGGCGCACTGTGTCACGCGATCCGGGCCTCGCGCGCGCGCCGGCGCGAACGAAGCCCCCTCGCGGCGGTGCGCACGCCGGCTTTCTCAACGTTACCGTTCGTTGCATCTGGCGCGGTCGAAGCGGTGCGTCGCCTGCACGCGCGCACGTGCGCGCGTGCGTGTGGCGACGGCACGGGCCCGTGCCATGGGGGTCAACACGCGCTCGCTATTCTTGGAATGACACTCAACGTCACTCCTCGACGCGCGTGCGGCAATCGGCGACGAACAGACGTGCGTGACGCGACGTGTGATGCCGACCTCAGTTCCGCCCGTAGTTGTCGACGACGCCATCACCGTCGACGCCGAGGATGACGCCCGTGACGATTGGCCTCGCGCGCCCTCGGTGGTATCGGCGACATCCAGTCAAGGTGGCGACAATTTCGATGCTTGGACGCGATGGATTTACTCACACGTGGCGCATCACGTGCTCAGTGACTGCGATAGTCCACGTCGCGCGAGTCGTCTCGGTGAAACAGACTCCCGAGTCGCGCTGTCAGTGATTGAGGTTCGTATTTGTGAAATACCGTTCACTACGGTGTCGCGGTGCTCGGTTTGACTCACCATGGCGTGTTGTATATTGATTTGGTGCGCTTCCTTAGGAACATGTGGGTATGATGGATGAATTTTTCGACGGAGTTGTACATGATTCACGCGTTATCTTCGCATACACGCGTGGCGATGGGGTTATTCATCTCGCGTCAAGCTTACCAGTCAACACGGGCGGACGCGTTTCCGCGCTGTTTCGCATGCCCGAGAGCCTCCAAGCGTCAATGTTCCGCGAGCATGTGATTTCACACCGCCAATCTTTTGGCGACGACGTGGCTGTCGTTCACATGGGCTCGAGTTCAACGTCACTACACACGTTACAGCAATTCATGGGAGGTTTGTACTCTTCTGTCGTCCAGCGTGAATCAAAGCGTAACGGCGATGGCTCGACGGAAATCATCGCGCATACACACGCGTTCATGTCCAAGCTCGTCGATGCGTCAAATACAACGCGTACAGTTTTATATGTTCCAGATGAACACACAGGTGCACATATCGAAGCCATCGTGACGAATTGGGCTCGACAAATTCGACAGGCTTCGACACTACGTGTCGACGAAAGCACCTCAGACAGCCCCAATTCCGCCTTGTTACATTTCCTGTGGTATTGGCGCGAGCGCGAAGCAAACTTATGCGAGCTTCAAGCACAATTATCAAGTTTAAATGTGCGAACGATTTTAGTGAAACTCAGAGCGCAGAGAAACGCCAATTATTTATGCGACGACATCGCAACGTATGAAAAGCTCATCGATTATTCCGTCGTCGTCGCGAAACAAACAAATTCCATGATTGCCCGCGTTCAATCGATTTGTGAGACACTCAATGCCAGCTGTTTAGAGAATGTCGAGAAAGTTTTTCCGCAGCTCGCTGACGATATGAATCGCGCATGGACGGAGGTGGTGAATACGATGGACGATGACGGATACGCCGACGCGCTGAGCGAACAATATTTGTTGTTCATGAAGAGTGTGGCGAATGAAATTATGTCCATGTGTAGAGCTGAGCTCAAGTTGGAAAACATTTTGCACAAGGAAAGCGTGTCGGATGAAGCGTATGAAACCGCAGTATCCATCTTGCGTCGCGCGGCTACCGTGGGTGAAAATTGGAAAACCACATACTTTGAACGCTCATCCGTTGCGAGTGCAGAGCATCGCGAAGGGGTGTCGACAATGTTTTCACACATTGATGCTTTTACTCATCGATGCAAAGATCTACTTGAAATATGCGGCGCACAAGATCAGTTTGCTCCTACGCGCGGGCGCGCATTTCCCAGCACTGAGGGCATTGTGAGGAATGATTTCGATCGCAGCTTGCGCGTCGTTCGCAAGGCTTTCGTAACCGTCGCCATTGATGGTTTGAACGACGGCATTCGCTACGACATTTTAGATGTGTCAATTATGTCCTGGCATGAAGACTTTGCAACGTTCAAAAGTCGAGTACGAATGCTTGAAGTTAAATTGTGCGCATTCGTTACTGAGGCATTTGATAGCGCTTCTGATTTGACTTCTAGAGTTGAGCTTTTACAATTGTTGTTTGCGAACATCGCTCGCCGCGACACCATAAAGCGCGCCGTCGAGACGCACGCGTCGCACACATATTCGATGTTTGCCGACGAACTCCACGAAATAAAACGGCAGTTTGACGTAAACAGACAGAATCCTCCAATTCAAAGCGAGCATTCTCGTGCATTCGGTGCGGTTCATTGGGCATCAAAACTGTTATCGAGGCTGGAAAATGACTTTGCGGTTCTTCGCGGCGCGTTTGCAGATGGCGAGCTGCCACGTTTACCGGAAATTGTCGACTTGCATTCTGTATATGACATGACAGTGCCACAGATTGAGTCATTCATAAACGAAAAGTATCAAGATTGGATCAGTACAATGTCGAAAATGGACGTTAGCGATCGATTGGAAACAAACTTGCTTGAAATCCATGATGACGGATTTTACGACGTATCGTACGCCGCGGACGTTGAAGCGGCATGCCAGGACGCGCGCGGTTTCGCATCCATGGCTCGAGAAGTTCCAGATCACGTACGTGATATCGCTTTTGGGAGCATAAATACAACGCACGGTGAATTGCGAGGGAGATTACTTGAGCTCGTCGACAGGCACAACGTGCTCTTGCGAGGGATGCACTCCGACGCGCACGTAAGCAAAATATTTGCTCGTAAGGTTGAGATACTATCGAGTCTTTTCAGGAGCGCAGCGGTCACGCTGACTTGGAATTCTCCATGCAAGATTATAGACGAGTTTTATGAAGAAGCTGATAATTTTTGTTCGTTTTTGGCTGAAAATGTTGATCATTTTAAAGAGGCGCGGGAGGCTCTCGTCGCCGCGTTGGATGAATTTTCCAAGTTATCTGCACGACGAGAGAGTGATGACGCGAGCAACGCAAATGAGTTTGCGACAGAGTATGAGCGCTGTACGGAAGTGCTCCGGCACGAATGCTTGAGTACGCGTGAAATTGTGAACAATACACTTTCAAAGCAAAGGACAATCATCGGCGACGTGGACGCAAATGAGTCGTCGTCGACTTGGAATGACTATGTGCAAGATGTCGAAAGTATTGTCTCGCGTGCAATGCGCAAGATTTTGCTTCGATCGTTGAGTCATATGCACTCTACTTTGGGCCAGCAGGAGGCAGGCGACGTTCCTCAGAAGCCTCTCTTAATTGTGACTATGGATCTGTCACGATGTAGTAGTCGCGCAGTGGAAATGACGCCGTCACCGTCGGACATTTACGAACTATTGAATGCGACTTTCGACAAGGTGCTTGATGTATTCAGGTTTATCCCAGCGGGTGCGGTAGCTCTGCGAGAGAATAGCGAGATTATCACTAAAGTTAGGGAGAGCGTTATGAAGAACGCAACCAGCGTCATCGATGAGCTACTTGGTTATGCAAAGATTTGGACTGATCGCTATCATCACTTATGGTGTCCTAATGAAGTCAATATGAGTGACAGTTGCATTATTGAGCACGAGATTCGCCACTTTCAAGAGTCTATCGAAGAAGTGAAGAGCGAGGAAAACACGCACGTGGTTGGTTTTTTGCGCGTTGAATGCGGTCATCTAAAACAAAGCCTGATCGCATTCTCGCAACAGTACATTGACAATATGGTAAACTCGCTACAGTCGAAAGCGGTCGTTGAAGTCGAGGATGTATTGCAGTATTTCGAAAAGAGCATCCAGCGTTTTGGTGGCTCGCCGGTTGATATTGATGAGCTCGTTACTCGTTGTGCTGACTTGACACGCGTGCAGAGCGATGTTGAATCGATTGCGCTCACTTTCGATAAACCTCGCCAGAGTTATGAAATCTTGAACAAGTTCATTGACGTACCAATCGATCAATCTGATCGTCTAGAGGCAATTGAAGACCGTTTCGTCAGCTTTAAAGAATCATTGACTCAAATAGAATCTGAGTTGCGAGACGTGAAAGATGTGTTCAAGAGTGAATTGCAGGCGTCGATTGTAGAGCTTGAGAGAGATGCACGTGAATATAAAGGCAAATTTGAAAGATTAGCGCCACTACATGTGCACCCGGCTTGCACTCGAGATGCTTGCGATAAAGCGTTGGCGTATATCACGTTAGTGGACGAGGAGCTCGAGGTGTTTGACCGTCGACAAGGAGTAATCACAAATGGCTTGGTTGTGTTTGAGCAGTTATCGAAACCAGTACTCACAGAATTAAGTGATATTGTGCACGACTTGGAGTACCTCAAGTCCGTGTGGGGCATCGTGCGCGATTGGATTATTATGTATGAAGGATGGAAAGACGGGAAGTTTGAAGACCTCGACGTCGCGTCCATGGAGACGCACGCAACATTGCTGTACAAGCAAATCACTAAACTAGGGCGTGGAAGGATCAAGGGTTGGGGAACGTGGGTCAGTTTGAAAGAGACAGTAGATTCGTTTAAGCGGATTATGCCTCTCATCATCGACATGAGAAATCCAGCGGTGCGGCCGAGACATTGGGAGCTGGTGATGAATGAATGCGGACAACGTTTTGATCCAACGAGCGATGGATTTACACTAGATAAAGTTGTTGAGCTCGGACTGGATAATTACGCGGAACACATCTCAGAAATTAGTAACGATGCAACGAAAGAGCTTTCCGTTGAAAATACTCTACGCAATATTGCAAATACTTGGGTGGATTTGGCTTTAGACACGGGTCCCTTTAAAGACGGACGCGAAGACATCATCAAGCTAAGAAGCGCAGAGGAGATATTTACATGCTTGGAAGACCAAACCGTAACATTGAGTACTTTGAAAGCGAGTAAGTTCTTTTCAGTTTTCGAGCATACGATTATTGTTTGGGAAAAGGCTCTGACATCGGTAAACGATGTCATTGAAATGATTCTTAAAGTTCAGCTGGCGTGGATGTATTTAGAGAATATATTTGTCGGCAGCGAAGACATCGCTCGTCAACTTCCCAGTGAAACCGAAATATTCAATAACATCAATACGCGATTCATCAAGGTGATGCAAAGGATGCACTCTACGCGCAACGTTTTAATGGCGTGCGCATCGATGCGTGCTCCAGATATTAGCGGCGATCCGGACACTACTTTGCTGACTCAGCTCACGGAAATGGACAGCGAACTCGAGCTTATTCAAAAGTCGCTCGATGACTATCTCGAATCTAAACGGCAAATGTTTCCACGGTTTTACTTTTTGAGTAATGATGATTTGTTACAAATTCTTGGGCAAGCGAAGGAACCAGAGAACATTCAGCCACATTTGAAGGGCATGTTTGAAGGCATCAAGCGATTGGAAATGCACGCCCCCGACCCATTGATTGGTAGGCGCCATTGTGAATCGGTCGCGATGTGCTCACCCGATGGAGAAATTATCCCTTTTGACACCCCTATTCGAACTGAAGGGCGCCCAGAAGACTGGTTGAATACAGTTGAGGCTGCCATGTACTCGGCGACACGAACGCATCTCGCTAGTACATTTGAACAATGTCGATCGAAAGGAGTAAAGAAGGACAAGTGGGTTAAAGATAATCCTGGTCAAATGCTTATTACTGCCGGGTGCATTTCGTGGACCATGGAGTGCGAGCGTGCTTTGAGGGACCCAGACAACGTCAAAGAGGCGCTCAAGAAGTTGCGACGCAAATGGATTCAATATCTGAACAAACTTGTAGCACTAACGCGTACGTCACTGGATAAAGTTACACGAAAGAAAGTGACGGCGCTTATAACTATTGAAGTTCACGCGAGAGACGCGATCGAAAAACTTATCAAGAATAAATGTTCATCGCCGAGTGATTTTGAATGGGTTTCGCAGTTGCGATTTTACTGGGATCGTGAGACTAGACACTGTACAGTCAAGCAAGTACTGAGTGTTTTCGATTATGGATATGAGTATCAGGGTAATAATGGCCGTCTCGTGGTAACACCTCTCACTGATCGTTGCTACATGACTTTAGGCGCCGCTATGTTTACGCGTCGTGGAGGCAATCCTTTAGGACCCGCCGGTACTGGTAAGACAGAGACTGTGAAAGATTTCGGCAAAGCGTTGGCTCGTTACGTTATCGTGTTCAACTGCTCAGATGGTGTTGATTACAAAATGACGGGTAAGATGTTTAGTGGTTTAGCTCAAACTGGTGCTTGGGCTTGCTTGGATGAATTCAACCGTATTACTGTGGAAGTGTTGTCCGTCGTTGCGACGCAGATAAGTGTTGTCATGGCTGCTGTTAAGCAAAATCTCAAGTCATTTGATTTTGAAGGACAGCATATTCGCTTAATTCCATCGTGTGGTGTTTTCGTCACCATGAATCCGGGCTACGCTGGACGCGCCGAGCTTCCTGATAATTTGAAAGCCATCGTAAGACCGGTAAGCATGATGGTGCCTGATTTCTGTTTGATTGCAGAAATCATGATGTTTAGCGAAGGTTTTACAAACGCGAAGCCATTGGCAAAGAAAATGGTTGCAATCATGGAGTTGAGTCAACAGCAGCTAAGCAAGCAAGATCACTATGATTACACACTGCGCTCTTTCATCATACCAATCTCACGCGCGGCTGGGACGATGAAGCGGGAGGCACCCGAGACAGATGAGCAACTCATTCTCTTCAACGCTATGCGTGATTTGATTATCCCGAAATTGGTATACATAGATATACCTCTGTTTAAAGCGCTTTTATCAGATTTATTTCCCGACGTCAACGCACCTCAAGAGGATTCAGCTATTCTTAGAGATGCGCTAATAGAGGAGTGCAAATTGAACAATTTGCAAGCTGTTGATGCGTGGATATCAAAAATTATTCAAATATTCGATTGCAAGTGTGCTCGCCACGGAAATATGATTGTGGGCAAGACTGGATCGGGAAAGACGCGAGCATGGGAGATTTTGATTAAAGCCATGGCCCGCTTGAAGCGTACTCAACACGGTCAAAATGAACAATTTCAAAACGTCGAGGTGTACCCTATCAACCCACTTGCGCTTTCAAACGATGAGCTTTATGGATCTTTTGACGAAGCCACGCACGAATGGACAGATGGAGTACTAGCAAAAATTATGCGTAACGTGTGCAAAGATGATTCTGCAAATCAAAAGTGGATTTTGATGGATGGTCCAGTGGATACGCTTTGGATTGAAAGCATGAATACGTTACTCGATGACAACAAGCTGTTGACCTTGCTCTCCGGCGAGCGCATCATGATGTCGCCACAGGTATCGATATTGTTTGAAGTAGAAGATCTATCTCAAGCTTCGCCAGCGACCGTCTCGCGCGCCGGAATGATTTACTTCAATGTAGAGGACCTTGGCTGGCGTCCATTTGTGCAGAGTTGGTTGGAGACTCGCCGAGAACATTGTAGCGCAGAAGTGCTGGGCGCAGCGTTAAGAAAATGCGTTGACAAATACATCGGTGACACTTTGGATTTCCGTCGATCAAAGTGCACTGAACTGGTGCCCACGGATGATTTAGCATCGGTCAGACAGCTCACAACGCTGTTTGACGCCCACGACATCGCGGTTGACGTAGATGACGAGACTGATGTCATCAAGCACGACGTTGAATCCATTTTTGTGTTTTGCCTTATTTGGTCTATAGGAGGATCTATCGATCACGCGAGTCGCTTGCGTTTTGACAACTTTTTGCACCGCGTTGTGCCTTTGAAGATGTTCCCGCACACGCCTGCGGTGGCGACCACAGATGAGACGGTGTTTGACTTTTTCTACGACGCTGCGCGCCATGTGTTTGTACCTTGGGTGCAAAAAGTTCCGACGTATAGGCTGCCGCAAGGGGATGTACCATTCTTTAAGATCATGATACCGACTGTCGATTCAGTACGAACAAAGCATTTGATAATGTTGCTGCTCAAGTCGGGTATGAATACATTGCTTGTCGGCAACGTCGGAGTTGGAAAATCGATGGTGATCGATTCGTGTTTAGAAGAGTTGCCCGACGATTACATCGGTAGTAGAATTACTTTCAGTGCGCAGACGAGTTCGAATTCTCTGCAAGATACGATCGAAGGCAAGCTGGAAAAGCGCTCAAAAGGTGTTCTCGCTCCGCCAGGTGGCCGTAAACTCATCCTCGCTATTGACGACTTGAACATGCCTAAGAAGAGTGAGTTCGGTTTCATCGCGCCTTTGGAGTTGTTGAAGCTTTGGAACGATAATGGATTTTGGTACGATCGTGCAAAGCAAGAACGGACGCACATCAATGATATGAGACTTTTAGCAGCCATGGCGCCACCAGGCGGCGGCCGAAATCAGTTTTCCCAGCGCATCATGTCCATTTTCGCAGTGTTAAATATGACTGACCCATCAGACGCCCAACTTGAACGGATTTATGGTACTATCATAGGAGAGCTGCAAGGCGGATTCGACCAGTCCGTGGTGAGTATAGGTGGTACCATCGTCAAGGCATCAGTTAGCGTGTACAAAGCGCTCGTACGAGAACTGTTGCCAACACCAGCAAAAAGTCACTATCTATTCAACACGAGGGATCTTGCAAAAGTGATTCAAGGAGTGACTAGAGCGACAAAACAATTTTATGACTCCAGAGAGTCAATCTTACAACTGTGGGTTCATGAGAATTTACGTGTGTTTGGTGATCGACTCTGGGACGCAAACGATGCGCGCTGGTTGAAGCAGCAAATAGACACAAACATGCGTATCGCTCTTGGTATGTCTTGGAATGATTTGTTCAAACCCGTGTTGTCAAAAGACAACGTACGTGCAGTGCGTATCATTGAAAATGAGGATTTCTACGAGTGTCCACCATTCGTGTCGTTCATGCGCCAAGGCGTTGACGTAGTGCCATACGAGGCTGCCGTTGATGCGTCGGCGCTCAAGGAATTTCTTGACGAAAAGTTAGAAGATTATGGATTGGAACCTGGAAATGCGCCCATGGATTTGGTGCTATTCGATGATGCAATAATGCACGTGTCCCGCATTCATCGTATCTTAACGCAGCCTCGCGGGCATGCGATGTTAGTTGGTGTTGGGGGGAGTGGGCGTAAATCTCTCGCAAGGCTCGCGGCGTACGTCGCAGAAATGAAGTGTTTCAGTATAGAGATCACCAAGAACTATAAACAAGTTGAATTTCGAGAAGATTTGAAAACCTTGTATAGACAGGCGGGTGTGGCGGGTAAGCCTACGGTTTTCGTCCTCGACGACACGCAAATTGTCCAGGAGACATTTCTTGAAGATGTGAACAACGCGCTCACGTCAGGCGAAATCCCCGGACTATTCGGTAAGGATGACATGAGTAGTGTATGCGAAGACATGCGACGTATTGCCAAAACAGAAGGTGTTCGAGCTGTAACACATGAAGAATTGTTTGCTTTCTTCATGCAACGAGTTATGCAAAATTTGCACATCGTACTGTGTATGTCACCCGTCGGCGACGCTTTTCGCGAGCGTACGAGAATGTTTCCTGGTCTTGTGAACTGTTGCACTATAAATTGGTTTAAAGATTGGCCAGTAGACGCTCTTAAAGAAGTCGCAGCCAGAAAACTTCAAGATAGTGACATAGACGCCCTCGTGAAGGACAACTTGTGT
>Ga0222714_10006474_pt1 | contig 10924 bp, 6 predicted proteins | sample C33_3DmetaG_FD_165048 | JGI IMG/M metagenome (GOLD analysis project Ga0222714, IMG submission 165048) | Estuarine water microbial communities from San Francisco Bay, California, United States - C33_3D | ecosystem: Environmental > Aquatic > Marine > Unclassified | place: USA: California... | reverse complement strand
ATTCAGAGATCAAATGCCACCAATGGTGTTTCCATTTGGTTATATGATAATCAGTTCAACCTTTATGTATTATGATGATGAGGAGAATGAAGATGGCTACGAGGAGTTCTAGTAATAAAGGTACAGATAGGAGAGCATTAAATGTACCACCACCAGCAAGAAATACACAAGATAATACACAAGCTGTTAGAAGAATGCCAGGTGTTGGATATGGTGAACAACAAGCATTAGTTGAACAACAACAAGCTGCACCATTACCTAAAGCAGGTGTTCCACAAGCACAACCTCAAAGACCAAGGCGACCAATGCCTAATGTAGATGTATTTGGTGCAACACAAAGACCAACAGAACCAGTTACAGCAGGATTACCATTTGGTCCAGGAGCAGGACCTATGCAACCACCAGAACAAAATGTAAATGATTTGTTATATCAAATGTACGCTATGACAGGAGATATTGCATTACTTCAGTTGGTGGAATTTGACTGATGGTCATTAAGAATTTTGGTTTTGATGATGATTTGTATGATGATGAATTTCAACAAAACTTTGCAACTAAACAAAACATATCTCCAGTAGTATCAGAAGAAGAAGCAAAAAGAGCAGCAAGTATTGCTAATGCTTATCCTAATTTACCAGGAAGTATTATTGCAGCTGCTGCAAAAATGGGATTAGGCTTTAACGATAATAGATTAACTGACATAGCAAAAAAAATAGAATTACAAGCAGAGAGTAAATTTAATAACATTAAAAGATTCGTTAGTGAAAATCCTTTAGCTAATTCAGTTAGAAATAATAGATTTTTTCAGGTTATAGGAAGCCCTATAGATAATATAGTTAAACCAACTGTTAGAGGTGCTGTTACTGGATTTGTAGATATATACGAAGCTATCTTTCCAGCACTTGCTAGAGCAGAAGAATTGCAAGACCAAAATCCTGATATGTCTTTTAGTGATGCTTATAAACAAGCAATAAAAGGAACATTAAGAACACCTCAAATACTAGAAGCAATTAGATCTGGAGAAAATTTTGATTTAGGTAGAGGTTGGCTAAAACTATCAACTGATCCATCTGATACAGATGAATACAAAAGATTAGTTGCAGCAGGTTACGACCCAATACAAGCAAGACAATATGTTTTAGATAATGTACTTGGCACACAAGTAGATATTGAAGCTAGAGAAACAGCAGAGAATATTGTACAGTTTCAAGGAGAGCTAGGACAACAATTTAAAAATGCAGGATTAAATCCTTCTGTATCTCCAGGTAGAAAAGTATTTCAAGAATTAGGTTTATATGAACTCTACGAACCAGGAACTAAACAAGCACAATTTGCTACTGGTGCATTAGACTTTGGTTTTCAAGTACTATCTCCTGAAAACTGGGTAACTGCTGGTATAGGTCAAGCAAGACAAGCAACTAAAATGTTTGCAGTTGCAGAAACATTAAATGATGCAGGTGTTATTACTAGAGGAATAAGAAGTACTTTTCACGGACCAACATTACAACAATATCTTGCAGGTAGTAAAGGCAAAGAATTTAAAAAGTTATTATTTGAAAATGCTGATAATCCTTTTGAAATAATAACTCGTACTAAACAATCTATTACAGATGCTAATTTCTTTGCTGATTTAAAAAAATTAATATCAGAAGAAAACTTAACAAAATATGACAAAAGAGCAGAAGTAGCATTAGATAATTTCTTATCAAAAAAAGTATTAAAAGAAGGACTAGATAAAGCAGAAGGCGTTGGAGCAGCAAGATTAATTGATGCAACCAATATGTATGTACCACAAGTTATTAGAGGTAATGGTTTACAAAAAGCTATGCAATTATATTTTGCCCCATCATTTGGAAGATTAGTTGATGCAAATGATTCTGCTGGTGCATTAAGAGATTTATATAGATTTGGTTTACAGTCTAAAGCATTTTTAAAAGAATCAGCAGAAGGTACAAACCTTGCAAATAAATTATTAAATAACGCAATAGAAGCATATGGCAAAGGTGGAGATATTGGTGCAAGTCTTAACAAAGTAGTAGCTGATTGGCTTGAAGGAGATATGTATAAAGCATTAGTTGATTCTGGCGTTAAAGAATCTGTAGCTAAATCAGCAACAAAGATTAGTAGAAATTTTGCAGATGATGCAGAAATAGCAGCCAATATGAATAAAGGTGTTTATGGTATTGATGGACAAGGAAATAAATTTCCAATTAATGAAGTATTAAAAGCTAATGGAGTAGACCCTGAAACTGCTAATAATGTATCAAGAGCATTATTTAGTACACAAATAAATAACACAATTTATTTACCAGAACTTAATAAAGTCATTAAAGCATCTAATCAAATGACAAAAAATTTACAAGGCAATATGACAAAACTTGTTGATAAAATTGGTGGAGAAAAATCAGAATCATTTATACAATTTTTAGATTGGTATAACTCTGATATATTCAAACCACTTGCTTTATTAAAACCTGCTTGGACAGTAAAAGTTATTGGAGAAGAACAATTACGACTTGTATCAAGAGGTTTATCGTTTGCACCATTAGCACCAATACAGATAGTTGCAAGAATGTTTGGTCGCTCTGTAGGTACAGAAGATGCAGGAAAACTTAGAAAAGGAGTTGATCCATTACTTCCTAGTGAAGCTGTTGGTGGTTCATTTGCATCAGACTTAGCATTTCAAGATTCTCTTACTGGTTTAAATAATGTAAGAACTATGAGAAGAAAAGTAGTTAATCCTGGTAGATGGAGAACTGTTGGTAAAGGAGAAGCAGATTACAACCCAGCAGTAGTTAGAACTATTTATCAAATGATTAATGATAATGTTGCTGTAGATATTGCAAGAATAGAAGCATCAGCATTAACACCTTTACAAAAACAACAAGAGTTTAGAAAATTAGCAGATAAATTAAAAAATGGAGAATTAAAAGGTAGATTAGAAAAAGTTGTAGGAGAACAATCGCATCCATTTCATAAAGCATTACAATCTGATGAAGTTGCTTTAGAGTATGTATATTATCTTAGAGCTAATGTTAATCAAGGTTTAGGTGGAAAAGTATTAGCAGATGAAACAACAAGTGCATTGAACTGGGTTCAAGATACTGCTAGTAAACAATTATTAGATATGGTTGCTAACAGAGGTAAATTTATTACTAAAGAAGGTAAACAAATGGACTTTCTTGCTAGTGCTGCTATTGCAAAATCTAAAGCTAAAACTGAAAAAGTTAAAAAGAAATTAGGAGATAAAGATTTTGAACAACTAGCTGATGATTATATTAAAGGAAAAATTAATGATGATGAATTAAAAGCAATAGCTCCATTATTTAAAGAAGCACAAGATGATTTAGTTAATGCTTTCTTAGGAACTTACTATGATGATTTACCAAGTATAACTAGAGGATTTGTAGACCCAACATTTAAAGTAGAAGGTCTATATGAAAAAACAATTAATAATGCTTTTCAAGTTTTAATGTCATTACAAACTAATAAATTATCTCGTTCTCCAGCATTCAGAAGATTGTATTGGAAGCGTGTATCAGAAACAATAGAGTTCTTAGGTAAAGATGCTAGAGATGAAATGGTTTTTACTGCTAATAAAGCATTAAAAGAATTTACAAAATATGACCCTATCTTAGATGGTTATTTAAAGAAAATAAATAGTGCAGGTTATTCAGGACCTAAAGATGCTATTACAGATGTAGGCATATATGACAAGATGATTGCATCAGATGCTTTAACGCAAACAAAGAAACTACTGTATGATATATCTGAAAGAACAGTAGTTGGAGATTCACTTAGATTTGCATTTCCTTTCCTAGAAGCATACTTAGAAATATTTAAAACTTGGTCGGATATTACAAATAAAGCAGGTGGTAAGAACTTAGTTAATCTTAATAAGTTAGTACAAAGTGGTAGTGAGCCAAACCCACTAGCTGATCCAACAGGACAAAGAGGTTTCTTTTACACTAATCCTGTTAATGGCGAAGAAGTATTTGCATATCCAGGAACAGGCTTAATACAGAAATGGATGTTTCCTGAATTACAAGATACAGGCGTAGAAGCAGCATTCCCTGTATATGTATCATCTTTAAACTTAGTAGCAGATGTTATGCCTGGTGTAGGTCCTATTATCAGAGTTCCTGCTAGTTATTTAAGAAAGAACTTTCCAGAAGAAAGTGCTATCAATCAATTTATCTTTGGTGATTTCGTACCACCTAGTGGTTTTGTAGAAGGTGTAGCACCATTCCCTGCTTGGCTTAAAAAGTTTTATCAAGCATATAAAGGTGGTGGAACAGGTAGTGCAGACTTAAATAGATTATTTAATAATACAGTTATTGATACTTACAAAGCATTGATATATGCAGGTGCTATTGATGATAGTACTCCAGAAGGTGCAGAACAAGGACTAGAACTTGCAACAAATTATGCAAGAAAAATATTTGTTATTAGAGGTGCATCACAGCTTATAGGACCAACAGGTGCTGCTTCTCCATTATGGTCAGTAACAGAAAAATCAGGTAAATCATTATTTATTGAATCATTAGCAGATACTTACAGAGATTATAAAGCTGCTGCTAATGGAGATGATTATATGGCAACACAAAGATTTATACAAGAGTTCGGTGTTGATCCAACAGCTATGCTTACTTCTAAATCTAGGTCAGTAGTTGCTAGACCACAAACTGTATTTAGTTCTGAATGGGCAAGACAAAATAAAGATTTATATGATGACTTTAATGCTACTGCATTTTATTTAACACCAACAGATATAGATAATGAGTTTAGTTATGATGCTTACCTTAACGCATTACAAGAAGGTACTTTAGCACCAAGAACACCTGAACAATGGGTATTAGCTAAGAATAGATTATTAGGTTCTATTGCTTATGAAAACTTTTTGCGTAATACAAAAGTTGGTGGAGTAACACTTATGAATACAAATACTAAAACTGCACAGCTTCTTAAATGGACTAAGCAATCACAGTTAATGAATCAATATTGGGGTTATGGACAAGATGCAGGTTTTGAAGTAGATAAACCAGACACAGACTTCTTATTACAAGAAATGGGTGGACAAACATATCTACCTGATCGTACATCTAGCTTTAAACAAGGTTGGATTAAATCTGATTACACACCAATAGATAAACTTAAAAATAATAACGCTGCTATTGCTTATGGTAGATATAGAAAAGCATATGACCAAATTGTTGCTGAATCAGTTAAGAGAGGTTATGCTCCTTCATCAATTAGAACTAATAGAGAATTAGTAAAAGCAAGACAGTACTTACGCAATTTAGCGACTAAACTAATATTAGAGTACCCTGAATTTGGTCCTTTATACAACAGTATTTTAGAGAATGAATTAAGGGAAGAAGTATCAGATATAGAATTATTAGGTATGTAAATGAACGAAGATGTAAATAAGTTTGTACAAGCATTAATACAACAAGACACTTTACCAGGTGCTAATCCAATATTTAGTGAAAACGATATTCAACAAATGAAGAATATGGCAACTGTTGATGATGTACAAGCATTTGCTATAACTAAAAATTTAGATGCTGCAAAAGTTAATAATGCTTTAATTGATGCAGGTTTAGAATTTGGTACAGGTGGAGTAGATGATTTTGATATTGCAGGTTTATTTGGATTTGGTGCAGATGCTTTACCAGGAATAATTGGTGGACTTCCTAGTGATTACTCTCCTAGAAATCCTGCTGACACAGATTTTTATAGAGAAGGTGATGAATATAATATCTTTGCTAATTTACCAGTAGAGGACTTATATTCCTTACAAGCTAGATTAATTCAAGGTGGTTTACTTGCTAGAGGTGGATTTACTCCTGGAGATTTTGATTCTGCTACTGCTAGTGCTATGCGTTTAGTATTAGGCAGACAAAATAGAATAGGTGTAAAGTCTGGTGAAAAATCTGTTGCTTGGAATGAATCATTATTGTTATATCAGAATGAACCATTACCAAGTGGAGAAGAAGTATCTGTATTTTTACCACCAGATTATGCAGAAGTATCTACAAGAATTAGAAATTTATTTACTGAAAATTTAGGCAGACAACCAAAAGGTTATGAACTAAAATTATTAGCAGAACAATTTTATGCAGATGCAACATTACAATCACAACAACAAGCAGAGTTACAAGAACTTGCTTTAGGACCTACTGTTGAAGAATTAGAAACAGGTAACATAGGTAGTAAGAATATACAAGGAGTTGTAGCAGAAACAGGTTTACAAGAAATATCCCCAACAGGAAGATTGTATGAAAACTTCAATAATTTAATACAAAAAGAAAAGGATAGATTACAAGCCAATGCAGATATACAAACAACTGGTCGCAATATGCTTGGTACTATTCTCGGTACAAGGAGATAGTGTGGCTGAATCAAGAGAGTTACAAGCATTTAGACTTGCAATAGCACTAACAGAAGGTGGTGGTCAAATTAAATATGATCAAACAAGTCCTGATGGTGCAAAAGGAGCTTATCAGTTTATGGAAAAATATTGGGATTGGTATGCAAAAGAAGCAGGTTATCCTGGTGGGAATATTGATGACCCAAGAGTTCAAGATGCAGTTGCTAGATATTGGTTTAATAGAAATTATAACGATTTAGGTTCTTGGGAACTTGCAGCTATTGCACATTTTGCAGGTAGAACAACAGCTTTTAAAGCAAAGAAAAATGGTATTGAATCTGTAATAAATATAAAAGATAGTACAGGAGTAAATATTGGAAAATATGTCAATATTGCTATGGAATATTACAGAGAACAACTACAGCTTTATAAAAAAGTAGAAACAGGTATAGAACAATTAGGATTACCAAAAGATGATGCTAGTTATTACAAACAATCATTTGACCCAGCACAAGTAATTAATAAAGAAGCAGCAGGTTTACTAGATGCTCTTACTAATGCTATGAGTGATGGTGGTAGAAAAAAATTTCCAATGAATACTGAAGCACAGTTTAAATCACAAGTTCCTAAACAAGCTGGTAGCTATGAAGGTGGTAAAATTAAATCAAATTTAATGAGGAATAAATAATGGCGTATAACTTACTTGGACAACCAGGACCATATGGAGAAAGAAACCCTGATCCTAATTTAACTGATGAACAAGCTACTTATCTTTACCAAGATAAACCAGGTCGTGGTGATAACAAAGGATTAACTGCTGCTGGTAAACCAGTAGATAAAGCAGATGTACAAAAAAAACTTGCTGAAGTTGGTGTAGAAGATGAAGATGTTACTGAAGAAGAAGTTGTGGAAACAGTTGAACCAACAAAAACTACAGGTAAAGAAGAAATAAGAACTATACAAACATTTCTTAAAAATGCAGGATTTAACCCAGGTCCAATAGATGGATTAGTAGGACCATTAACTAGAGGTGCTGCATTAAATTATGTAAAGAGTTTATCTGGTCAAGCACAAAAAGATGCTTATAAATATTATAGTGAAAAACTAGGTGGTATAGGTGAATTAGATATTGATACTACAACAACTGAAGTAGTAACAACAGAAGAAGATGGAACTGTAACTTTATATGATCAGAAAGGTAAACCTGTAACTGGTATAGATTCTGGAGCTGTCAGAAGAATGTTGGAATCAGGATTATTTTTTAAAACAAAAGAAGAAGCAGATACTAAAACAATAACTTTATATGACAAAGATGGAAAAGAAAAAAGTTTTCCATTAGATGGTCCTTGGAAAGATTATGTTGATGAAGGTACTTTATTTATATTTCCACCTGGTCAAGAAGTTGATGTTGTAGATACTACAAAAAAACCTGAAGGTGGTAAAACAGCAGAAGAAGTAGCAGCATTATTACAAGGTGGTGCTTACACTCCAGCAGATATAACTTCTTATGAAATAGATAAATTAAATCAAGAATTAGGTTTTGCTAATACTGGAATGGGTAGTGCTATAAAAAGAGCTTGGAATAGAATTAATGAAGGTTTATATACAGTAGAAGAAGCAAATGCTTTAAGTAAACAATTAGGTGAAAGTTTTATAAATATTTTAGATGCTGACTCTAGTGTAGCTACTAGATTAGGTGGATTTGTTAATTTCGTTGCTACATCATTAGGAGTAACTGGAAAAGCAGCAACTGTATTTTATGAAGAATTACTAGGTTCAGGTCTTAATGCTTTATATGATATTGTTGAACCAGATGTTGGTGGAGCAGGAGATGCTTTTATTGATGCTGCTTTAGGAACACCTGGTCAAAATACATTTAGTGATTGGTGGATTGATAAATATGGAACATATAGATATGATTCTTTTACCAATTCTATGGTTGATGTTGCTACAGGCGAAACAATAGCAAGTATTGGAAATGCAAAAGGAGATAAAGAAACTCAAAAAAATAATGAAGAAACTATCCCTACTGTACCAGGTGGTGCAGCACAAGTAGATGAAGGACCATTGTATTGGGGTAGATATGATAGTGGTTCTTGGGCAACTTCTACATTACCAGGAAAACCAGATGGATTTAAGTGGGCTTGGGAGTTAGAGGAATTTCCAGATAAAAACCAAGAGCAATATACATCTGATAAATCTATAGAAGAAGTATTAACTTTAGTTGGTGAACCAACAGTTATAAATATAAATAATCAAATGATTACTTTATATAAAAGAGGGGAAAATCCTATAACTGTTCCTGCTATTGATGCTGGTCAATATTTAAGTAGAGGATGGAGTACAACACAACCAGTAGAAGGTGGCGTTGTAGACATATCAGTAAAAGATGAAGTAGGACCAGGACAACTTGTAAGTTCTACATTAAATGAATTTAACAATGTTCCACAAAACTCTATATTAATAGAAGCTGGTGGACAACTCTTTTTAGGATATGAAGTACCTGGTGCATATGGGCAACTTTACAATGGTAATCCTATTTTTATGTTGTATGAAGTATTAAACAATGATGTCTTTGAAGCAGGATTACTAACACAAGGTGCAACACCACAGATTAATGTGTCACTTGGATCAATAGAAGATTTAAACCAATATGGAATTATTGTTGGTGGAACTGATGAATTAACTGATGATGTTGAACATCCATTTATTAGATTTACAGAAAACTTTGAAGCTGGTAAAAGAGTTAATCCTTGGCTTAATGATACAGAAATAAATCCTGTAACAGGAATAACTTATCAACAAGAAGCCATAGAGTTTTTAGCAGAACAAGCATTAGAACAATGGACACCAGAACAAACACAAGTTAGATATGAAGGTTCTGATTGGTACAGAAAATCTACTTCTGCACAAAAGACTTGGCTTACAACATTACTGACACAACCAGCACAAGCACAACAAGATATTCAAGATAAACAAATAGAAGTCAAAGCTGCTATGGAAGCAAATGGTATTGCAAATCCACCAGATGCTTTAATTAATTGGGTAGCAGAAAAAGCAGTAACTGGTATGTGGACACAAGTTTATACAGACCAACAGATTGCTTTACTTGCTGATCCATATAAGCCAGGTGCAAGAGATACTGGTATGGTGAACTTTATAGAAGGTGTTGGTGTTGGAACATTAGATAGATTAACTGTAGGAGAAAAGACAGTTAGAGATTTATATAGAAGATATTTAGGTCCATCACTTGGTAATGCTTCTAATGAAGAAATTGCACAAAAGGCAGGACAACTAAGGTCTGACCCTGATGCAGAAGAACAATTAAAAGCATACTTAGAACAACAAAGACTTGCTATGTTTGGTAAATACACCAATCCAACTTTAACTTATAATGATATTGTGCAACCTTATAAGAACTTAGTCAATCAAGTGTGGGGTCAAGAAGTAGATGAAACACAAGACTGGTTTATAAAAATGGTACAAGATAATGATATTGAAAAAGCCTATAAGACTTTAAGAGAAAAAGGTATTGATCAGGGTATTGAAAGAGTACAAAACCAAGCATTAGATGATTTACAAAGAAGTATAGGGCAAGGACAAATTGCACCACAATTAGGAGCTAATACATAATGGAAGAATTTTTAAATAAAGCTAGAGCATTATATCCAGGATTACCTGATAGTTTTATAAATTTGTATGCACAATATTGGGAAAGCACAGGAGATGCACAACAAGCAATTAGTCAAACTAGACAAGACCCACAATATGACAATATATTTCCTGGCAATAAAACAGAACGAGGACAAATTAGATATGATGAAGTAACTTACTTTGCATTAGAGGATTCTTACATAGGCACACTTGCAGAGTACGGCATACCAAGACAAACATCTTTAAATATATTGCAAGATAGATTTGTTAATTTAATAGAAGGTGGAGTTTCTGCACTTGAATTTCAACAAAGAGTTGCAGAAATATATCGTGGAATACAACAAAATATTCCTGAAGTACAAACCTTTTATGCTGATAACTTTGGTATAGATTTAGATGAACAATCCATATTTTTAGGTGCATTAGACCCAACAGTAGGAGAAGATATTGTTGCTGGTAGAATAACACCAGCTCAAATTGGTGGAGAAGCTAGGAGAGCAGGATTTACTATATCGCTAGAAGAAGCAGAAAGATTACAACAGACAGGATTATCCCAAGCTGAAGCTAGAAGATTATTTGCTAGTGCTGAAAGAGATTTACCAAGACTTCAATCATTACAAGCACAAAGAGGCATAGAGCCAGGACAGCAAATCAGATTAAAAGAATATACTGAAGCTGCTATATTCCAGAGTCCTGAAGAATTACAACAAATACAACGATTAGAAGAAGAACAAGCAGCAGAATTTACACCAATAACAGGTGCTGCTAGAGCTGGTCGTAGAATTACTGGTCTAGTAGAAGAATAATTTTTTAAATACTTGTACATACTATATTTAGTGGTACTATATATAGTGTACGCATAGTGGTAGTCTGCGTAAAATAAATTGACTCTGCACT
>Ga0222714_10006471_pt1 | contig 10926 bp, 11 predicted proteins | sample C33_3DmetaG_FD_165048 | JGI IMG/M metagenome (GOLD analysis project Ga0222714, IMG submission 165048) | Estuarine water microbial communities from San Francisco Bay, California, United States - C33_3D | ecosystem: Environmental > Aquatic > Marine > Unclassified | place: USA: California... | reverse complement strand
GCGATCAAAAGCAGGGAATTGTCGAGAATGAACCGCAGCACTCCGGGCGCCTTCGTCGTGTGTGCCATGTCCTACATCTGCTCCACGGTGAGATAGTTGCTGGCGTCGCGCCCAAGCGACGTGTGCATTGCGACAAACACGACGGTACTGCCGGCGGGCACCAGGGCGCGCGCCGCAAGGGTCTCGCGTACGGCGGCGAGCGTCGCCGCCTCGGTCACAATCGCGGTGACACCCCAGACCAGTCCCAGTCTGGCGGCGGTCTGTGGACTGGCCGTCGCGGCAATGATGCGCGCCGACGGTCGCAGGGCTGACAAGACCCGCGGCGTCATGCCGGCTTTCGTGACGGCGATGATCGCGGACGCGCCGGCGCGCGCGGCCAGCGCGACCGCCGCTTCACACAGCGCCAGGCCGTGCCGCGTCGCGCGCACGTCGTCGGCCGGCAGGCGGGGGGGCTGGCCGTCGCGTGCGAGCGCGCGTTCGGCCTCTTGGATGATGGCGGCGAGTGTGGCCACCGTCCGTACGGGGTGCTGCCCCACCGCCGTTTCGCCCGACAACATGATCGCGTCCGCGCCTTCGTCGACTGCATGCGCGGCGTCCGTCACTTCCGCGCGCGTCGGCCGCAGCGCGGTACGCATGGACTCCAGGACTTCGGTGGCGACAATCACAGGAACGCCGCGCCGCCGGGCTTCGCGAATGACCAGTTTCTGGACGGCGGGCACGGTCTCCAGGGGCAGTTCGATGCCGAGGTCGCCGCGCGCGACCATGATGCCGTCGCTGACCTCCACGATCTCCCGGATGCGCTCCACCGCGAGCGGGCGTTCAATCTTCGCGATGATCGGCAGTCCGGGAGCGCCGGCCACCCGCGCGGCCTCGCGCGCCGCGAGCACATCCTCCGGCGTCTGCACGAAACTCAGGGCCACCGTGTCGACGCCCATCGCGATCCCCGCGCGCAGGTCGTCGTAATCCTTGGCGGTCATCGCCGGGGTATGCACCGCGCCGCCGGGGACGTGGATGCCCTTGCGGCTGTCGAGCACGCCGCCGGCAATCACGCGGGTGGTCAGGACGCCCGGCGTCACATCGGTCACGGCGACTTCCAGGCGCCCGTCATCGATGAGCAGCCGCTGGCCCGGCGCCACCGAGGTGAACAGCGGCGCAAAGGTGCATCCCACCACGCCCGGCTCATCCGGCGTCTCCCCGAACACGAGTCGCAGGGTGTCGTTGGTGTGCAGCACGAGGGGCTGCGGGAGTCGTCCGGTCCGGATCTTCGGACCCCCGAGGTCCTGAAGCACGGTGATGACGCGTCCGAGTCGGGCGGCTTCCGCTCTGGCCATGGCACAGGAGGCGGCGTGAACGTCGGCGGCACCATGTGAGAAGTTCAGGCGCACCACATCGGCGCCCGCGAGGATGACCTCACCGATGGTCGCGGGATCGGAGGTGGCCGGACCCAGCGTCGCCAGAATTCTCGTTCGTCTCGTCGTCACGGATGCTGCATCAGCGTACAATCTCCATTCGATCACGGGCAAGAAAAACCCGTCCCCTCTCAGGAGTGCATCGCGTGATACGACGTCTGTTCGGACTCACTCTCGCCGGTCTCGTGGTGATGGCGGCGCCGGCGTGCGCCCAATCGTCGGAGGTGGAAGCGCTGCGACGCGAGATCGCCGATTTGCGGGAAGACCTCGCCAGCCTGCGCGCGAGTCTCGGCCGGGCGCGGCCGGTGATCGATCTCGCCGTCGGCCACCAGAAGGGCAACGCCGAGGCGCGCGTCGCCCTCATCGAATACTCCGACTACGAATGCCCCTTCTGCATCCGGCATTCCCGCGAGACGATGCCGCTGATCGAGAAGAACTACATTGCCACGGGGAAGATCCTCTACGGCTTCCGCGACTTCCCCATCGATCAGCTCCACCCGCAGGCAATTCGCGCGCATGAAGCGGCCCAGTGCGCGGGCGATCAGGACAAGTACTGGGAGATGCACGCGCGGTCGTTTGGCCAGCCGTCGCAGCACACGCCGGAAGCCCTCGAACGCACCGCCACCGAGGTCGGGCTCGACATGGGCGCGTTCCGTGCCTGTCTGGCCAGCGGCAAACCCACGTCCGCGATTCGCGCCTCGGTCGACCAGGCCAACAGCTTCGGTGCCAACGGCACGCCGGCCTTCTTCATCGGCATCATCGATCCCGAGACCCGGAGCGTCCGCATCACGCGTGCCATCACCGGCGCCGTGCCGTTCGCCCAGTTCGCACAGGCGCTGGAAGCCGCGCTCGCGCAGGCGAACAAATAGCCGTCCGCCGTCCGGAATCGTAGGGCGCGCCGGGGTTGAGCGCGCCAGCACGGCCCGCTGCAACCCAGCGGGCCCTGCGTACGGGTTACCCCCAGGGATCAACAAGCGCCTTCGGGATCACGAGTGATTCGGCGATCCGAAGCGCGTCGTTGATCTGACCGAGGCCGAAGGTCTGGGCACCGATGAGGTGCCACGGCACGTCGTGCTGGTAGCGCTCCAGCACTTGCAACGCGCGCAGGAAGTGGCCCACCTCGCTTCCCCAGCATCCGCGAATGTCCAGATGTTTGCGATTGATGTGCTCGTGCGCGTTGATCCGGCTGTCGCCGGCGTTGGTGTAGTGCCCTGCGATCACGTACGCCCCGCCGTTCCTGGCAAGACGCACGCCTTCCTCAAACGCGAGCGCGGATCCCGCCGCTTCGATGACGACGTCCGCTCCGAGCCCTCCTGTGAGGGCGAGCACCTGCGCCAGTCGGTCGTCGGGTGTCGTCGCCGCGAGGTCAATCACGACGTCGGCCCCCATCCGTGCGGAGAGATCGAGCCGCGACGCGGGCCCCCCAATCACGATCACCTGGCCCGCACCCGCCTTGCGCGCCAGCGCCGCCGCACTCATGCCGACCGCCCCGGCGCCCTGCACCACCACGGTGTCGCCCAGTGCAATACGGGACCGCTCGATGATGTGCACCGCCGTGAGCAGGCCGCACCCGCCCCCGATGTACGCGTCAAACGACACGGCGTCGGGCAACCTGGCGACGATGACCCCGGGTTCGAGGTAGACCTTCTGCGCCCAGCCGCCGAACAGGCCCTCGGTCGCGGAGTCCGTGATGCCGTACACGCGGCGCGAGGGGCACCGGGTGGGCGTGCGATGGGCGGTGCACGCCAGGCATTTGCCGCACGTCCGGTGGACGTCAAAAAATGCCAGGCGGTCGCCTTCCCGCAGTGGCCGGCCCTCGACGTCGGTCAGCGGCCCGCGCGCCTTGTCCAGGATGCCGGTCGTGACGTGTCCGGGAATGATGGGATACGGGACGCCCGACAGCCGGCCGTGCCACAGGTGCACATCCGTGCCGCACACCTCGGATCGCGCCGTGCGGAGCAGCGCCGCGCCGACCGGGAGGTCCGGCTCGGGAAATTCGCGGATTTCCACCGGTACGTTGGGCGCCGGCATGACGGCAGCAAGCACGGGTTCTGGCATCCGGTAGACTTTATCGCGATGTCGTCACCCACGACCCTTGTTGATGCCGCCGCGGCGCTCCGATCCGGCCGTCTGACCGCCGTGGAACTGCTGGAGCGGACACTCAAGGCGATCCGTCAGCACGACGCGCCTTCACACGCGTTCATCCGCGTTGATGCCGACACCGCCAGGCTCGCGGCGCGTACGGCGGACGAGGAGCTGGCGGACGGTCACGACCGCGGCCCGCTCCACGGCCTGCCGGTGTCGCTGAAGGATTTGATCGACGTCGCCGGCCAGCCCACCACCGCCGCCTCACGTGTGCTCGCCGACAACGTCGCCGGGCGGAACGCCGCTGTCACGGACCGGCTCCAGGCGGCCGGTGCCGTGCTGATCGGCAAGACCAACCTGCATGAGTTCGCGCTCGGCACCACGTCGGAAGACACGGCCTACGGCAAAGTGCTCAATCCCCGCGACCTCACCCGGTCAGCCGGCGGCTCGTCGGGCGGCTCCGCCGTGGCCGTCGCCACCGGGATGGGACTGGCGTCGGTCGGCACCGACACGGGAGGATCCGTCCGTATTCCCGCCGCCGCCTGCGGGGTCGTCGGCCTGAAACCGTCGTACGACGAAGTCCCGGCGGCCGGCGTCATTCCACTGAGTCTCACCCTCGACCACGTCGGCCCGCTGACCCGCACCGTCCAGGACGCCGCCTGGATGTGGTCCACGCTGGCGAATCGCCCCACCCACACGGTGGCCCCGGTGGCGCTCGGCGGGCTGCGCCTGGCGATCCTCGGCGGCTACTTCGCCGCGCCGCTCGACGAGGACGTGCGTCACGCGTTCACACGCGCCACGGACGCGCTCGCGCGCGCCGGTGTGCGGCTGGAGGCGCGCGAATTCGCCGACGCCGCCCTCATCGCCGAAACCTACGTCAACATCGTGCTCCCGGAAGGCGCGTCCTGCCACGCGCAGTGGCTCGACAGCCGCGCAGACCTCTACAGCCCGGCCGTGCGCGATCGGTTCCGCGCGGGGCGCGACATCACGGCCGTCGCCTACATCGCGGCCCGGCAGCAGCGCATTCACATGCGCCAGGCCGTGGAGGCCCTGCTCGACTCGGTGGACGCCCTCATCCTCCCGACATTGCCCATCGTCGCTCCGTCCACCGGCGTAGCCGACATCACGATCGACGACGTGACGATGCCGGTGCGCGCGGCGATGCTCAAACACACCCAACTGTTCAATATCACCGGCCACCCTGCCATCTCGTTGCCGATCGCCACGCCTGGACTGCCCGTGGGATTGCAGCTGGTTGGTGCGCGTGGCCAGACACCGCGGCTGCTCGACGTGGCCGCCGCCATCGAATCGCTGGTATGCCGATAATCGCTTTGTCCGTCACAGACGCCCACGCCGCGTGTACTAACGGCGCCACACTTGTGGACGTCCGGTCCACACCCGAGTTTGATCCCGGCCACCCGGCCGGCGCGCTCAACGTGCCGCTGCTGGAGCCGGACGAAGACACCGGCGTGATGCTGCCAAACCCGGACTTTGTCCGCGTGATGCAGGCCAACTTCCCTCCCGACACGCCGCTCGTCATCAGCTGCCAGACCGGCGGCCGCTCCGCACGCGCGTCACAGATGCTCGAAGCCTTCGGCTATACCAACGTCTCAAACGTGACGGGAGGATTTGCGGCGTGGCACCAGGCGGGCCTCCCCATTGAAGAGGGCGAGCGGTACAAAGACCTGCTCGCCCGTTGTTAATGGGACAATGAGGCAATGGGGCAATGGAATTGCCGCAATTCGACAATGCCTCAATGGAATTGTCGGAATTACGCTAATTGGATTGAGTCATTGAGGAATTGAAGCATTCCATTGCCTCATTGCCCCATTGCCTCACTGCCTCATTGACAGAGTTACAGATACTTAAAAATGCCCCGCAACGCGTCGACGATGACGGACCCGAGGGCCTGCATCGCGGGCGCGACGTCACCCTGCGACAGTTGTGACACGGAATCGGCCACGGTCACCGGGTCGGTCAACAGCAGCCACACGGTGGCCGCCGCCATCGTGGCGGCCACCAACCCGATGATTCCCATCAGGCTGACGCTCCACCGAGCAAGGCTCATGACGTCGATCAGTCTAGCAGGTCAACACAAGCTTCCCGAATTGGTGTCCGGCGTCGAGACGCCGGTGCGCGCTGGCCGCCTCCGCCAGGGGGAATGTCATGTCCACAACCGGCGCGTACCATCCACGGAAGAAGCCGTCCGCGGCCTGCAACAACTCCGATTTTGACCCCATGTAGGACCCGACAAATGTCAGCTGCCGGGCGAACAGGTGCCGCAGATCCAGCGTGGCGTCGAACCCGGTGGTGGCACCGCACGTCACGAGCCGGCCGCCGGTTGCCAGGCTCCGCACACTCGACGCCCAGGTGGCGACACCAACATGTTCGATGACGATGTCCACTCCGCGGCCATCGGTCAGGGCCTTGACCCGCTTCGGCACGTCTTCCGACGACGAATCGATCACCGCGTCGGCCCCGAGCGCGAGCGCCTTCCCGCACTTCTCCGTACCGCGCGCCGTCGCAATCACGCGTGCGCGCGCCGTGCGCGCGAGCTGCACCGCCGCCTGCCCAACGCCGCTGCCGGCTGCCACGACCAGCACGGTGTCTGCAGGCGACAACCGGCCGCCGGCGTACAACATGTGCCAGGCGGTCATGAACGTCAGCGGAAACGCCGCCGCCGCAATGACATCGATGTGATCCGGCAACGGGATGACGTTTGCCGCCGGCACCGCGACCAGCTCGGCGTAGCCCCCGTTTGACTGGTAGCCGAGCACGTCGTAGGCCGGGCAGAGAAAGTCGCGGCCGGACAGACACGCGGCGCACCGGCCGCAACTGAGTCCCGGCTGCAGCATCACCCGCTGTCCGACAGCCAGACCGGTGACGTCCGCACCCAGCTCTGCGATCGTGCCCGCCACCTCGGCACCGGAAATGTGGGGCATCGGCAAACGCACGCGATCAAGCCCGCGGCGCTGCCAGAGGTCGAGATGATTGAGCGCACACGCCTGCACACGGACGACCACCTGGCCGGGCCGCGCTTCCGGATCCGGCGCGTCTTCGTACCGGAGCACCTCAGGCCCGCCGTGCGCATGAAATCGTATGCTCTTCATTCGCCCGTCCCTCCCGCCGGATCAACATCGTCAATGTCTTCGACCGGGCGTCCGAACTCTTCCAGCGCCCCGCGCCAGGCGGAGCCGTCGCCGACGAGCACGATGGTGGCATCCGCCGGCCGGATGTGGCGCACGGCGGCCGCGGAGACATCAGCCGCCGTCACGGCTTCGACGCCGGGCACGTAGCGCGCAAAGGTGTCGTCGGGCAACCCGAACGTGGCGAGCCGCGCGGCCGCGTGTGCGAGGTGCGCGGGTGTTTCGAAATGCCGGACGTACCCGCGGGTGAGCGATGACTTGGCGCGGGCCAGTTCATCCCCTTCGGCGGGACGCGCGCCACCCACCGCCGCAAACTCGGCAAGAATCTCGCGCACGACGAGCGGCGTGGCATCCGCCTGCACCGCCGTGTCGCACGAAAACGCGCCGCCGGCGACGCGGAAGTCGAAGCCGGTGTGCGCGCCGTAGGTCAGGCCGCGCGCCTCGCGCAGATTGAGATTGATGCGGCTGGTGAACTGGCCGCCAAGCACGGCGTTCAACGTGACGAGCGCGTGGTATTCGTCCACATGCCGCGACGGGCCGAGATGTCCGACGCGCACTTCCGTCTGCGGCGACCCGGGCCGATGCACCAGCAGGACCTTCGGGGGCTGGGCCACGGGCGCCGTCGGCGCAGGGAGCGCGCTGTGGCCGGCCACGGCCGACCAGCGCCGCGCATGACGGGCCACCACCGTCTGCACGATGCCCGCATCGACATCGCCGGCCACGATGCAGGTGGACCCGACCGGCGTCACCACCCGCCCATGACACGCGCGCACATCGTCGAGCGTGAACCCCTCAAGCGCGGCGGTCGTGCCCAACGTGCTGTGGCCGTACGGATGCGCGCCGAACACGCCGCGCAGCAACGCACGGTCGGCGATCGCCGACGCGGAGCTGCGCAGTTGCCGGAGCCGGTTCACGCGCATCTCGACCACGCGCAGGAAATCGCTCTCCTCGAATCGCGGACACGCCACGATGTCGAACAGCAAGTCCACCGCCGGTTCGAAACACCGCGAGAGCACCGTCAGGGACAACGTCGTGACGTCGGGCCCGATGTCCACGGACAACTCGGTTCCGAGCGACGCAAACGCGGCGGCGAGACCAATCGCGTCGCGCGCCCCGGCGCCTTCATCGAACATGTCGGCCACCACACCGGCCAGGCCCGGCTGATCGGCCGGATCGTGCCTGGAACCAAACGGCACCATCAACGCAATGGTCGCGATGGGCAGGGCCGTGTGCGGAATGGTCCAGAGCTGCAGACCGCTGTCGAGCGCCGTCTTCTGCATGCGGGGAAACCGGACGGCTGAGGGCGCGCCAGGATCGGGCGGTGTAAATCGATCGCTCATACCGTCACCGTCGCCACTACTGACTCGGGCAGGGCCAGTCCAAGCTGTCCCGTCGGCACCACCGACAGCATCGTCGCCAGCGACGGGTCGAGCCACCGCGCGACCGCGTCGCGGACATCGGCGGAGGTCAGCCGCAGGTACCGCTCGAGGTCGTCACGGAAATACGCAGGCGATCCCATGTAGACGTTGTAGGCGTTCAGCTGATCGGCTTTCCCCCCGAATCCGCCCAGCGTCTGCAACCGCGACATGAAGGCACTCTCGGCCTGCACACGCGACCGTTCCAATTCTTCGACGGTCGGTCCGTCGTTCGCCAGTCGCGCGATCTCCGCGGTGACCGCCTGCCGCAGTTCGTCGAGCGACACGTCAGGCGCGGCCGTCGCCACCACCTGGAACAGGCTGCCAAGTTCCCGCGACCCCTGGGCGGCACCCAGTTCCGCCGCACGGCGACGGTCGTGAATCAGCGTCCGATACAGCCGCGACGTCCGGCCGTTGGCCATGATGTCCGCCGCCACATCCAACGCGGCATCGTCGGCGCTGAACAACGGCGGGGAGGGCCACAGCAGATACAGCCGCGGCAACTCGACGCGATCCTCGAGCATCAGGCGACGCGCGACGGAGGCGGTGGGAGCGGCGGTCACCGGTGCCACCGCGGGGCCCGCGGGAATCTCACCAAACAACCGCTCGGCCAGACCCAAGGCGACGTCCACATCGATGTCGCCTGCAATGGCGAGCGAGGCGTTGGCGGGATGGTAGTACGCCGAGAAAAACGCGCGCGCGTCATCGACGGTCGTCGCGCGCAGATCCGTGGGATACCCAATCGTCGGCCAGTGATACGGATGATCGACTGGATAGATCGCCTCCGACAATGCGAAGTAGGCCAGCCCGTACGGACGATTCTCGTAACTCTGACGCCGTTCGTTCAGCACGACCTCGCGCTCGGTCTCGAATCGCTCACTGGTGAGCGCGGGCAGGAGCCAGCCCATCCGATCCGCTTCCATCCACAACGCGAGTTCGGCGGCACCAGTCGGCACCACCGCCCAGTAGTTGGTGCGGTCGGCGCTGGTCGATCCATTCAGCGAGCCACCGGCCTCCTGTACCGGTTCGAAAAACCCGCGGGGCTGGTGTTCGGCACCCTTGAACATCAGATGTTCGAACAGATGCGCCAATCCGGTCCGGCCCCGCCGTTCGTTTTTTGATCCAACGTGGTACCACAGGTTCACCGCCACCAGCGGCTGATGGCGGTCCTGATGGACGATGACGTCCAGACCGTTCGCGAGCGTGTGCTTCGTGAACGGAATCAATTGACCTGCGTCAGGGGAATCGCCTTGCGGGCATACGACGCAATGGACACCTGCTGTGCGACGCGCTCGGCGGCCGAGGTTAACGCGAGTGCCGCCGGCGAGTCCGGCAGCGAAACGACGACGGGCATGCCGGCGTCACCGCCGACCCGCACGGGCTCGGAGAGCGGAATGCGGCCGAGGAACGGAATGCCCAGTTCGGTCGCCAGGCCTTCCCCCCCACCCTTGCCGAAGATGTCCGCTTCGCGGCCGCATCCGGCACACACAAAATGGCTCATGTTTTCGATGAGGCCGATGACCGGGATGTTGAGCTTCTGGTACATCTTCACGGCGCGGCGCGTATCGGCGACCGACACGGTCTGCGGCGTGGTGACCACCACCGCCCCCGCGACCGGAACGGTCTGGCTGAGACTGAGCGCGACGTCACCCGTGCCGGGCGGCATGTCGACGACCAGGTAGTCGACGTTGTCCCACTTCACATCGCGGAAGAATTGCTGGATCGCACCGTGCAGCATCGGACCGCGCCAGATCACCGGCGCGTCATCCTGCGTCAGAAAGCCCATCGAAACGGCCTGAACGCCGTGTGCCACGGCCGGCTGAATCTTCGCGCCGTCCTGTTCGAGCCGGCGGCCCTTCTCGAAGCCGAGCATGATCGGAATGTTCGGGCCGTACATGTCGCCGTCGAGCAGCGCCACGCGGCTCCCGGCGCGCGCCAGCGCCACCGCGAGGTTCACGGCCACGGTGGTCTTGCCGACTCCGCCCTTGCCGGCGCCCACGGCGATGATGTTCTTCACACCCTCCACCGCCGCGCGTCCCGCCTCGGGTCGTCCGACCGCGCGCACCTGCGATGTCATCTGGATGTCGACCTGGGTCACGCCAGGCAACGCACTCACGGCCGCGCGGGCCTGATCGCGCAGCAGGTCCTTCACCGGACACGCCGGCGTGGTGAGTTCCACATCAAAGGCGACGCGCCCGCCATCAATCCGGACGTTCTTGACGAACCCGAGCGTGACGATATCGCGGTGAAGATCGGGGTCCTGCACGATGCGCAGGGCTTCCAGGACGGACGACTCGGACACAGGCATGCATTGATTCTACTTGCTCGTCATGGAGTGTGCGAGATCTCCGACGTACGGCAGGCGGTACGCCTCCCCGGACACGGCTTTCACAATCAGCAGCACCCACAGGCAGAACACCGCCATCGTGAAGAGACTGCGGACGGCCCCGATGTGCCCGATGATCGGGATGGTCGGCAGCAGGATGTAACTGAGCGCAATCGCGGCGAACGTCAGCACCGATTGCATCGCGTGGAAGCGCACGTACTGGTCGTCGTGTTTCTCCCGCGCGACCAGGAGCACGGCGATGCCGCTGATCAGCCCGAGCGTGTAGGCAAGCGCGGCCCAGAGTTTCGGATCCCGTTTCATTGTGGCGCCATCCGTGGCGCGTGGCCGAAGACCTCGCGCGCATCATTGTTGAGCAGGACCCAGAAGGTGTAGACCGCCAGTGCCGACCCGAACGGTACCAGCAGAAGATTGGGGACGGCCAGGCTCAGGGCCGCCAGCCGCGCCCGCCCGCGCAGACGGCGAATCCCCCAGCCGACAAGCACAGAGAAGGCGCCCCCCAGAAACAGGACGGCCCCGACGGTGAC
>Ga0222714_10006469_pt1 | contig 10931 bp, 8 predicted proteins | sample C33_3DmetaG_FD_165048 | JGI IMG/M metagenome (GOLD analysis project Ga0222714, IMG submission 165048) | Estuarine water microbial communities from San Francisco Bay, California, United States - C33_3D | ecosystem: Environmental > Aquatic > Marine > Unclassified | place: USA: California... | reverse complement strand
CAAGCTGCAGTTGATATCGCAAAGCAAATGAACTTCGACAAAATAGTTTCCAACCAGCCTCAGTACTCAATGCTGTGGCGGGTTATCGAAGGTGAAGTTGTTCCAACATCTGTAAAAAATGGCATCTCACAAATTGTTTGGTCTCCAATGGCCCAAGGTGTGCTCACTGGCAAGTACCTGCCAGGACAGCCTGCTCCTGCTGGTTCACGTGCAACTGATGCTGGCGGTGCCCGAATGATTGAACGCTGGATGCGAGATGACGTATTAAATGCAGTTCAGAATCTAAAGCCAATTGCAGCTGATTTGGGAATTAGCATGGGACAACTTGCTATTGCATGGGTGCTCAAGAATCCTAACGTTGCCTCAGCCATTGTTGGCGCAAGTCGTCCAGATCAAATTGTTGACAACATCAAAGCAATTGATGTTGTGCTCGATGATGCAGTGATGAAAAAAATAGATGATGTCGTTGCCAGTGTTGTTGAGCGCGATGTTAAACAAACAGTCTCACCCAATCCTCGAGCTTAACCGCCTGCTCTAGCTGCTTCGATCCGTTCAGTTGTAAGTATTTGGCGTGCAAACACAAATAACACCAGGCTGAGCGCACCACCAACTAAAAATGGTGAGCGTAGCGCCCATTCTCGCGGTCCGATTAACTCAACAGCAGCAACAACAAATCCACCTACTATCGAACCAATTGGCATCATTCCCCAGCCAAAAAATCGGTATGCGCTGTTTACTCGACCTAATAAATGATCTGGAATTATTTGCTGCCGAAGCGAAACCGTTATTACGTTCCAAAGCATGATTAAAAATGTAGTAACAAAACTAAAAATCCAAACTAAATACCAACTTGAGACCAAGCCGGTAGCAATCATTAACGCACCACCAATAAACATAGTTAGGCCCAAAGATCTGCCTGACCCAAGGCGCTTTGAAATGCGATGCGCAAAAACTCCACCCAAGATTCCACCCGCAGCCGCACCTGTGCTCAGTAGCGCGAATTCAAAAACTGAGGTGTTTAAAATTTCTTGAGCAAACAAAATAAAAGCTGCTGCTGACATCGCACTTAATCCGTTTATAAGCCCAAGGATGATTGCCAATGGTCGAAGCAACGGATGCCGCCATAGCCAGCTTAAACCCTCTTTAAGCTGGCTTCGCCAATTTGCCGAATTTTGTTCAGTTGTTGAAACCTTTGCCGCCGCAAAACTTCCAGAAATTGTAGCCAGCAATGCTGCCGCAATAAAAAAAGTTCCAGCGTTAATGAAGAAAGGAAGAAATATGGCAAAGCCAATAATAAAACTACCCAGCGGTCGACCAATAAAGGTGTTCATGACAGATTCAGCCGACCACAGTCGACCATTTGCTTTTTCTAGTTGTGATTTTTCAACTATTGCAGGCAGCACTGTTTGAGCTGAGTTATCTCGCAGCACTTCTGCGCAACCAGTTGCAAAAGTTGCTAGCAATAAAACAAAGTACAAAAAGTAATTGGTTGAGATCTGGGTATTTGCTAACTCGTTCAACCCAGGTAGGTTCGTTTGTTGTAGCAGAACCATAATTCCAATGCCCAAGGTAAATACCCCTCGAAGCAAATCCATGCTGATGATTAACTTTTTGCGGTCAAAGCGATCAGTTATAACTCCTGCGGGCAATGAAAAAAGTAACCATGGCAATCTTGATGCCACCGCTATCAGGGCGATAAGTATTGGTGAGCGGGTAACTGCTGATGCCAACCATGGATAAGCGACCATCGTTATGCCATCACCTAAATTTGATACCAAAGCTGAGCTAAAAAGTCGGCGATACTTTGATCCCAATTTCTCTTTTGGCTGATCGCTCAAAGCCTCTCCCCTTACATACTGCAGCGGCAACACGCGAACTGGAGTAGAAATCTTATGGCTAGAGCAGCTAGGGTTAAGTCATAACTGAATATGCACTTGAGTGTCTAGGGGAAGCCGGTCGAATTCCGGCACTGTCCCGCAACCGTAGGTCGCCTACGCAAGTAGTCAAGCGATAAGTCGGAGTGCCTAGCAAGTGTGCGACAACCAACACCCGTCGTGGACAGCGGGCGGAGTCCAATACCTGGTCTTTGCCCTCGCATTTTTAGTGTGAGGGCTTTTTTATCTCCAGTTTGAACCCGTTACTGCTTGCGACCGTCAAGAAACGGAGCATCAGTGTTTAAAAATATTTTACGTGTACTTATCGCAATTTCTTTCCTCGCAGCATCAGCTTTACCAGCTAGTGCAGCGTCATACCGTTACTGGGGTTTTTTTACCGGAGCTGATGGCGCATGGACAATGGCGATGGTTGGAGCTGCTGAAAATATCCCAGCCGATGGCTCAGTAGATGGATGGCGTTTTGGTATCGGTACTGATACCGACACACCAGAGCCTCGAACTGTGCCAAATTTTGCTGAACTTTGCCCTGACTTAGCAGCTACTGAAGGCATTACGCGCGTGGCTGTTGTTATTGATTTTGGTGATGCAGATCAAGCACCTGCAGCTGAAACTCCACGTCCAAACCGAGTTGAATGCGTAAGCATGCCTGCTGGTGGATCAAGTGCTGATGCGTTAGCAATCTCAGCTGATGTGCGGGCAGATGGTGGTTTCGTTTGTGGCATAGATGGCTATCCGCTTACTGAATGTGGAACTGAAGTACCCGACATAGCTGAAGTTGAAGCAACACCATATGAAACACCAGTAGAAGCAGTAGAGCAAGCAGCGGACGAAATGGACACTGGTGGAAATATTTTTATCTACGCCGGAATCATGTTAGTTGTTGTTGGAGTTGTGCTTTTCATCGGTAGAACCAAAAAATAATATGCAGTTAACTCAACTCTTCCCAAGTCAACGCGAATCCAGATGGGTTCATCCGTTGGCTTGGTGGGGTTGGGGATTATCAGCTGCCGTTGTGGCAATATTAAGTAATAGCTTTATTACACACGTTTTAGTTTTTACTGCAATCTTGACTGTGCTTATTACATTTAGATCGACCCGATCATGGTCTAACGCAATTGGCCTGCTTATTAGGTTGGCAATATTCATTGTGCTGTTTAGAATCGTTATTGAATTAATATTCGGGGTTCATTTTGGCGGACCTGTGTTAATGACTTTACCCGTTTTAGATTTACCAAACTGGCTTGGCGGCATCTCACTTGGTGGAAAAGTGGGAAGCACTGGATTGGTCGCAGCTATCGCTCATGGCTTCAAGCTGGCGACAGTTATCATTGCTGCTTCGGCGGCTGCTGCGCTCGTTCCACCCAGTCTATTGCTGAAATCACTGCCAAATGCCGTCTATGAAGCAGGATTAGTAACTGTAATTGCGCTTGGGTTTTTGCCCGCATTAAGCGCAGATGCCAAGCGATTAAAAACAGCTGCAGCGCTACGTGGCAGACCTGCAAGAAAAATACGGCACCAGCTCGCTTTACTTTTCCCGCTAATCGAAAACTCTCTCAACCGCGCTGTTACGTTAGCGAATGCGATGGAATCGAAGGGATTTGGCAGAATTAAAACAACAAAATTCAACAACATGACAGTTTCAATAATTTTGATTGCTGGCATGATGCTAATGATTTTAGCTACCACCTCACTGCTGCGCAATCCATTGAGCATTACTAACTTGACTATCTTGGTGTTAGCAATTTTCTTAATAGTTATCTCTGTTGCACTAAGTGGTAAATTAAAATTGCGAACTGTTTATCGCAACTTGGAATTTAGTCAAACTGAATTTTCTTTACTTGTTGTTGCAATACTGCTTGTAATGGTTTCTGTACTTTTAAATACTAACGAACTGGTTAAATCACTTGTAATATTTGGGCTACTGCTCTCCCCAATCATTATTTGTCCAAAGCCACCAGGTGGGTTAACAAAATGATTAATTTCAATTCCGTAAGTTTTGCCTACCATGACCAAGCTGCAGTTGTTATTAGGGATTTTTCGGCACAGCTTGCTGCTGGTGAATTTCATCTAGTTGTTGGAAAAACTGGATCGGGTAAGTCCACTTTATTGAATTTAATTAATGGTGTTTCTCCTCATTTAACTGGTGGCCTACTGGCTGGGGATGTGGACATTTTTGGATTCAACACAAAGCAATTCAAGCCTCGTGACCTTGCAGAAATAGTTGGTGTGGTTTCGCAAAATCCTCGCAATTCTTTTGTCACAAGCATGGTTGAAGATGAAATGGCATACGCGATGGAATGCTTAGGGGTAGATCCCAAAATAATGCGGCAGCGAATCGATGAGGCTGCTGAACTGATGGGTCTCACTGAAATATTGCAGCAGGCCACTGAATCGCTATCGGCTGGGCAGCAGCAGCGTGTTGCAATTGCTTCGGTTTTAGTGAACCGGCCAAAAGTTTTGATACTAGATGAACCAACCAGCGCACTTGATCCAGCTGCCGCTGAAGAAGTACTAGCTGCGCTGCAGCGGTTAGTTCATGATCTTGGAATAACTGTTATTGCTGCAGAGCATCGCCTAGAGCGAATTTTGCAATTTGCAGATTCTGTTATCTATGTGCCAGGAAATGCGATGCCAATTAGTTTTGGTGACCCAGCTGCCATGATGCAGATGTCTGAGATTACTCCCCCTGTAGTTCAGCTTGGAAAGCGTTTGGGGTGGAATCCGCTTCCGCTTTCAGTTCGCGAGGCGAGAAAATTCACAAACTCAATAATTCAAAAACTGAATGATATTACTCAAGTAATTAATCGAGCAGATGAAGAATTAGTTGCTAGCACTAATGCAGTTAGTGTGAGATACGGAGCGATGCAGGCTCTGAAGAATTTGAATTTTGAAGTATATAAAAATGAAACCGTAGCAATTCTTGGCAGAAATGGTGCTGGTAAATCTACATTGCTGGGTGTGCTTGCAGGACTGGTTAAACCTTTAACTGGACAAGTTCAAATCAATAGCCAAGATCCGGCCAAAATACATGGATTTGATTTTATTAGGCAGATTGGATTTGTTCCTCAAGAACCAGCTGACTTATTACTTCACCCTACAGTGCAACAGGAGTGCTTATTTACAGATCGAACTGCGCAATTGCCAAAGGGAACAACTGCAAAAATGGTCTCACAATTTCTACCAGAGCTAGATTTTGAAGTTGCCCCGAATGACTTATCTGAAGGGCAACGACTTTTATTGGTGTTAGCTTTAACAATGGCTAGCGCGCCAAAATTACTTTTGCTAGATGAACCTACTCGTGGCTTGGATTACGATGCCAAATCAAGATTGCTAGCTACCCTGCGATGCATCGGGTGTTCAGGTACTTCTGTGGTTATTGCTACTCATGATGTTGAGCTAGTAGCAGAGCTAAATGCTCGGGTTGTAATGCTTTCAGCTGGAGAAGTTATTGCTGAAGGCGCTGCGCGTGAGGTACTAATTGACTCGGTTGCGTTCTCTCCGCAAGTATCTAGAGTTTTTTCACCCTTAAATTTGTTAACTATCGAAGAAGCAGTTGATGCCATCAAGCTTGCTGGCTAAAGTTAATCTAGCCATAACTCCTGCGTTACTATTTTTAGGTTCTTTAGTTGGGGTAATTGCTTTTGGCTGGCCCTTAATTGTTACAAATGCCTCCGGAATCTCGGCATCGCTAGCCCCAGTGCTCACTGCAGTTATTATCTCGATCGCATTGCTCGTTGTGCTAACGGCAATTTCTGCTGGTTCGTTAAATTCTAAATCTATTGCATTACTTGGATTACTTTCTGCGTTGATTGCAGCTGCAAGAGTTATTGGAGCGCATGCTTTTGGAGTTGAGCCAATGTGGGCATTTATTGTGATTGCAGGTCGCGCATTAGGACCTGTAATTGGATTTAGTGCTGGCAGCTTAGGAATGGCAAGCAGTGCTCTGATAACTGGCGGTATTGGCCCTTGGCTGCCGTTTCAAATGTTCGCTGCAGGTTGGGTTGGATTGTTTGCTGGGCTGATTCCAATTTCAAAGAACAAATTTGAAATTCCCTTGCTTGCAACCTATGGCGCAATTAGTGCGGTTGCAGTGGGGCTGCTATTAAATTTATGGTTCTGGCCAACTGCTGCTGTAGGTGATTTGGCAATTGCATTTGTGCCTGGCGAATCAATTGGAACCAATTTAGTCAAACTGGTCTCATTTTCAGTTGTTACTAGTTTATCTTTTGATATTCCTCGTGCTGTTATTACTTTTATGATCGTGCTTGTTGTCGCAAGGCCTATGCTGCGTACACTTCGACGGATTACAAGACCTGCTCAGTTTGTTGCGGAGGTAAAGTGAGTTCACCACAGTTGGCCAAGCTAATCGCTCTGTGTGAAGAAATTTCGCTTGCAGATTCTGCTGCTAGACGCGACACCATGAAGAAATTCGATGGCATTCCAGGTGCTTTAGCTGGATTCGCAGCTGAGTTAGCTGCCACAAATTCACAAGCTAGAGAGACAGTTTTGGTGATTGCTAATCCATCAGCCTTTACAACAGCGGCTGCCAATTCAAATTCCATCGAGATCTTTGACAAACCCCCTATCGCATCCGATCTTGTTGCTTTTGCAGCTGGTGATGAGTTATCAAATGTGGAGTATCTATTTGCACGCGTGATTACTGGTAAAGATTTCATTCAGCTTCGTGGCTTTAGTGCAAGTGATGATGCGCTTTGGTCGGCAGATATAGCTGCCTTGCAAAACTTGTATCAGCAGGTGAATGCTGTAGATATTTGGCAGTTGATTGAAATTTTTGATGTTGAGCCAATAGTTGAGCTCGCGGTGCAGATCGCAACGGCGATGAGCAGAAAAACCCCAGTGATCATCGATGGCACCAGAGCACTGTTGGCAGCATCGATTATTTATGAGAATTCAATAGCTGCAAGATCTTGGCTCTTTGTGGTTGACACGCCCAGATCAGCAGCTGGCGGGCAGATTTTCCGGCATCGAAACTGGATTTCACTCACCGCCAATCAGGTGGCTACTGGGGATGGGCTCTCTGCCATAGCCGGAATCAGTCTTGCGAGAACTGCAGCTTTATTGCTTCGCAGTTAAACCTGCATCCATGCCAAATTTTCTCTAGGCTTGGGTCATGACAAATCCAACTTTAAAATTCAGTAACGCTGCCCCAGCTGCCGCCGCAGGTGATGTTTTAGTGGTGGGCATCTCAGCGGTAGATTCCAAGCTCAAAGTGCTGCCACGCTCGATCACTGCAGCTCAAGCAAAGAAATTGATCACCACCCTGAGCGCGCTTGGCGCAACGGGCAAACACGGAGAGCAAACCAGAATTCCTGGCACAGGTATTGCCAGTGCGACATCTATTTTGGCAGTTGGAATTGGTGCTGAGACTTCAACTGAGCAGCTTCGTCAGCTCACCGGAGATGTAACTCGAAATTTGGCTGGAAATAAAAAAGTTAGCTACGCACTGCGCGACCTTAACGATCAAGATGCGGTTGCAGTTGCTGAAGGCGCCATGATTGCAGCTTATGCTTTCAACGAATTTAGAAATTCATCATTAGCAGATCAGAAACTTCCAGTAAGCAGTTTTACGATTTTTTCAGCACATGCCAGTAAGTTTCTGGCAACTGAAATTAGCAAGCTGGTATCGGCAATTCATTTTGCACGTGATTTAGGAAACACACCACCAAGTCACCTGCCGCCTGCTGAATTTGTTGCCAGAGTCAAAAAAGCCATTGTGGCAAAACCAATAACCGCAGCAATCTGGGATGAAAAGAAATTAGTTGCCGAAGGTTTTGGTGGCATCATGGGAGTGGGCCAAGGATCATCTCGCCCACCTAGATTGTTGAAGTTGGAATACAAACCAAAAGGCGCAAAACAACATGTAGCGCTAGTAGGTAAGGGCATCACTTTTGATACTGGAGGAATTTCACTTAAGCCTGGCTTAAATATGCATGACATGAAATTTGATATGAGCGGTGCTGGCGCAGTTGTAGCTTCAATAATTGCAATTGCAGAACTAGGTTTAAAAGTTCATGTCACCGCTTGGGCAGCGTTAGCTGAAAATATGCCAAGCGGCACCGCGACCAGACCTGGCGATGTCTTGAAGATTTATGGTGGCAAAACTGTTGAGGTATTAAACACTGATGCTGAAGGCAGACTTGTTCTTGCAGATGCCTTAGTGAAAGCTGCCGAGACCAAACCTAATTACATAATTGATATCGCGACCTTAACTGGTGCCCAAGTTTTAGGTATGGGCCTTAGAACTGCTGCGATTATGGCCAATAATGATGATTTTAGATCTGAAGTGCATGCTGCAGCCCAAGCTGCTGGCGAGGATATGTGGCCGATGCCGTTGCCAGAATTTCTTCGCAACGAGATTAACTCGTCGGTCGCTGATCTTGCCAATATTGGCTCTGGAAAAGGTGGCGGAATGCAGTTAGCTGGCATCTTTTTACGCGAGTTTGTCGCAAAGCAAACGCCATGGGTGCATCTAGATATTGCAGGACCTGCCTACAACCAGGGCACCGCTTACGCCTACAACACAATTGGCGCAACTGGCTTTGCGATTCGGACCATGGTCGAGCTCGCCCGGCGCATTTCCAATAAGTGACTAAGGCAACAGCTGCTGTAGCCAATCTGGCCACTAGTTCAATTGGGTGGTCTGAGAGGATTAGGTCTAAATTTTAGTTGGAGGAAGTTGTGGCTGAACTCTTTGACGTTGTAATCCTTGGCGGCGGATCAGGCGGATATGCATGTGCCCTGCGGGCTAGTCAGCTTGGGTTAAAAGTTGCGCTAGTTGAGAAGGACAAATTAGGTGGCACCTGCTTGCATCGAGGCTGTATCCCTACTAAAGCGTTGCTGCATGCCGGTGAAGTCGCTCATACCGTTCGACACTCTGCTGAATTTGGAATCAACTCAACCCTAACTGGCATTGATATGGCTGCAGTAAATTCCTATAAAGATGGTGTTGTTAGCCGACTTTTCAAAGGCTTGCAAGGATTAGTAAAACATCGCGGTGTTACCTACTTTGAAGGTGCCGGAAAATTAATCTCAGCAAATACAGTTGAGGTTAACGGAACGCAGCTGCAAGGTAAAAACGTGGTGTTGGCAACTGGTTCCTACTCTCGTTCGTTACCTGGCCTTGAAATAGATGGTGAAAAAGTAATCACCTCAGAGCATGGCTTAAATCTAGATCACGTCCCTGCTCGAACAATTATCTTGGGCGGCGGCGTAATTGGTGTGGAGTTCGCCGGTGCTTGGAATGCGTTGGGCTCTGATGTAACAATCATTGAAGCGTTGCCAAGATTAATTCCAGCCGATGATCCAGATATGAGCAAAGGATTAGAAAAGGCATTTCGCCGAGTTGGTATCAAATTTAATGTTGGAGTTAGATTTCAATCTGTTACAAAATCTGCAGCTGGTGTGAAAGTAACTTTAGAAGATGGCAAGGAATTTGAGGCAGACCTATTACTTGTTGCAGTAGGTCGCGGCCCAAGTTCGCGAGGAATGGGTTATGAAGAAGTTGGTGTTGCGTTTGCTGGCGAGCACGTTGCAGTAGATCAATTCTGTCGAACCAACTTGCCCAATGTTTTTGCTGTTGGGGATCTGATTCCAGGACCACAACTTGCACATGTTGGCTTCCAAGAAGGTATTTTGGTAGCAGAATTGATTGCTGGCTTAAATCCTCGTCCAATTGATTACGCAGGTGTTCCAAGAGTCACCTACTGCGATCCAGAAGTAGCATCGATGGGCCTTACTGAAGCGCAGGCTGTTGAAAAATTTGGTGCTGAAAACATCGCCACATTTAAATATGACCTAGCTGGCAACGGTAAGACTCAAATTTTAAAGTCGGCAGGGTTAATCAAACTAATTCGTGAGAAAAATGGGCCTGTTGTTGGCATTCATATGGTTGGAGCTCGTGCCGGCGAGATGATCGCCGAAGCCCAACTTATCTACAACTGGGAAGCAATGCCTGAGGATGTTGCTCCGCTACTACATGCCCATCCAACGGTTTCAGAGGCTATGGGTGAGGCGCATATGGCGCTTGCCGGCAAGCCGCTACACGTCCATGACTAACTAATAGAGTTACCCATAACAGGTTGAAGGGAAGAAAAGATGTCGCAACGAGTTGTAATGCCAGCGTTAGGCGAATCAGTAACTGAAGGCACCGTGACCAGATGGTTGAAAAATGTTGGTGACACTGTTGAAATGGATGAGCCATTGTTAGAAGTATCTACTGACAAAGTTGATACTGAGATTCCCGCTCCTGTTGCGGGTGTGCTACTAGAAATTTTAGCTCCAACTGACGCAGTCGTTTTGGTAGGCGCAGATCTTGCTGTAATTGGTGCAGCTAACGGTGCTGCTACCCCAGCAGCTCCAATACCTGCACCTGCGCCAACTCCAGCTGCTCCAACTCCAGTTGCGGCCGCTCCAGTTCCAGCTCCTAAACCAGTCCCGGCACCAACTCCAGTTGCCGCAACTCCTGCTCCAGCGCCAACACCTGCTCAAACACCTGCTCCTGCACCAACTCCAGTTGCAGCAGTTCCTGCACCTGCTCCTGCAGCAACTCCAGTTGCCGATACCGATCCAGCCGTAAGCGCTGGCGCGTATGTAACTCCGCTAGTGCGAAAAATGGCAGATGAATTAGGTGTAAATCTAGACAAAGTAGTTGGCACTGGCGTTGGTGGAAGAATCCGTAAAACCGACGTTCAAGCAGCAGCTGGTTCAGCTGCACCGCAGGCAGCAGCTGCTGCTACAACACCAGCTCCGGCAGCGATCCAAGAATCTCCGTTGCGTGGTCGCACCGAAAACATGTCTAGATTACGTAAAGTAATTGCACAACGCATGGTTGAGTCACTACAGGTAAGCGCGCAGCTAACCACAGTTGTTGAAGTTGATATCACCAGAATTGCTCGACTTCGTGACATGGTTAAGCGCGATTTCGAATCTCGTGAAGGTGCAAAGTTAAGTTTCATGCCATTTTTTGTTAAAGCTGCAGTTGAAGGCTTAAAAGCGCATCCAATAGTGAATGCATCA
>Ga0222714_10006468_pt1 | contig 10934 bp, 6 predicted proteins | sample C33_3DmetaG_FD_165048 | JGI IMG/M metagenome (GOLD analysis project Ga0222714, IMG submission 165048) | Estuarine water microbial communities from San Francisco Bay, California, United States - C33_3D | ecosystem: Environmental > Aquatic > Marine > Unclassified | place: USA: California... | reverse complement strand
ACTGTAGCTGCGGCAACAACCGCCTCGCTGCTTACAGTAGGACTACCAAGGCGGATGTTCTCCTCAACCGTATCGTTGAACAGAATGGTTTCCTGCGACACCATGCCGAAGAGTTGTCGATAGGGGCCCTGTTGCAGCGTACGGATATCCCGACCGTCGATGGTGATGGATCCATGCTGTGGATCGTAGAACCGAAGGAGCAAGTCCAGCATGGTGGACTTACCGCTGCCACTGGAGCCTACCAAGGCAATGGTTTCTCCTTTGCGGATGGTAAAGGATACGTTTCGGAGAACCTCTTCGTGCCCGTACGAGAACGAGACGTTGCGCACCTCGATCGCTGATGAAAAGCGTGCAACAGACTCTATGCCATTGGAGATCGTTGGCTGCTCATCCAGCGTTGCGGTGATGTTTGCGCCTGCTGCGATACCCCGCTGCATGTTGGAGATCGTGGAGACAATGGCCGTAATCGGCGACATCAACCCGAACAGCAAGAAGAGAAACGTGACCAGACTTGAGGGCTCGATCTCACCATTGGCAAGACTGACGCCTCCGGCGAAGAATACACCAACAAGGGCCAGGATCCCGAAGGTATCGTTGACCACCGGCACCAGCCCCATCACGCGACCGTTGCGCACGGCCATGCGAACGTACTGGTAGGTCTGTTCGCGAAAGCGATTGATCATGGCCTGCTCAACGCCGAGTGCCTTGATGACACGAATGCCTAAGACGGATTCCTGCAGCGTGCTGGTATAATCAGCCTGCGCTTGTTGCATGCGAGAGCCGTACCGACGCAGGACGGTGGTGGCCGTTCGGATCAGGAGCAATCCTGTGATGCTCACACCAAAGGCAATGAGGGTGAGCTTGGCGCTGATGGAGAAGAGCACTGCCAGGAAAATCACGACGGACGTGGTCTCTTTCCAGAGCGTGGTAATCGACTGCACTGTTGCTTGGTTGAGCACGCCCACATCATTGGTGAGCAAGCTCATGATGTCGCCCGTCTTCCTCCGAGAAAAGTAGTCCATCGACAGCGACGATACGTGCGTGAACAGCGCATCTCGAACCGACTTCATGATGCCTTCCTCGATTCGTACACTCACCAGACGACCGACGTACTTGGCAAGGCCTCGTATGAGGAACAGCAGAAAGATGAAGATGCTCAGGTTGCGAATGGAGTCGAAAAAATCCGGTGCAATCACAACGCGGAAGATGAAGGCATCGAACATCTGCTTCACGCCACCGCCAACGATGGGCTTCGTAGAGGCAGCAGTAGGACTTTCACCGCCAAACAGCGTACGAAACACCGGGTCGACGATGGCAAGCACTGCTGCATCCATCAGGGAGAACAGCAGGTTGGCTCCAAAGGACAGAATCACAAGCCCGGTAAAGGGTCGCACGAACGGAGCAATCCGTCGTGTGAGTTCGCCAACGCTATAGGAGGAGGGGTCGCGCACGGTACGGTGGTATCCTTAGTTGTCCAACGTGGATTGATACAGTTCCGCATAGTCCTTGATGGCCTGCAGCATGGCCTGTGCCATCTGTTCCTGTCCCTCTTTCGAAGAGATAATCCGGGCATCGTCTGGATTCGACAGAAAGGCGGTCTCGAACAGAATGTTGGGCATCGACGCGCCTACGAGCACCAGAAAACCCGCTTGATTCACACCACGATTCTTCAGGCCGGTGTACCGCGGTGCGTGCTGCTGTACCAGCGAGGCAAACGCTTCCGAAAAGCGAACAAAGGAGCGCTGTGCCATCGTGGCCACGATTAGCTCCTCTTCGGTGAGCCCCGTGTAGGTACTCTGCGCCTGTTCCAGAGCAATAGAAGCATTCTCGGTGGCTGCCACGCGCGCAGCATCCTCATTGCGTCCCGGACGCAGGATGTAGGTTTCACAGCCTCGTGCGGGATGGGGGATCGTTGGCATACTGTTGCAATGGATGCTCACAAACAGTTTTCCGTTGGCGTTGTTGGCAATCTTGGTTCGTCGATGGAGTTCAACGAATGTGTCATTGTCGCGCGTCATCACCACCTTGGTGCCAGGGAGGTTGTGCACGATTAGATCCCGCAAGCGCTGGGCCAATGCGAGCGTAACTGTTTTCTCATACACACCATTAACGCCCTTGGCACCGGCATCCTTGCCGCCGTGCCCGGCGTCGATGACGATCACATCGAGTTTCCACTTCTTGGAGGCCGAAGGTGCTGCTGTGGAGATAGCTGGTGCAGAAGTTCGTGCAGAAGCCGAAGTCTTGTTGACCACAAGAGCAATGGATGTAGGGCTCAGGCGCTTCACGGTGATGTCGCCATCGTATGCCGGAGCATGGATGCGGAATACGGCGAACTCCCGGATCTGTTCTGCCTTGATGCTCAGGTTGTCGACACAGGACGCCGACGGCGGTGTTTCCGGAATGACGGCGTCCACGATACGCACAACGATCTGGTTCCCGACAACCTCGGCACGTTGATACTTCTCAATGGGCTCACCGCTGCTGCGAAACTCCAGCGTGAGTTCCGTGTCCGTTGCTGAGCAGACCACGGCAGCGATGGGTACAGTGGCACGCAGCGGCGCACTCCGTGCGATTCCGAGGGTCGCGAGGATTACGAGGATTACGAGGATTACGAGCCCCTTACCCAAGCCACCCCCTGCGTTTTGCCTGGATCAACATGATGGCGCCCACGCTTCCAACGAGACCAATCACCCAAAGGTAGCCATAGGGCCAGTGGATCTCTGGCATGTGCGTGAAGTTCATGCCGTACCAGCTCGTAATGAACGTGATGGGGAGGAATACTGTGCTGATAACCGTCAGAATGCGGATGACTTGATTTAAGCGATTGGATGTCATCGAGAAGTAAAGATCCATCAAGCTGTCGACCGTCACCCGAAGCAGGTCGAGCTGGTCGATGGCCTGCACATGATGGTCGATGGCGTCGCGGTAGTAGATCGTTTCATCGGCATTCACAAAATCAGACTCGCCGGTCGCGAGACGCGAGCACAAACCTTGCTGGTAACCAAGAGCGCGACGCAGCAGGTGGACACGACGGCGGTACTTCATCAGACGGGCGGCCATGTCGCGCACATCGCGTTCCAGAATGGTATGCTCCAGCTCTAGGAGTCGCTCCTCAATCACGTTGCCAATGTGCAGGACGTCGTCTACGGTAACGTCGATGAGCTGGGCGGCCACGAAGTCCGGACCACGTAGTGCAAGCCGCGGGTTTTGTGCCAGCATATGCTGTACCCGGCGCACGATCCCCATATCCACAGCCCGATGCGTGATGATGACGCGATGGTTGAGGAAGATGTTGAGCTGCGATCCTCGAATCTGCGGGATGTAGTCCTCCAGCGATTGCGACGGCCCTCGTGGAGGAATCAGCGAACCATGCACGATCAGAAACACGTGGGACTCGAACTCCTCCAACTTGGGAAAGTGCAACTCATCTACATCTGACACGTGGTGGGCCCTCCGTGCATCCGACAGCTCGAGCTCACTAATGGGGAACCACGAACCAAGAATCAATGCTTCTTCGTCGGCCGTTGGTTGGAGGAGGTCTACCCATACCATCGTACGTTCATCGCCCTGGTCAAGCTCCATCGTCAGGAGCTCGGACACGGCAATGTCCTCAACCATCCCTTGGTTGTATCGACGGACAGAGATCATCGGCGTAACTTCGTTCTTTCTAGTGGCTCAAAGTTACCAATGACACGCACGCGCAAACACCGCCGAGGGTCCTCGGATGAGCGATTCGTTGACATCGACGTCACGGCCATCGGATTCGAGGGAGTGTCCATCGGACGGATCGATGGCGTGGTTCATTTTGTGAAGGGGGCTTTGCCCGGCGAGCGAGTGCGCGCACGTGTGGTGCGAAGCAAGTCCTCGTACGTGGAAGCCGAGACAGTCGAGATCCTCTCGGCAGCCCCCTCCCGACGGACTCCACCATGCGAGCATTTTGGCGTATGCGGTGGCTGCAAGTGGCAGCATCTGGCCTACGACCATCAGGCCGCTTGGAAACAGCGGCATGTAGCTGATGCCTTCGAGCGCCTAGCCAAGGTGGACGTCGGCACGCTGCATCCCACACTCCAAGCACCCTCAGAGTTCGGATACCGGAACAAAATGGAGTTCTCATTCAGCGCTTCACGGTGGCTGACGGCAATGGAAATGGAACATGCCGAGGACTACGACCGCAACTTTGCTCTTGGCTTGCACGTGCCAGGCCGGTTCGATAAGGTGCGCAACATCGACCACTGCTTTTTGCAGGCCGAGGCGGCCAATACACTGTTGGCTGCCGTGCACCAGCTCCGCGAGCAGTTCCCTGTAGAAGCGCACCACGCTCGGCTGCATACCGGGTTTCTACGTCATCTTGTGGTGCGAACGAGTACCACTACTTCGTCCGTCATGTCCGCATTGATCACTACGACGCCCGAGTCGGAGCTTGAACGCCGTTTCGTGGAGAGGTGGATGCAGTTGGCATCGCAGATGCCAGCGGGGAGCACGCTCCTGCATGCCGTGAATGATACTCGTTCACCCGTTGCCGTAGGTGACGTGGTGCAGATGGACGGACCTGGATACCTTGTGGAGGAATCCCACGGTGTGACGTATCAGATTTCTCCGTTTTCGTTCTTCCAGACGAATACGCAACAACTACCACATCTGGTGGAACGCACGCTGTTGGCTGCCTCGATTCAACCAACCGACGTTGTGTGGGATCTCTACTGTGGAACCGGAACACTCTCGCTCCCCGCAGCCCGCCAGGCCTCGCATGTGTGGGCAGCAGAGCTGGTTGAATCGTCGATCCTGGATGCACGAGCCAACGCACAACGTAACGGCATCACCAATGCCGAGTTCCACGTGTTGGACCTGCATGCTCCAGCAGCCATCGAGGCATTGAAGGCCGCACCGTCACCGGACGTGATCATTATCGATCCGCCACGTGCCGGCATGCATCCGATGTTGGTGGAGCACTTGCGATCGGTTCGGGCCCCTCGCATCAGCTACGTGAGTTGTAATCCGTCTACATTGGCTCGCGACTGTGGCCTGTTGGACGACCTCTACACGGTTGCTGAAGTGACTCCGGTAGACATGTTTCCACAGACGTACCACGTAGAGGCAGTAGCCCGACTTACGGCACGACCTGAATAGGCATCGTGTGACGGTTGGTGGCCGTTGCCATCTGCACAAAGTAGGTTCCCACGGCAACCGACGGTATCGTAACAGCAACGTCGTACGTGCCGGTGGTGTACGTGCTCTCCGGCACCAACGTGGTTACCACACGCCCATAGAGATCGACGAGCGTGAGCTGGATGGGGGTCTCGGTTGCAACAGCGAACCGCACGATGGTTCGTCCAGCCTGCTGCACCTGCCCACCTTCGAGGCTCAGCAGGGCGTCACGTAATGCGATTGGCCTGTAGGGGGCGGTATCGAAGCCTAGATCTGCGGCTGCAGCGCGCACCTCGACGCTGTGATCGCGAGCAGCTTGCACGTCGCTTGCGGCAAAGATCATGAAGGCGATCTGCTGTGAATCCCGCGGAGCAATCGACATCGGGCCGCCACCAAGCACCATTGATACATCGGTAATGGTTGAGTTTACCCGACCGATGCCGCTGGACATTGCAATCCATTTCTCCGAGCGGAGAAAGTGATCGTAGATACCAAAGGAGGCAGGATTGCCGGGGTTGTCGATGGCATAGAAGTGCGGTGGAAGCCCCGACAGCATGCCCACTGCAAGGGTGGGGAGGTCGCGCCGACGCGCATGCTGATGTATGGCAAGTCCGTATTGGTGATCCCAAGCAACACCGTCTTCGGCTCCCATCGGGCTAACGTCCCAGTCGAAGAACAACGCGGCATGGACGTTGGGGATCGCTGTGTCCGAGGGATTACGTAGCGTGAACTGTACCAGCAGGGTCTGTTGCAGCTCTGGAGTTGCCGGTTGCAGGACCTTCATCCCAATGTCAAGACCCAGAGGCCAGGCGTCATTGTTGTCTGAAAAGTCCATCGTTGCCCGAAGGCCGGCAGTAGCTGTTTCCGGAACAACATCTACCAATCGGCGGGCGGTGAAGGCATCGTCTCTGACGCGCGTGTCGGCCCCTCGAGCGTTGTTGGGTAGGTTCAGCGGCGACGATCCGATGAGGACAGCGCCTTCAAACAGCCAGCTGTCAAGGTCGCCAATGCGGAAGCCCTCTCCCTGCAGATTCTCAGGATAGTCGTTGTAGCCAATGTTGCCCGTAGAGGTGACCGATACCGTGACGTTGTTGGCCCGAAGCGTACGGTATGATGGATTCACGGTGGTCGAAAGCATCTGTCGGCCAACCGTCTTGCCGGTGCCGTTGTTGATCAGGGCCATGAGCGAGAGCGTAGCATTCACCGGGAGATCCGCCGGGAGCTGAATGGTGCATGTTGTGGGCGCCCATGCCGAAGCCCCCTGCAATAATGGCGGCAGGGGTACTGTTCCCACCAGGAGTGTGGGCGTGAAGGTCGACGGTGCGAGTTGAAGCTCCACAGATGGAGTGGTGAGCTCATCCAGATGATTGGCAATGCGGAGCTGAATGTCGATGATGTCACCGGCCTCGAAGATGCCATTTCCGTCTCGATCGGTGAAGGTGACGTCGGGAATCGTAGCAAACTCGCGAGCACGGCGCTCCACGGCACTCAGAGCATTCACTCTGCCGGTGCCCATGAGTCCTTTCCATGCAGGATTGATCGAATCAATGGCTACACTATTCGCAGAGACCGTGGCATGGAGTTCCTGAGGACTCAAGTTGCGGTGCGTGGCCTTGACCATGGCTGCTACGGCTGCGGCGATGGGTGATGCCATGGACGTGCCATCAAGGTAGTCGTACGCATTGCCGGGGATGGTTGCCAGGATGTTGTCTCCGGGAGCGGCAACGTCCACGGTACGATGCACGTTTGCAAAGAAGGCCCGGCGATCGAAGGCGTTCGTTGCCGTGACGGACAGCACCGGTTCGTGCGAAGCAGGGTAGTAGGCGCGATCAGTGCCGTCGTTGCCTGAAGCGGCAACGATCAGCGCGCCTAGTTGCGTAGCCGCCATGATAACGTCCAGCTCCGCAAAGGAGGACGATGGGCTTCCAAATGAACAGTTGACGACGTCGCAGCCCATGGCAGCAGCGTAGAGAATGCCATCGGCCGTCTGCTGAACCGATCGTGAGTTTGGATTGTCCAAGCCAACCTTCACCGCAAGGACGCGCGCTGCGGTAGCCACACCGGCGATACCGCGTTCATTATTGATGAGGGCGGCTACCGTGCCTGCTACGTGTGTTCCATGCAGATTGCCGGGAAGGGGCATGTTGTCGGCATCGGTTCCTGCTGTGCCGGCAAAGTCCCAACCCATCCAATCATCCACAAAGCCGTTGTTGTCGTCGTCGACCCCATTCACGCGGCGATCCATACCAAGGCTATCGAGTCCCGTTTCACCGGCATTGCGGTAGATGTTCGCATTCAGGTCGAGGTGCGAGGTGTCGACACCCGTATCGACGATACCCACCAGTACCGGCTGGGCGTCGCCAACCACCGCCCATGCATCAGGCGCCTGGATGAGCTTGAGGTAGTACTGCTCTGGCGCAAGGGAGTCGTTGGGTGCATCCACCAGAGAGCGGTTGTACAGCGGCTCGGCATAGACCACGTCCGGATGCTGTGACAGCTTCCTGGCGGCCATCAGGGGATCGATGGCACTGCGATAGCGTAAAACGGCAATGTGGTTCAACGCAGACAGTGATGCGGGTGGTTGCTCGCTCGGTTGTTCAGCGGTTTTGCGTCGCTGCAGTGCCTTCTCTGCGGCACGGAGCGTGCCATGCTGGAGAAACGTCGCACTGGTGTGCGGCCCAAGGATCGTGTTGAACTCGGAGATCGCTCCGGATCGTCCCGACTGCATCCACTCCAGTGCGAGTGGAGAGCCCCCTACAAAACGCACGACGATCGTCGAATCTGGATACAACCCCTGGGCACTGCTGAGCTGTAGAGCCGTGCACAGCAGAATGGTCAAGAAGGTGGCACGCTGGTGCTTTCGAATCATCGGGGTGGCCAGACGATCCGCTTCCGCATCAATTTTAGTGAGCCGAGTCGGACCTCAGCAATGTAGTCGCCAGCGCCCACGCCACCGTTGCCGTCATCGCGGCCGTTCCAGACGATTTCATAGGCTCCTGGCGGTTGAATCCCGTTAAAGAGCGTAGCCACCTGGACGGCACTGGAGGAGTAGATCACGATCGTGACTTCGATGGTTTCGTCCACGACGTAGCGGATGCGAGGGGACACATCCTCCTCGAGTCCGAAGACCTTGGCGATGTCTCCAAAGGTGACTTGCAGATTTCCCGTGCCCATCGGAACGAGGAGTACGCCCGGTACGTACATGGACCGGGCGATGTTGAGTTCGCGCTGCGTGCGCTCCTGGGGAGAGGGAACCAGGAACTCGGGCGGTATGGTCATGTTGGCACGAATCCGCTCCCACTCGGAGAGCCGGGGACTCAAGTCTACCTGCAGTGCCATCGACTGTCCAAGGGTACGCAGGTCGAACAGGAATCGAGCACGTGCTGAGATCACCGTGGCGAGCGCACGTGCATACAGGCTGTCCTGTTGTTGTGAGGTGGGCGATGCAATCGTACCTGGCAACAACAACCCCGCTGCTGTCGAAGACGTATCACCCATGAGGTACTCTGCCGGCGACAAGACGCGAGGTTGCAGCGCGTTGGTTGAGGGAGTTTGTGCAATGGCCGTACCCGTGACCACGGTCACAAGTACGGCCATGATAAAGGCCACCACACCGAGGCGATACCACCTCATGCAGATCAGTCGTTGCTCAGCTTTGATTTCGAAGCATCGTTCAGGAGGTCACCCAACGTCATGCCGGGAGCCGGCGGTAGATCCTGCTTGGGTGGTCGGTTGCCACCGCGCTCATATCCACCACGATCACGATCACGGTTGCGATCACGATCGCGATCGCGATCATTCGCACCGGCAGGCGTACCGTCCTCATTCTTCATCGCCAGGATGAGAGAAGCAGCACCGGGGTCGACGTCGGCAACGAAGCATTCCACCGTCTGTCCAACTTCGAGATCAACCTTCTTGCCCTTGCCGGCACTGGCCATCTTGCTGCGTGGCATGAAGCCGTCGAACGTATCGTTGATGCGCAGCACCGCCCCCTGGGTGGTAACATGCTGCACCACGCCGGTGGTTTCCGTGCCAACCGGCAGCTGCTCGGCAATCGTCAACCATGGATTTGGCTGTGTCTGCTTATATCCGAGCGACATTTGATGCTTGCCAGGGTTGACATCAAGCACTTGGACGTCGATGGTTTGCCCAACGGAGATGACATCCGACGGATGCTTGACGCGCTGGGTCCAAGAGAGCTCACTGATGCGGAGCAATCCCTCGATCTTCGGAGCTACTTGAACGTAGGCACCAAAATCTGTGATGCGCTTCACAACGCCGCTGTGTTTCGTGCCTACGGCAAATGTCGACTCAACACCTTCCCACGCATCTGCTTCGTGCTCGCGATGGCTGAGTGATAGTTTCTGCTTTTCGCGATCGATGTCGCTGATGGTGACCTTGAGACGATCGCCCTTCTTCACAACATCGGCAGGATTTTCAATGCGCGATGTGGACAAGCGCGACACGTGCACCAAGCCCTCGATTCCTCCAATATTCACAAAGGCACCAAATGCCGTAACCGACGACACGACACCCTCGAACACGGCTCCCACTTCAAGCCCCTTCCATGTTTCTTCGCTTAACACGTCGCGACGAGAAACCACGGCACTTTTGAAGCCAGCTTCATCGGCCTGGAGCTCATGGACCTTCACCTGGAACGTCTGACCAACAGACTGCTGGAGTTCCTCCTCCGAGACATTCTTCCGCAGGCCAAAGTGCGAAGCTGGTAGGAAGATGCGAAGTGAATTGTAGGATCCACGCAATCCGCCTTTCACGCGCTCATCAATCGTTACACTGAAGGCCGTACCACTGGCTTTGAACGCCTCGAGTTTGGCAAAAGCTTTATCGCGCGCTTCCTGCTCTTCTACGCGGCGCTTACGCTCCTCTTCGCGTCGAGCACGCTCCTCTTCCTGTCGGCGCTCAAACTCCTCTGGAGTGATCGCAGCAGCGGCCGGGGCCGCTTGGCTGGCTGCAACGGCGTCGAGGTCGATTTTGTCACCCACAGCAGCCGTCGTTGGATCGGTCACGGTGTCGGGTGAGGGTGGAGTAGGAGGCGTCGAGAGCTCGTTCTGCTGAATCTGCTCGTTCTGCTCGATCTGGTCGCTGGAGGATGCCTCGGGATTACCGGGGACGGGCGTCTGCTCGGACATGGTGCGGACTGCGTAGGATGTGGTACACGTTGTGAATTACATGGACTGCGAAGTTACGTGAAACAGGTCAACCTCCAACTTGACCTCCACGTTGGCAGGTACCTCGGTGAGCGCTTTAGGTAGGACAGAACTCGCCCGCCTGACTTGCACGCGACCAACTTGTACCGTATGTTTGTCGGCTCTGGCATCGTGATCCGGTCAGGACCCGATCCAGAACATGTCATCCTGCCGACGAATCACAATTAGCTTGTCGTCGGCTGCGTTACGCAACCACAGGAGCACACAGGAGTACATATGGGTATCCGTCGAGCCTACGAGTCGACCTACATCCTCAACGCCGCCCTCGAAGATGGCGAGATTGCAGCGATCGTCAAGCGCGTTAACGACTTCATCACCGAGCGTGGTGGTTCGTTCCTCGAAATCAACGAATGGGGCCGTCGCCGACTGGCTTATCCCATTGCCAAAAAGTACAATGGCTACTACGTCTACATGGCTTTCGAGGCCGATGCGGACGTACTACCACAGCTCGAGCGGTTTTTCACGCTTGAGGAGCAGGTGATGCGTCACCTGTCGCTACAGCTCGATCTGAAGCTTCGCGACTTCCGTAAGGTGCGCGCCGAAGCCCAAGCCGCTCGTGCC
>Ga0222714_10006467_pt1 | contig 10935 bp, 11 predicted proteins | sample C33_3DmetaG_FD_165048 | JGI IMG/M metagenome (GOLD analysis project Ga0222714, IMG submission 165048) | Estuarine water microbial communities from San Francisco Bay, California, United States - C33_3D | ecosystem: Environmental > Aquatic > Marine > Unclassified | place: USA: California... | reverse complement strand
CTGGTATGGGAAATCAGTATCATGAATGGATCTCGCCTAAAAAGCGTAAATCCGAAGGTAACAAAACAATTAAATTCTTGCGTAAACTGTATCCTGAAAAGAAAGAAGATGAACTTGAGCTCCTCGCAACAATTAACAGTAAAGACGATATTAAGCAGTTTGCTAAAGAACTCGGATGGGATGATAAACAAATCAAGTCAGAGCTATGAATGTCAATACTGCGGTAAGGCATTCAAAAAGGAAAGCACATTAACTGCGCATCTGTGTGAAAAGAAGCGTAGGTGGCAGCAGGAGAAAGAAACCGGTGTGCAATTTGGCCTGCAGGCCTATGTACGCTTTTATGAGTATACGCAAACTGGTAAAAAGAAATCGTATGAGGATTTTGTAGCAAGTCCTTACTATATTGGATTTGTAAAATTTGGCAGGCATTGTGTTGGCATCAAATGCCTTAACTTGAACAGTTTTGTCAACTGGCTATTAAAGAATAATAAAAAGTTAGATGACTGGACAAAAGATAGTTTCTATCAAGAATGGTTATATGAGTATCTACGCAAAGAAAGTGCTCAAGATGCACTAGAGCGTGGATTACTAACCATGCAACGATATGCAGATGCCACTGAAGGTATGCAGGAATTTAGTGGTTATTTTAGATATGGTAATGCCAACAGGATCTGTTATCACATCAGCACAGGCAGAATTAGTCCCTGGATAATTTATAATTGTGACAGTGGAGTTAACTTTTTGTCGGCATTAAGTGAAGAACAAGTTGGTATGATTATGCAATGGGTAGATCCTGATTATTGGAATCGTACTTTGCGTGAACTTACGTCAGACGTAAACTGGTGTAAGGAAATATTAAAGGCAGCAGGATTATGAAACAAGTATATTTGGATTTCTTGGGTGGCTCACACGGACACTTTTTGGAATTTATTCTAAATGGGTTAGATGAACCCAATGATAAATTGTTGTTTGAAAACCCATTCTCTATTGATGGCTCCGCCCGCAATAACGGAGTTCACTCCCATAATAAATTTATTACAGGTGAAAAACGTTTTGTTGCAGGACACTATACCAGTATCGGTGCAGTATACCGTGTTGACGATCCAGAAAACAAAGCTATAACAATAACAGTTAATAACACAGAAGAAAGTTATTTTAACTGGATTAAAATAAGATTGATTCGTGGTTGGATGCCAGAGTTTAGTCCGGGACCACTAGAGGATCTACATAACAATACATATGACAAACTGATCTCATGGCCAGAAGAACAACGAAAAATCCAAGGCGATGAAATTGCTTCACCTGGTGCAATTACGTTAAAGTTGTTCTTTAGCAATATCAACAATTTTTTGGGAAATACTATTGATGCCGATAACAAATCAACGAATAAGTGGTGTATCAGGAATTTTTTAAAACAACGATACTTTTCGGATGATGGGAGGAAAATTCAACTAAAAATTAATACAAGACAATTGGCCGACATAGTTGTGGAGTTTAAATTTTTAGATTTTTACAACAAGATTAATTTTGTTGATAATTTAATCAGGCTCGCAGAGGAATTCAATTTAACCATTACGGAAACAAGACTAGAACGGATCAAAGAATTACACAATAAATTTTTATCTAAAAACCAGTTGTTAGAATATAATGGATTTGAACGTTGCAACATTATCTTTAATAATTTAAAATCTAAAGAGCCATTGCCCTATCTAAGTCTATTAGAAGAATCATATGTGCTGAGTCTAATTGACAAATTGCTTGGAAAATCTACTGTTTATAAACATGATGAATTTTTCAAGACACCTGTGGATGTAGCGGAATATATTGAGACAAATAAATGATCAATAAGGTGTTGATAGATTACTTCGGCGGATCACATGGGCACTTCTTGGAGTTTACATTGAATGGCCTTGAGGATGATCGGTTGTTATCCAGCTATCCATTCAATGAGGATGGGACCTGCAGAAATAGAATTTATGACCCTTATAGTAAACGTTTTCATGCAGACCATTTTTCCACTGGTTACTACAAAAAATTTATAGACAGAAGCGCAGATGCGGAAGATGATGGGGACTGTATTGCTATAACATTTGCAGATGATTATTCCGATTGGCTACTCTATTTGGAAGTTGCATTTTTACGTGGTCGCAGAGCTGGTTTAGAAATAGGACATATAGACGATATTGTTAACAATACCAAGGATAAGTTCAAGACTTATCCAGTTATTCTAAATTTATTGGGCGACAATCCAACCAAATCATCTATACGTAGATTTATACTAGAGTATCTGGTTAGAAATCCTGAAAATAGTTTGTACCATCGTGTACACCAAGTACCGTTTCTAACACACAAGCGAATACACAATTTTAAATTTAGTTGGTTTTACAATTATACTAATTTTATTACTGGATTAACCGAATTAACCAAGACGTTTAATTTGACTTTGCATGGAAAAGAACGTAGAATACAAGAACTACATACAGAGTTTTTGCGTTTGAACAAGTTTGCTAATAGACGTAGCAAGGAAATTTGCGACAATATTTTGGAATATTTGCAAGGTGATGACATATCATTGTCATTAAATCTAATAGAAGAAGCATATATTTGTAAAAGAATTGAGGAACTTACTGGTAATAAACTTACGGAAGTTGATGATAGTGTATTCACAAGTACAGGTAACTTGAAAAAATTTATAAATGAAATTTCAATCAGACATTGACATTGATCTAGGCAACAGAGATCTGGCACTAGAACATCTAAAGCATGTGCCTGCCAGTATGCATCGTGATGGTAAATTGGGCAAGCATGCCAGTGGTGTATACTTTACAGATATTCCCGTGGATCCATTTACAGGATTATCAAGTTTGGAATACAAGGTTGCAGAAGAACGTGGGTATGTTAAATTAGACTTGTTGAATGTTAACTTGTACAATCAAGTCAAGTCAGAAGATCATTTGATTCGTCTGATGGAAACAGAGCCTGACTGGGCAATGTTGTATGATCCCGCAATCTGTGAACAATTGATGCATGTGGGTAATCACTACGAGACACTGATTAAGATGCCAGAAGCAGTGAATACTATTCCTAGACTGGCAATGTTCATGGCAGTAATTCGTCCTGCTAAACGTCATTTGATTGGACTTCCCTGGGCGGAAGTTGCCAAAACTATTTGGGATAAACCTGCAGACGATACTTATTATTTTAAGAAAGCACACGCAGTCAGTTATGCACACCTAGTGGTGGTGCATATGAATTTATTATGATATCCGTTATATTTCCACCGGGCGCCTACGGCAGTTTTTTATCGTCATGTCTGTATATGTTTACAGAATTGTCGGATTCGGAATACAATTTCAAATTCGGTATCGCCGGCGATAGTCACATTATAAGATCAAACAAGGATTATAGAAGTAAAATACAGGTAACTCATCTACCTTACATATCTGGATTTGATGAAAATAGAATGACACCGGATAAGACGGTTATAATATTAGCAGATCAAAAACATTTATTGGATTATTTTGACAATCAATTTACCAAACAGTACGACAGAAACTTACCCGTGTATGTACAAACAATGTTCTCCAATGCAATAGTAAATGAGAAACTAGAAAAATTTAATACTAATTTGGAGTGTTTCGATAATTGGCAGATGCGCGAATATATTTCTTTTTGGATTAATGAGTGCCTCCTAGCAGACACTGATTTGTATAGTAATACTAGCGGCCATCAGATTAGTAGTTCAGAGTTATTTAATGTAGATTTTGTGCAGACATTTAGTCGTATAGCATCATATCTTGGGTGCAATACTATCAATACCCAAGACTTGGTCACACATCATAAAAAGTTTGTTGAATTGCAGAAGTTTAACAATATACAACTTAAATGCGAGCAGTGGGCCACTGATGTGCTAGCTGGCAAGAACTTCGAATCTCCATGTGTAACTATATTTGACGAAGCATACGTTCAGCATTTATTACGAAAGTCCGGCTTTGAGATAAAATGCTATCAGCTGAACGAATTTCCAAGAAACTCAAAAGATCTGTATAGTTTATTGCATCCTGCGAACTAGTGTAATAGACTTACGCTTGCTTTTCTTTTTGCCGATGTCGCTGAGGCAGACATGTGGTCCATATTTAATCTCTACGTTCTTGCTGTTCAGCACTTTGATACAGAGTCTAAACTCTTGCCAGTCCTGCTTTAGAAATACGTTTATGGGTATTAGTCGGTTAGACTCCCACCACCACTGTTCAGCCAGCTCTAGATAACGCTGTTTTTGCTCCACAGTTCTAAGCATACCATAGTCGTAGATTGTGGTAATGACGTTGTCAGTATTCTGTATAACCCCTATGTAATCCAAGCCGCCATAGGTGACGTAGCTTAAAAAAGGGTAATTATCAAGTAGTTCTTTGTAAGGATCTTCCACGCTGTTTTCAGTATTCGAAATATTTATAAGATTAAATGCCGTCGGTTTATTTTGTTGTAGTAAATAACAGACAACACGATTTATATAATGACTATATTAAAAAATTTCTATCAAGGTCCTGAGTTTAAATTTACTGATTATTTTAACTCTAAAAAACAGGGGTTAATAGATGACTTCTTACGGGCAAATAAAAACTTCTTTAGTAACGACCGTACAATTTATCAAACAGATCTTACGAGCGATACAGCACCTGTATACAAAAACGGTGGTATATCAACTAACAATGGTTGGAAAAACATATCCTTGGGTGCAAATCAAGATTCCACAAGGGTGACGGAAGAATCAAGAGATATGTTCCCTACTGCATTTGAGATAATGGATAACTTTGGGCTCAATAAACGATTAGTTGCTTACATTGTAATGGAACCTATGACTATTTTAAAACGTCATACGGGGTTGGAAAATAGGGATGCCAAATTTATCAGAATACACGTACCATTAATAATCCCAGAAGGCGACATTGGTTTTGAAGTTAGTGGCGAGGAGATTTTTTGGACTGATGTATTTGCATTTAATAACCAAAAGCCACACAGTGTATGGAATCTAACCAATGAGCGACGAGTTGTGTTTTTGATCGATTTAACTAGAGAAATATGTGAATTACCTCCGGCTCCTGTTTGGTTCCCTGGATGTAACGATAACGAACCGGGATACGATAAAACGGACGGCAACGGCGAACTATTCAAGAAACTCAAAGAGCAGGGCGTAAACGCACGTTAACTCTTGTAAACCTTTAGATAAATATGTGTAAAGGCAAGTTAAAATGCAAACCGTTACTGGATATTTATATACCAATTGGGTCGAGTGTCAAATAAATGATGACCCAAGTTTAACCACAAGGAATCGTGTCGTGTACGCTAGACCCATACAAATTTACAAAAATATAGACAATACGCTAAAGTTCGTATTTAAAAATGACGATCAAAAGCGTGTACACATTAACAACTACACAATTTCAATGAGTATATTCAGTACCAACAGTTACAGTGGCAATCAGGTAACTACTGGCCCACAAGTCGCGGCTTCATACAGTGACGACGGCTCTACTCAACAATATCTAGATGACGGCAGCAGTTTGTTTACTGACGCAGTTGCGGGCGATGACTTTGGCGCATTGTTGGAAGTGGACCTGGAGATTTTAGATGACGGTTCAACTAGTGCGACACGTGGTGTTGCCACAGCAGTGATACAATCAACTGCACTGTCTCATTTGTCGTCTGACTCTTATTACTACAGCATCAGAGCTATTGATACTAGTATACTAGAAGGTAGCAATGACGTTGTCATATACTCAGACGCTAACTACGGGGCAAGGGGAACTATTGAGATTTTATCAGGACACTTTACGTCCAATGCATCCATGATGATTAACAACCCCAACTTGTCACAGCAATCAGAAGACTTAGGAACATTATAAATGGCGATTAATAGAAGACTACAATTTGTACGTGGAAGTACTGCTAGAAACGATGCGTTTACTGGACGTGAGGGTGAGTTAACAGTAGACACAAATACTTGGACGCTACGTGTTCATGATGGAGTTACGCCAGGCGGTAATTCACTAGGTACTAGTAATTTCAGTGGAAGTTACAGTGATCTAACTGGTGCTCCCACTATTCCTGCTGACGTTGGTGATTTAACTGACACAGGTGGATTACTATTTGATGGTACATATGCATCACTAACTGGTGTCCCAGTTTTGCCTACAGACATTGCTGACCTAACAGACGAAGAAAATTTAATACCCACGGATCTAAGTCAGTTAACAGACGCAACTGGTGTTATTCCCACAGATGTCAGTGAACTAACCGACACGCATAACATAATTTTAACGTTGCCACAAATTATTGCGGGCATGGCAACTGAGGAATATGTTGACGATGCCATTGCAAATTTGGTAGATACTGCACCAGGAACATTGAATACACTAAATGAACTGGCAGCAGCCATTGGTGATGATCCCAACTATGCTTCTACAGTAGCAGGATTGATTGGCGCCAAAGCAAACTCGGCAGACTTGGCCACAGTGGCAACATCAGGTAGATATTTGGATTTAACTAACAAGCCTTTTATTCCTACTGATGTCAGTGATCTAACTGATACCGAAGGGTTATTAACACATCTTAGTTTTGACCAAGACCTGAATTCAACAGACAGTCCTAACTTTGTCAATCTAGGATTAGCAGGAACAGCAGGAGCAGGTTATGCTTCGCTATCAATCACTGATAATAGAGATTTTGTTATTGGTTTAAACGACAATGTAACAGGATCGAAGGTATTTGAATTTGGCCGTGATGGTAGTTTAAGTGTTCCTGGAGAAACAACTTTTAATGCCAACATCTACGGTGGCACTAACAACAGACTATGGTTAGGTGGTTCAGCCGAAGAAGGTACTCCGTCGATATCACTACCAAACAACACAGACGGAGCAAGCCAACCAATAACGATTAACAACGGACAAGGCGGCGGTGTACAAATAACCACAGGCGCTGGAAATTGGACTTTCGGTCAGGATGGTTCTGCAACATTCCCTAATGGTGCTGTTATTAAAGACAATGCAGATTCCTCTGTATCTTTTGGTGGTGGTGCAGGAGCATCGTACCAAGGAGCAGGTGCTGTTGCTATAGGTGAAGGTGCAGGTAATAACGAACAAAGCAATCAAGCAGTTGCGATTGGACGAGGATCAGGTAACTATCAACAGGGTGTAGGTGCTGTTGGTATAGGCTTCTGTGCTGGTGCTACTGAACAAGGTAACTATGCTGTTGCGATTGGTTTTAAAGCCGCTCGCGGTAATATGGACAACGACGGTACTCCCAATCAACCAGCCAACAGCATTATGATCAATGCTTCCAGCACACCATTGAATGGTGACCAAGCAGGCTTGTACATTAATCCTGTAAGAGAAGACAATACTAACACTGCCAAAGTAGTTTACTATAATACTACCACAAAAGAATTGACCTATACTGACGCCACAGGTGGCAGTGGTAATAGTTTGTCATCTGACAACGAAAACATCACCGTTACGATTGAAAATGCAGGAAGTCCAGGAAATACATTAACCTGGACATTTGCCACAGACGAATTTGTATATCTACCATCGGGTGGAATTATTGGAGATATATTTGGCGGAGGTATGACCGGCATACAGGCTGATCCAGACGCCCCAGATGCTTATGCGTCATTGGTGAGCGGTGACAAACAGCAAGCAGTCGACGCCACTAACGATGAAGTGATCATATGGGCTGATGATGACGCACAGGGCGGCACTTTGACTAAACAGTGGAAATTCAATAGAGCAGGGGAGATGGAATTCCCAGATGCTACTGTGCAGACAACAGCCTATACTGGTAATTATAACGATCTAACTAACAAGCCAACTATACCAACATTAGGTAACTTTAGTTTAAGCAACAATACTATCACAACCAGCAACGGTGATACTGGTATTGATTTAGTCATTAATGGTGGTACATCTGATGATCCTCCATCATTGGTTAACAAGGCTTGGAGATTTGTAAACGATGGCTCACTACAGTTGAGAAGCCCAATGAACCTTGGATCTGAAGTTGACGCAACTATCACTAGTACTAAAGTCGGCAACTGGGACACAGCATACGGCTGGGGCGACCATGCAACTGAAGGGTATGTTAAAAGTGATACCACTGGTATCACAGGCGCTGATCAAGTTACCAATATGGTTACACTAACACAAGCAGAATACGATGCCATTACACCTAATGCATCAACAGTTTACTTTATTGTAGGTTAATATGAAATTTGGTTCAAGCAACATTAGTGCAGTCAAGTTAGGGTCATCAGCAGTTGATGCCATTTATGTGGGTAGTACAAAAATATGGCCAACTGGAGGATTGAAGCAGTCACTTGATGCGTTTAATTACACCGGCGGCACTGGTTGGATTGATTCAAGCGGTGAGGGCAACAATGCTACACTTGTAAACTTTCCTGTTTACTCCGATGCGTTTATGGGACAGTTTAGTTTTAACGGCACTGATCAATATGTTAACCTAGGGTCTTCCAAACAACCCAGCCGTAGCACAGGCTTCTCGATAAATACCTGGGTTAAGTTTGACAGTTTAACAGGCTGGCAGACGTTTGTCGGTCAAGATACCTCAGCACCAATCAATCGTGGCGCTTTCTACTTACAGAAAGCAACAGATGGAGCAACTTCTGGTGATGGAACGTCAAACACAGTTCGTATGTTAGTTGTTGATTCATCGAATACTTCAATTCAAGCCGAAGATACCACAACAGTTACTACGGGTGTATGGTATAACTTTACCGCCACTGTAAGTTCAACAGATGTAAAATTATACAAGAATGGCGCATTGGTAGCAACTACAAGCAATTCAACAGCAATGGCGCCCACTACAGGCGATATGGTTGCGGGCGCTGGTTGGTTTAATAATGCGGTTGTAGATTTCCTAGACGGACAGTTAGCAGTACTTCAATTCTATGATAGCGTATTAACAGCAGACGAAGTCGCAGACTTATACGACGAGTTTTCATATAGATACCCTGCGGTTGCTAACCTACAATTACAATATTTGTATGCTGACTATACCGGCGCAGGAACTGTATTGCCAGACTCATCAGGCAACAGCTACGACGCCACACTAGTAGACACGCCAACACAAGATGGAAAGTCTATGTTACTTGACGGTACCAATGACTGGTTCTATACGCCCAACATGTATAGCACATTTAACAGCACCACGCACTTTACCCTGGAAGTATGGTATAAACCAACTTGGACTAATCCCAACGAAGGTGGTACGGTAGTTTCGGAAGTCAGTGACATCAACTTCGGTGGGTGGCACTATGCCTTGATGGAACACAAACGAGCACCATTTGGCGGCCTGGCCTATGACTATGCTGGTATTTGGAACAGCGCCATCGTCAACGTCAGTCCGTATGCAACTAAAAGCGGTTGGCGACAGATAGTGTTAAGTTATGATGGCACCAATGGTGTATCTTATACTAACGCGGCAACGCCAAGAACAGTGGCAGTGTCGCGCTGGACTCCCTGGGGCAATGGTGGCGTGAACTCGTATATACTGACTTTTGGACACGGTGACGGTACCCAGCAATCTGGAGCGGGCGCCAACTATTTCAAAGGCAACATCGGCATTGTGCGTTTGTATAACAGAGCATTGTCTGGCACTGAAGTATTGGCAAACTATAACTCAACCAAATCAATTTACGGGCTATAACCGAAATCATTTAGTTTGACTTCAATCATGGAATACTATATACTAGTGTTCTATGTTCAGTACTATACAAGATACAACACTAACACTGATTCCCGGTAAACGTCGAACCAGCACAGGCGGCTGGTTGAGTTTCAATGCGGTTTGTTGTACACATAACGGTGAAACACCTGACACCAAAGGGCGTGGCGGCATACATTCTAATCCAGACGGTAGTGTGTCCTATCACTGTTTCAACTGTGGCTTTAAAGCCAGTTATCAACCGGGTAGACACTTAAACTACAAGTTTAGGAAACTACTCAGTTGGATGGGTGCTAGTGAACAGGAAGTCAAGCGTCTGGTTATTGAAGCGATTCGTATCAAAGAACTAGTGGGCGAAGCACCAGCCAAAGAAGATGTAGAGCAAAAAGAAATCAGTTTCAAAAAACGCTCGCTACCACAAGAGTCATTAAGTTTCGATGAGTTGCTAACATACTATGAAATGAACGACTGGCGTGATTGTGATTTCTTCGCCAAGGCTGTAGAGTATGTTACTGATAGAGCAGTAAATATAACTGCTACAGATCCTGACAAGTATAACTTTTATCTAACCGCTGATACCGCCTACAACTTGCACAAGCGTGTGGTAATTCCTTTTTATTGGAAGAACGAACTTATTGGTTATACGGCTCGAGCTATACTACCTGACGTTAAGCCCAAGTTTCATAGCAGTTACGAAAGTGATTATGTGTTTAACACAGACAAACAACATCGAGACAACAAGTTTGTGATTGTGTGTGAAGGACCTTTTGATGCAATGTCAATAGATGGTGTAGCAGTGTTGGGTGCGGAAGTAAGTGAACAACAGGCAGACATCATTGATAGTCTAGGCAAAGAAGTGATTGTTGTTCCAGACTTTGACATGGAAGAATATAAAGGACGCACACGCTGGGCTGGTAGAGGATTAGTGCAGGCGGCGCTGGAATATGGTTGGAGTGTCAGTTTCCCTGTATGGTCGGATCGATGTAAAGACATCAATGAAGCTGTTACAATGTACGGTAAGTTGTTTGTTATTAAAAGCATTATAGATTCAGTAGAACACAGTAGATTAAAAATAGAATTAAAGAAAAAACAATATGGCTAAAGAATATAATACAGAAATACAACGGCTGTTTTTGGAAATGATGTTGGCTGATGCACAGAGTTTTATTCGTGTGCAAAATATATACAATGCAGAAA
>Ga0222714_10006466_pt1 | contig 10935 bp, 6 predicted proteins | sample C33_3DmetaG_FD_165048 | JGI IMG/M metagenome (GOLD analysis project Ga0222714, IMG submission 165048) | Estuarine water microbial communities from San Francisco Bay, California, United States - C33_3D | ecosystem: Environmental > Aquatic > Marine > Unclassified | place: USA: California... | reverse complement strand
ATTTAGTAGATATGAATTTTATAAATATTATTAAAACAGAAAAAAGTTTAAGAAATGATCATATTAAAAATATTCTTATTAATACTTCAAATATTACTTCAAATAATTCAAACAAAAATGAAAAAATGAAAGTTATTTTTTCGAATAATTGTAGTGTTGGGGATGTTTATTTTTCTCAACCATTTATTAAAAATATAGTTGAAAATAATCCAGATAATGACTATTATATTTATCATCAAACTTGTTCTTATTATTTTACAGATATTCTTAAAATTAAAGATGTAAATAAAATTCCTGAATTGAAAGAGCTACTTTATCAAGTATTTAATTTTAAAATAAATTTACATGATTTAGTTAATATAGACAATATGTCATCATATATATATAGATATGATAAAACTAATAATATTCTATTAATTTGTACATGGTTAGGATGTATACGAAGAAAATATCCAGATATGTTAGAATGTAATATGATAAAATATAATGATACATATAAATTATTAGTTTATGATTTAAATAAAGATTTAAATATTAATTTAAAGTTTCACCACAATTTATCCTTAGATATATATCCTGAAGTCCCTACATTAAATATTAATAAATTTATAGAATTTAAACATAAATTTTTTGATAAAAAAATAATATTTTACTATAATTTCTTACCTTCTTCGGGACAATCTTATCCTATTAAAAATTATGATGAACATAACGAAATTATTAAAAATTTATCCGAAAATAACATCGTAGTTATACCTCATAAACAATCCTATAAAGGTACTATTGAGAACGTATATTTTGCCGATGATTTTTTAGAAAATGTTGACTATTATGATGCAAAAAATTTTTATTATCATGCTCAAATGGCTTATGAATCTGATTATTCTATTTATTATGATTTAGGAAGGGGATTTATGTCAATGAATAAAACATTTATAAAAAATAATAATTCTAATATTAGATTACATATAACAAATAATGAATATTTTTATAATTCTTTAAATAATAATTTTTTAATACCTAAAGATTATATCAAACTTATTAAGGTAAATAATTATATGGATATTTTAAATAAACTTAATGATATCATTAATTTTGATAAGAATAACTTAAATTCAAATGATATTAATTTTATTGACATTGATAATATTAAAAAACTTAAAGAGTGTCCAAATAAATTGTGTTTTAAGTTTCGACGTGAAAATATTGTTGAAATATTAAATTCTGTAAATAATTTGTATAAATTAGGTATGACTGAATTTTCTTTACAAAAAACATATGATGAGTCAACATTATTTTATGATCTTAATAATTTAATAGAAAATATAATTAATTGTGATTATGATGGATTTATATTATGTAAATAATGAAATCCAAAATTTAGATAAAATTGATATAGTATCTTTAGATATTGAAGCTGGTGAGTTAAATTGCTTATATGTATAATTTTGGATATAAACTTAATAAAAAAATATTATATAAATTTTTTGTTTATGACAAATAATATTATTTGTCATAAATAATATAAAACAATACACATAAGATATTTAATATGAATGTTGTTAAAAATATAAAAAATTGTAGACTATGTGATTCGGAAAATTTAGATATAATAATAAGTCTAGGTGAGCAATATATAACGTCTAGATTCCCGAATTATGGTGATTTTTCAACACCAAAAACAAATATTGATTTATGTATTTGTAAAAAATGTAGATTATTACAATTATATCAAACTACTATACAATCAGAGTTATATGAATATGAATATGGATATCGTTCAGGTATAAGTAATACTATGAGAGAACATCTTAAACAATACCAAGAAGAAATTTTACAAATTGTAAACCTTAATGATGGTGATACAATTGTAGATATAGGAAGTAATGATTCAACAATGTTACAATATTATTCTAGTAAATTAAAAAGAATTGGAGTCGACCCAACTGGTAATCAATTTAAACAATATTATAATGAAGTTGAATTATTACCAACTTATTTTACTTATTCAAATTTTACAAATATTTATGGTAATCTTAAATGTAAATTAGTTTCTTCTATTTCTATGTTTTATGATTTACCAAAGCCAGTAGAATTCGCAAAAGATATATATAATATTTTGGATAATGATGGAATCTGGACATGTGAACAAAGCTATTTATTATCAATGTTAAAAACCAATAGTATTGATACTATTTGTCATGAACATTTAGAATATTATTCACTACATCAAATTAAAGAAATAGCTGATAGAGCTAATTTCAAAATTATTGATGTTAAATTTAATAATTGTAATGGAGGTAGTTTTAGAATTTATTTTTCTAAAAAAACTTCTAATTGTTATCAAGAAAATATAGATTTAATTAATAAAATTTTACAAGAAGAAATTGATTTTGGAATTATGAATGATAACATATTTATCAATTTCATGAAAAATTGTAATATTGAAATTTCAAAATTAAAAGAATTTATTAAAATTATTAACAAAAATGGTAAAAAAATATATGTATATGGGGCATCAACTAAAGGTAATTGTTTGCTACAATATGCTAATATAAATGAAAATGATATTAATTATGCTGTTGAAAGAAATCCATTAAAGGTTGGAAAAATGACTAGCACAGGAATAAAAATTATTATAGAAGAAAAAATGAGAGAAAGTCCACCAGATTATTTATTAGTTTTACCTTGGCATTTCAAAGATGAAATTATTTTAAGAGAAAGTGAGTTTTTAAAAAACGGAGGACAACTAGTATTTCCATTTCCTAATTTTCAAATAATAAGTTCAAAACCAAAATTATTAATTACAGGATGTGATGGAATGATAGCACAATATATAAGTAAACGTTTTATGGATTTTAATATATATGGAATTGGTAGAACAGAACTATCATATAATAAAAATATTACAAAATTTTATTTTGACATGAATGATAATGATAAACTAGAAAATGTACTATCTATAATTGAACCAAATTATATTGTACATTTGGCATCTATTTCAAGTTCACATTATGCTTTTAATAATCCAATTGAAACATTGAGAACTAATGGTCTTTTAACCGCATATTTATGTGACATAGTTCATAAAAAGGGATGGACTACAAAAATATTCAACGCATCTAGCAGCGAAATTTATAAAGGACATATTAATTATAATGTATCTGATGATGATACCAACATGTTTCATCTTCATCCTTATTCAATATCAAAAATTATGGGACATACAATAGTTGATTTTTATAGAAAAACATATAATTTACCATTTTCAAATGGTGTCATTTTTACAACAGAATCTTACCTTAAAAAACCAATTTTTCTACTTAACAAAGTGTCACATCATGTTAAAAATTGGCATATTAATAAAAAACCATTGCAATTAGGAAATTTAGATTCATATCGTAATATTATACATGCGTCAGATGTAGCCAATGCTATTTTTAAAATTTTACAGGAACAAAATGGAGATAATTATTTGATTTGTAATGATAATAGTTATAAAATGGAAGACTTAGTAATATCAATATATTCTAGGGCTAATATTAATTTAGTTAAAAATAATAATATATATTTTGAAACTGAAACAAATTTGCCAGTAATAGTTATTGAAGAAAATCAATTAAGTTTTGAATCTAAATCTACTAATATAAATGGTCAAGCTAATAAATTAAAAAACATTGGTTGGAAACCTTTAGTTTCAATAGAATCTATTATTGATGAAATTTATTTTAATAATAATTAAATATTATAATTTAAAAAATAAATATAATTTTAAATTATGAAAATTGAAGTTTCTGTTGGAGAAGCAATAGACAAATTAAGTATATTAGAACTTAAAAATACAAAAATTAATGATACTAATAAAAATATACAAATTAAAAAAGAAATTGAAGCATTAAGTGATTGTAAAATTTACATTAAAAAATTCCCATTGCTGTATAAATTTTTAATTATTGTTAATGAATATATTTGGAATATGACAGATATAATTAAAAATATGTCAATAAACGATGAAAAATTTTCACATATTTCAAACAAGATTTTTGAGTTCAATCAAAAAAGATTTAGAATTAAAAATTGGTTTAATTTAATTTCTGAATCAAACTTAAAAGAACAAAAAAGCTATTCGCTTTCTAATTGTAATATATTGGTCCAAGATATTCAAGTATTTAAACAAAAAATAATAGATTTCTATATCATATCATTAGAATATGATAGTATTACAATTATTTCTAATTTTAATAGTGAAATTAAAGAGTTAATTAATATACCTACAATAAATTATTTCAAATTTATTCCAGAGATAGAATATAAAATAGACATAATATTTGATAATTATAATATTGAATTAGAAGTTGAAAAAATTTTTAATAAAAATGAATTATCTGAAGAAATATTTAAAAATAATAATTTATGGATTTTATATGCTTGGAATGGTCATAATTACAATGTTATTGAAGATTATATTAATAGTTTAAAACAAACACATAATATAGTTTATACCCAGGATATTGATTATGTTTTATCATGTAATCCGAAAAAAATTAGTTATATAATGCATATACTAGATGATAGAATAATTAATAAATATAAAAATACTGATGTAGAATTAAGCTTTTTAAATACAGAACCATTATCTATTTCTTATAACTTAGATTTAATAAAAGAATACATAAATAAATATCCATATTTAAAAATTTATGATTATAGTAGTTCGAATTTACAAATTATTTTAGAAAATAATATTTATGGCGAGCTTTTAGAATATAAGTTCTATGAAAAAGAAAATTCAGTATTAAAAGAATTAAATTTAAATGAAAATAAAATTTATGATTTTGGAATAATAACATATGGAAATACTGAAACAAATAATATTGAATCTTTGTTTCATAAAAAAAAAGATGTTGTAATTGAATTAATTAACAAGGGATTTAATATACATATTATTTCTGGTTGGGGATATCAAAGAGATAAAGAATTAGCTAAGTGTAAAGTAATTTTAAATATTCATTCTATACTAAAAATTAATGGTGAAGTATATCATAGTAAAACTTTTGAAAATATTAGATGTAACAGATTATTAGATGCTGGATTTAAAATATTATCTGAAGATTCTATTTATTGTAATGATGTTATAAATAAATACCCAAATTTAAAATTTATAAATTATGATGATTTTAAAAATATTGAATATTCAGAAGATTTTTGGGATAAAATTCCTAGTAATATAATTAAAAAATATTGTTTTATTCACAGCTATAATATAGAAAATATTGGCACGTATCGTTTAGAAAAATTAATAAATAAAATAAATAATTCTGGTTGTGTAAATATATTTGAAAAAATTTATATTAATAATATTGGTATACCAATTAATAATATATATGGTGAAAAATTCGAAGTATTAAATTTTTCAGAAAATACAGAATTATTTGATATACCTACTATAAATATAATTAATAGTTTTACACAAAAAAATTCAAATAATTATGTTTTATATTTATCTACTAAAGATATTTGTTATTCAATTGAAGATGATAGGGAAAACAATTGGATAGATTATATGTTATATTTTTTAGTTGAGCAATATAAAATTTGTATTTCAATATTAGATAATAATTATGATGTGGTTGGTTGTAATTATAGTAATGATTTAGATAAAGAATGTTTTAAATTTACTAATCCATTTCCTCCACCTCATTATAATGGTAATTTTTGGTGGGCTAATAGTAATTACTTAAGAACATTGCCAAAATTATCTATGAGTTTAATTGAAAAAAATTCCACAGAATTTTGGTTGTTTAAAAATAATCCTAATTTTTATAATTTACACTCTTCAAATATTAATCATTATCTAAATAAATATCCACGATATTTATATGTATTTAAATAAATATTATAATAATTTTTATAGCATAAAATTATTATAAATTTTTACTTTATTAAATTTTATAAATCACTTTCAGAAACTATTTTATTCTTATTAATAACAAAAACTATATCATCGTATCTATTTTTATTTTTTCTTAGATCATACACCTCTATATAGTTTACTAAATCTGCTGGAACAACTTTTTTAAGTTCATCAATCCAATCTATAGATTGGACATCTTCAATTATTAAGATACCATCTTCTGTCATAATTTGACTATATAATTTTATAAATTGTATCATACTTTCTAATGTGTGAGGACCATCATCTAACATCATATCAAATTTAATATTGTTATTTAAAAATATATCTTTAAAATTTACTTCATTATATGCATCTGTTGATGTAAAAAGTTTTATTCTATCTTTATTTTTAATTTCATCCCAAACATCTTTTATATGTTGAATATCTAAAGCATATACATTTGCGTTTATAAAATAATCATGCCATAATTTAATACTACCACCATTATCTCCTGGATATCCAATACCAACTTCTAAAATATTTTTTGCTGTATTTTTTTTTGAACATAATAATTTTTGATATAGATCTAAATAAGAGTGGGTTGTGTTTTTATCAGTTTTTACATTATTAACTAATTCTTTCATTGTTTCTTCGTAATTATCCCTCTCAATAATGTAATTTTTTTTTATTACTTCAGGAAATTTTATATTGTACATATCAATGAAAATATTTTTTAAAGCTTTATTTTTTAGATACAAATAATAACTAAATGTTGACCCTTGATTAATGTTGAAATTCCAATTACCAATAAAATTATTGTTACATTTTTCTCCGATTAATAAATCTGTTATTGCATGTTTCTCTCTACCATCAAATATATTTTTTTTTGATATGTAAAATTCATAACCATTATCCCTTAAGAAATTTATTACATTATTACTTAAATCATATGATAAAATCAATATTATGTCTTCCTTCGATAAATATTTTTTTATTAATTCAATATATTTATTCTGTAAATTAATATCATATTCTTCTCGTGTCATTTTATTATGAATTAACATATGTCCTGTCATATCTTTTTCTACACGTAAATGTAATACATTTATTTTTCTATTTAAATCTATTAGAGGTAGATGAGTATATTCATTATTAGAATCAATCAAAAGAGCATTATCACTATATTTTACAAATCTATTATTAAATTTAATATTTTTTAATAAATATTCAAATAATTTTTTATTTTGTACATAACACTCATCTATTTGTGACCAATTTAAAATATTCTCAGGATTCTGTAAATTTATTATTATATCATTATGAATATATTCTGAATGCTCTTCACTAATATATGTATTATTTAATTTATAATTAATAACAAGTTTTTTTGCTTCTCCTGGATAAGGATCTCCTTTTATATCATTTAATAGTGTTCCGGCAGAAATTTGTAGTTTATTATTTACGTAGTATTGTTTTAAAATTTCATCTGTAATATTAATTATTTTATCATCTAATCCATATGTAATACTTTCAATATTAAAATTTAATCTATTCTTATCAAAAACTATTATATCATATTTATTTAATAAAATATTTAAATAATGAATATCTAATATCTCACTTATTCCACAAAATTTTTCTGTCATTGGTTCTAATCTAAAATTATTTAAAACTAGATATTTTTTATTGTTATTAATACAATATATAATACCATATATTATAAAATATATTTGATTTGTTAATCCGGTTCCAATCCAACTTGGTTCTAAAAAATATATATTTGACATTTAAATTAGTATTTTAATTTATTTTTAAATAATAATAACATAAAATATTTTATTAAAATTATTTTTCAGTTGAAAAAAAGAATACTTGAAATAATCTTCCATTTTTTTTAGAATCACCAAAATAATCCATTGACATATGAAATCTATTTGAATTAAACAAAATTAAACGATTAAATACATTACCTACTTGATCTACTTTTTTCCATTTTGTTAAATCTTGACTATAGTTATCTACTTCCTCTTTATTATTTAAAATTTCCATATCTCTTTTACATGTTGTTCCATCATTAAAATGATAAAATGATGTTCCCGATGTTAAAGGAGCATTTGGTGTTAAATATAATACACCAGCCCAATTATTATGTCCATCGATATGAACCCATGACCTATCTCTACTTGTTGTATATTGAAAAGAGCCGTTATAAATAGTATCTGTATCTGAACCATCTTCTTTTGGAATTGGAAAATCTATTATTTTACCACCAAAAGGCTGAACATATTCTTGAATGATATTTTTTAAATCAGTATTAGCATAAGAAATAGTTCGTTGACCTGGATAATTACCTCTAACTAAAAATTCTTGTGTTAAGACAAAATTTCTAGTATCATATGGATTACTATAAAAATTATCTATTATAATTAACCCACATGACGGGTTACGCGTTTTAATATCCTCAAATAATTTTTTATATTTACTTTGTGTTTCAAATTCTTTTTTCATTTTTTCAATAATTTCTGGCTTTTGTACTGATTCTTTATTTAAATCTAATAATTTATTTTTTATATCAGAATCTGCTTCTGTAATTTTTGTAAATATTGGGATATACATCTTATCTCCTCTAGCATAATTACAATTTTCAGGAATTTTAATAGGATACTCATCTATATTTATTCTTATACATTTTAACTTATGATATATATCATAATTATTTGTAGTTGAATAAAATGAAATTTTTGAACCTATTTTTGTATGATTTTTTAATATTTTATATAAAAATTTATTTAATCTTGTAAATGAATAAATATAAGCTGATGGATTTTCATCTAATACATAATCATCAAAATAAATATTATCATAAATACCTGTTGTTTCTAATACATCTTCCCACCTTCCTTTTATTAAATTTATTTGTAAATCAGGTCGTATATCATTTTGCTGTTCTTTAAATTTATTAAACTTATTCCATACATTTGGATTACATTCAATTACATTATATTCTGTTACTTCCTTAAAACTACATATTTTTGATGCACTATATCCCATACCAAAACCTATTTCTAACACTTTACCAAATGGATTTAACATTTCAATACTTTTTTCCATATATGGTTTTTCCCATTCCATCATTATCTGATGTTTTTCAGATTCATCACATAATATCTCTTTGCCGGTATTATCAATTTTATATATTAATTCCATTTAATTTATTATTACTATTTTTTTTTAAATATTTATTATTTATTATATTAATATATGAATATTAATCCTATTGATGATTTAATTACTAAAGAATCATTGAATTACGTTTCTAATAATATAATCGATTATACATTTATAAGGCTAATTAATAAGAGATTTAATGATAATAAATATTTTAATATTATTTGGAATTTATTACATTTGATTTCAGTAGAATATCCAGATTATCCTTCTTATGAACTTAAACTATCTACCATTAATTTTATTAAAAAATTTAAACTATTAGCTTGTGCTTCTTGTGTAAATCATGATATTCTTGATGAAAATGATATTATTACATCAGTTGAATCAAAAAACTCGTTTATACAATTTTTAATTAACTATCATTCAACTATAAACAAAAGAATTAAAAAAAATAATTCCAATATTTTTACTATTGATACATTAATTCAAAAATATAAAGACAATGACTATAAAACTTTTTTTAAATTAACATACAATATCGATATTGATTACTTAATAACTGAATGTAAATTAGACTTAATATATGATAAACTACCAGATATTAAAACACAGATCTTAACAGAAAATCATATAGATGTCAAAATAATATTAAACTAGTAATTTAAAATATTATAACTAATAATTTTTTAAATAAATTTAAATTGGTGTATGATTTGTAGTATTTAATAAAGGCAATCCGTGTTCAAATTGACCACCTGCAGGACCTTGAAATCCACCTATCGCATTATAATTGGCCTGTAAGAATTCTTGTGTTGAAACAAATGTCAGTTTTCCTGAATAAAAAAACTCTGCTACTAATGCTGCTCTTTGAGACCAATACCATTCAACAAATACAGGATAATCAGGTGCACCACTAACACTTCCTGTAATAGTGCACATATAATTTGCACCTGCGCTACAATTTTGCAATGTACTGGCAGCTTGAAAACATGTTCTACCAGCACCAAGTGTAAAAACTAATGTATAAACGCCACCAGTACATTCAAATAAATTTATGTCATATTCATTGACTCCACATACGAGAGTAGTTCCTCCTAAATAGCTATTAGGACTCGTATAACCAATTACGTAGTCTAATACAGGAGGTTGTATTATTAATGGATAATCAGGAATTGCTTGTTCATTTATATAAAAATATGGCAGTTGACCTGGTGCACCTGTAGCACCCTGTGGTCCAGTAAAACCGCCTCCAGTTGGACCTGGAACTCCTTGAGCACCTTGAAAACCAGTAGGGCCTGTTACTCCAGTTGAACCTCTAGCACCAGTAGGACCAGTTGCTCCTTGTGCTCCTGTTGCTCCTTGTGCTCCTGTTGCGCCTTGTGCTCCAGTAACACCTTGAGGTCCTGTAACACCTTGAGAACCTATAAGTCCTTGAAATCCTGTAGAACCAGTAGCACCTCTAGAACCTGTAGGACCAGTAGCGCCTTGTGAACCTATAGAACCTTGTGTACCTGTTGCGCCTTGAAAACCTGTTGGACCAGTAGCGCCTTGTGAACCTATAGAACCTTGTGTTCCTGTTGCGCCTTGAGAACCTGTAGGACCAGTAGCGCCTTGTGAACCTATAGAACCTTGTGTACCTGTTGCGCCTTGAAAACCTGTTGGACCAGTAGCGCCTTGTGAACCTATAGGACCTTGTGTACCTGTTGCGCCTTGAAAACCTGTTGGACCAGTAGCACCTTGTGAACCTATAAGTCCTTGAAATCCTGTAGAACCAGTAGCACCTCTAGAACCTGTAGGACCAGTAGCGCCTTGTGAACCTATAGAACCTTGTGTACCTGTTGCGCCTTGAAAACCTGTTGGACCAGTAG
>Ga0222714_10006465_pt1 | contig 10936 bp, 12 predicted proteins | sample C33_3DmetaG_FD_165048 | JGI IMG/M metagenome (GOLD analysis project Ga0222714, IMG submission 165048) | Estuarine water microbial communities from San Francisco Bay, California, United States - C33_3D | ecosystem: Environmental > Aquatic > Marine > Unclassified | place: USA: California... | reverse complement strand
CCTGCTGAAGACGCAGCTCCTGCTGAAGAAGCTCCAGCACAAGACGCAGCTCCTGCTGAAGAAGCTCCAGCACAAGACGCAGCTCCTGCTGAAGAAGCTCCAGCACAAGACGCAGCTCCTGCTGAAGAAGCTCCAGCACAAGACGCAGCTCCTGCTGAAGAAGAGAAAAAAGACGAGTAGTTTTTTTTCCAATCTTTAAAGATATGGAAGAAAAAATTGTCATGGGAAAGATACTTGGCCCCCATGGAATTAAAGGATGGATTAAAATTCATCCCTTTACGGAAAAAAAAGATAGCTTAATAGATCATAAGATCTTAATAGCCTCAAAGGATGAGAAATCATGGCAATCCTTTGAAGTTGAAAGTATGGATGTAGGCGATAAGTTTATTCTAGCTAAGTTCAAAGGTGTTGATGATAGAAATACCGCTGAAAAGTTGAATAAATTTTTTATAGGCCTTGATAAATCGTCTTTACCTAAACTAGATGAAAACAATTATTATTGGCATGAATTAATTGGCCTAGATGTAAAAAATAATGAGGGTATGCATTTTGGAAAAGTTGATTCCCTTATTGAAACAGGCGCAAATGATGTTTTGGTGGTTATGGGCGATAAAGAACACTTAATACCCTACATCAAACAAGTAATTTTAGAAGTCAATTTAGAAACGAATATGATTCGTGTGGATTGGCAGGATGACTACTAAATTTAAGTATAACTTTAACGTTATTAGTTTAATGCCAGAAATGTTTGACGCATTTGAACATTATGGTGTTGTTGGTAGGGCATTTAAAGAAGGGTTAGTTAAATTAAATTTGATTAATCCCAGAGATTTTACGCAGGACACACACAGAACAGTTGATGATCGACCGTTTGGAGGGGGTCCTGGAATGGTAATGACATTAGAGCCATTGATAAACTCTATTGAAAAAGCTAAAAGCTTATCATTATCAAAAAAGAATAAGGTGATTCATCTTTCACCGCGTGGGCAATTGCTAACACAAAAAAAAATTGATGAATTACTTGAACTTGATTCGATAACCTTAATATCAAGTAGGTATGAGGGTGTTGATGAAAGATTAAGTAATTGGTTTGATGAAGAATTATCCATCGGGGATTATGTCACCAGCGGTGGTGAATTGCCGGCGATGGTAGTAATTGATTCATTGATTAGACAGATTCCTGGGGTCTTAAATGATTCAGAATCGGCTTCGCAGGACTCGTTTGTAAATGGTCTCTTAGATCATCCAAGTTATACGAGACCTGAAACGTATGAAGATTTTAAGGTACCTGAGGATTTGCTGACAGGGGATCATGAAAAAATTAGGGTATGGCGATTAAAAGAATCGATCCGTTTAACATTGTTAAATCGCCCTGAATTATTAGCCGAAAGGTTGTTGACGAAAGAGGAATCTCGGCTGCTCGATGAGGTAAAAAAAGAGCAGGAACAAGATACCTTATAATAAAAAGGAACATAAAATGGCAAATATTATTGAAACACTTGAAAAAGAAGAGATTGCTCGTTTAGGCAAAAAAATTCCTAAATTTTCAGCAGGCGATACTGTAAGCGTAGGTGTTAACGTGGTGGAAGGTAGTCGAAAAAGAGTTCAGGCATTTGAGGGTATTGTGATTAGCCGTAAAAATCGTGGTTTGAATTCATCTTTCATTGTAAGAAAAATTTCATCAGGTGAGGGCGTTGAAAGAACCTTTCAATTGTACTCTCCTCTTATCGAAAGTATCGAGGTAAAACGTCGTGGTGATGTTAAACGAGCTAAATTATTTTATCTACGAGATCTTTCAGGAAAATCTGCAAGAATTAAAGAGAGACTTAAGGCAAGACTGTCAGACAATGAGTTTGAAGAAATTCCAGAAGGTTACGTGCCTTCTGAAGACGCAGCTCCTGCTGAAGAAGCTCCAGCACAAGACGCAGCTCCTGCTGAAGAAGCTCCAGCACAAGACGCAGCTCCTGCTGAAGAAGCTCCAGCACAAGACGCAGCTCCTGCTGAAGATGAGAATAAATAATCTTATTTACTTACAATTAAAGCCCCGCTAGACGGGGCTTTTTTTATTATGCTAAGCTAGATTATGCATAAGCAAATTGAATCAATACCTCAAGATTGTCTATTGATAATTGATGATTTTATCGATCATTTATGGCTTGAGGATGGTTTATCAAAAAATACCCTTGATAGTTACCGCTCAGATATTTACGCTTTTTTTAAATGGGCCGCATCTCAGAAAATACACCATAATGATGTTTCACAGGCCACAATACAGCAATACATGGCATACAAATTTCCTATATCTAAATCTCGAAGCATTTCAAGACTTTTGGCAACTCTGAGACGCTTTTATCGTTATCTATTAAGGGATAATAAAATTAAAAATGATCCAACTTTAAATATACAAACACCTAAGATACCTAAAAGCCTTCCTAAAAGTCTTACTGAAGAGGAGGTAGAAGAATTGATTGATGCCCCTAATCTATCTGATCCTATTGGCCTAAGGGACAGAGCCATGCTTGAGTTATTATATGCCTGTGGCTTGCGTGTTTCGGAATTAGTTGGACTACAATTAACCGAAGTTATTTTGCAAGACGGTGTTCTTCGTGTTACTGGAAAAGGAAGTAAAACTCGTTTGGTACCGATGGGTGAAGATGCTGTTGAGTGGATAAAAAAATACATCATTGAAGCGAGAGAGATAATTCTAAACAAACAAACCTCAAAATTCTTATTTGTCACTAATCGTGCTGGGGCAATGACGCGACAAACTTTCTGGCATCTCATTAAAAAATACGCTTTAATTGCAGGAATCCAAAAACATTTATCTCCTCATGTTTTAAGACATGCATTTGCTACACATTTAATTAATCATGGAGCTGATTTAAGAGTTGTTCAAATGTTATTGGGCCATAGCGATATATCAACCACACAAATATATACTCATGTTGCAAGAGAGCGTTTGAAAAAGTTACATCAAGAGCATCACCCTCGGGGTTAATCAGCGTTCTATGATTACCCCAACAAATTCAGTTGATTTAATAATTTTATTTTTAGCTATTTTAATTTTGATAGACTTAAAGCTGCATTGCTTTCTAATTGTTTCAATGATGATTTCGCCTAAAGTCTCGAGAAGCTTAAATTGATTTTTAGTTGCAACATCAGTAATAATTTTTTCGATCTCAGCGTAATCAATGGTGTTATTAATATCATCTTTAAAGAGTTTTTTACCCTTTAACTCAATTTGAATATCAAAACGTAAAGGTTGTTTTTTACTTCGTTCTTTTGAGGTCACACCAATATTTGATTTAACTTTTAAATTTTCCAAAAAAATGAAATTGCTCATGTTTACTTGCTCGAATATAATTTTAAATAATGATTTATCAAATAATTATAACGTTAATTGCCTATTTAATTGGCTCTGTCTCTTTCGGTATTTTAGCAAGCAAACTCTTTAATATTGCAGACCCTAGAACCATGGGATCAAAAAATCCGGGGGCTACGAATGTCATGCGTCAAGGTAATAAAGTAGCAGCCATTTTTACTCTACTTGGAGATATGCTCAAAGCAACAATCCTATTATTGATCGCTAAATTCTACGGGGCTTCTGATTCATTAATTGTTTTAATTGCTGTTGCTGTAATGTTAGGCCATGTTTATCCGATTTATTATCAATTTAAAGGAGGCAAGGGAGTAGCAACAGCGTTGGGTATTCTTCTAGGCATTAGTCCGGTGTTGGCTTTATCAGTATTAATTATTTGGATAATTATTTTTTTCATCTGGAAGTTTTCATCGCTTGCTGCCATTGGTGCAACGTTATCGTCTCCCATCATTGCTCTTTGGATAGGCCTCTCCAACCAGCTTGTTTTTTTAATGTGTATACTAAGTTTAATCATTTTAGTTAGACATAAGTCAAACATCAAAAACTTATTAAATGGAACTGAATCAGGCTTTAAAAAATAGCCTAGGTTTCAGTTAAGCGCCATCGAGGCTTGATAGTGAAATGATAATCTTGTTTTTGAGCTATTTCGTATTTTAGGGCACCTGCTAGCGCAATCATTGCGCCATTATCAGTACAAAACTCCAATGAAGGAAAAAATAATTGAAAGCCTAGCTCATTTGACTTAACAGTAAATTTATCTCGTAGTTGCTTATTAGCCCCCACACCACCCGAAATAATTAGCTGTTTTTGGTTAAATTGTTCAAGCGCACGAATTGTTTTAGTAACCAAGACATCAGTGATGGACTCTTGAAAAGCATAGGCAATATCAGCTTTTGTTTGGTGATCCAGTACCTCTTGTTTTTTTGTTAAGTTTAGAACCGCAGTTTTAAGGCCACTAAAACTAAAATCTAGATTATTTGAATTGATGAGAGGTCGAGGTAATTCGAAGCGGTGTTTGCCCTCCAAGGCTAATTTAGATAATTCTGCACCGCCTGGATAGCCTAGCCCTAAAAGTTGTGCAGTTTTATCAAACGCTTCTCCTGCAGCATCATCAAGCGTATCTCCTACAATTTCATATTCTCCAATGGTATTTACCACAATGATTTGGCTATGGCCTCCTGAAACCAGTAAAGCTAAAAAAGGGAAAGACGGTTTATTTTCTTCTAACATGGGCGCTAAAAGATGGCCCTCTAAATGATGAACTGGTATGGCAGGTATATTTCTTGCGCAGGCCAATGATTCAGCAACAGTACTGCCAACCAACAATGCACCTGCCAAGCCCGGCCCTGCTGTGTAAGCAACAGCATCAATTTGTTCAATCACAAGGTTATTTTTTTTTAGCACCTTATCAATTAAAGGCATGATGAGCCTGATATGATCACGTGATGCTAATTCAGGCACAACGCCACCGTATTTAGCGTGCAAGTCTACTTGGGAGTTTAAAATATGATCAATCAGCCCATAGTCTTTTTTGTAGATCGCTATTCCAGTTTCGTCACATGAGCTCTCGATACCAAGAATTATCATTATTTTGTTATTTTTGTTGAAAAAAACAAATATTAGCATTAAAATAAGCGACTTTTATGCCTGAACCTAAGGCAAAAATTTATTAAGAGAGAATATGTCTACAATTAAAGTAAAAGAAAACGAACCATTTGACGTAGCTTTACGACGTTTCAAGCGTTTGGTTGAAAAAACTGGCCTCTTAAATGATTTAAGGGCGCGTGAGTTTTATGAAAAACCAACGTGGGAAAGAAAAAGAAAAGCTGCTGCTGCGGTTAAAAGACAATACCGTCGCCTCAGAAATCAAATGCTTCCTCCAAAACTCTACTAATTCTTTTCAATGTCTTTAAAAGACACCATCATCGAAGATACCAAAACCGCGATGCGTAAGAAAGACGCATCGACGTTAGGTACGTTACGTTTGCTTCAAGCTGCTATTAAACAAAAAGAAATTGATGATCGTATTACCCTGGATGATGCAGGTATCGTAACAGTCTTACAGAAAATGCTTAAGCAGCGCCAGGATTCTATTGAGGCTTTTAGGCAAGCGAATCGTCAAGATTTGCTTGATAAAGAGGAAATGGAGGTTAAAGTACTCAATCAATACATGCCCCAACAGTTATCTAATAATGAAATTACTGAAATCATCGATGCTGCCATTACTAATACATCTGCTTCTGGCATGCAGGACATGGGTAAAGTCATGGGTATTGTTAAAGAAAAAATAGCTGGTCGTGCAAATATGGCTGAAGTCTCACAAATTATTAAATCACGCCTTAGTTAAATCTTCTTTAAGATTTAGTTGCCACATTAAATAAATAATTATATAAAAGGGTTATGATCCCTGAGACCTTCATTCATGAATTATTGAATCGAATTGACGTCGTTGATGTTGTCGATAAACGTGTTCAACTTAAAAAAGCAGGTGCCAATTATGTGGCATGCTGTCCTTTTCACAAAGAAAAAACCCCATCATTTTCAGTCAGTCCGTCAAAACAGTTTTATCATTGTTTTGGCTGTGGTGCGCATGGATCAGCTATAAGTTTTTTGATAGAGCATGACGGTTTGACTTTTGTTGAGGCAGTTAATGATTTAGCTAGCTCTGTTGGCCTCAAAGTACCCAATGAAAATGCTCAAAAGAAAACAAATACATCTGAAACACAAAGCTTGGAAGAGATTTTAAATAAAGCCAATCTGTTCTATCAAAAAAAACTAAGGGATTCAAAAGAGGCGATTGAATATTTAAAAAAAAGAGGTTTAACAGGACAGGTTGCAAAAGCATTTTCAATTGGTTTTGCTCCAGAGGGTTGGTCAAATCTTTCCGATCAATTTTCTTCAAAGGACGAAGAGATACTCATCAAAGCTGGCCTCGCCCAAAAAAACCAGCAGAATAAATTGTATGATCGTTTTCGTAATCGTATTATGTTTCCTATCATCAACGAAAAAGGTGTAGTTATTGGTTTTGGTGGTAGAGTCATTAATACTGAAGATACGCCTAAATACTATAATTCCCCGGAAACACCTTTGTTCCAAAAAAGTTACGAACTATATGGCTTAGTTTCAGCACGAAAGTCGATTCGTGAGAACCATAGTGTTCTTGTTGTCGAGGGCTATATGGATGTTGTGGCATTGGCTCAGCATGGGGTGAGGAATGTAGTAGCAACGCTTGGTACTGCTACAACGAGTTTCCACATAAAAAAACTTATGCGTTATACTCAAGAAATTATATTTTGTTTTGATGGCGATCATGCTGGCAAAGAAGCTGCATGGAGAGCAATGCAAAATGCAATTGAAGCCCTAACAGATAACTTAGTTTTAAAATTCCTTTTCTTACCAGAGGGCCATGATCCAGATTCATTTATACGAGAAAATTCAAAAGAGGCCTTTGATGCATTAATTAAGGATGCATGCCCGCTGAGTGAATATTTAATTAGATATTTGAGTCAAAATAATAAACTTGCAACACAAGAGGATAAGGTAAAGTTTCTTAATGAACTTGAGCCTATTATAAATAAAATTGATGCGCCTAAATTAAATCTATTTTTAAGAAAGAAAATTTCTAATTTATTGGGTTTAGATGAAAGCGATATGAATGCAATTTTTAAACCAAAAACTATTAGTGCCCCATTAAAACCTAAAATTGATACTAAATTTTCATTGTCGTTAAAAAGAAAATTTTGCCTGATGATGCTGCTTGATATTGAAGCAGTTAGGCAAGATGATGCAACTTTTTTTAATGGAAATGATAATGATGATTTGCTCGGCCAGGCAATAATCAAGCTCGTAAATGAGCTTGAAAAAAAAACTTATGCCAATCTTATGTATGCATTGGAGCTTAAATTTGATGAAAGTTTTGTTAAAGACATCAATAGGCAATTAAATCGTTTTGATATGAATTTGAATTATAAAGATGAGCTTGATGCAATGAGGCAAAGTCTAACAAAGAAATTGAATGCATCAGAAAATCTTTCTCGCTTGAACCTTTTACAGAAGAAAAGTCCAAGTGCTCTTACCGAAGATGAGAAGGCTTTTTTAAGGGGTATGAAGAAATTATAAAAAAATATTTAAAATCAGTAAGTTATACTTAGAATCCACATTTCATTTCATTGACAAAAAAGTCTATTAATAATATGATTGAGGGTTTTCAAATTTTGAAAAACATCTTGTTACGCCGTTCATAAGAGGAAATTATGGCTAGACCTAAAAAAAATCCAGAAGATAAAAAACCCAAAAAAGTTAAAAAGGTAAAAAAATTAAGAGAGTTATATCTTAAAGATGCCGCCAATGACCCTGTAGAGGCAGAGAATAGGCGTGCACAACTTAAAGCTTTAATTATCCTTGGCAAAGAGAGAGGTTATTTAACTTATGCTGAAATTAATGACCATCTTCCAGATGAAGTTTCCGACTCTGATCAGGTAGAAAATATTGTAGGCATCATTAATGACATGGGCATTAGTGTTTATGAAGAAGCCCCGGATGCTGAATCACTTCTTATGTCAGATGCACCTGCACCTGTAACTGATGAAGAGGCGGCTGAAGAGGCTGAAGCGGCTCTTGCAACAGTTGATTCTGAATTCGGGCGTACCACTGATCCTGTAAGAATGTATATGCGTGAAATGGGTACGGTTGATCTTTTAACACGTGATGATGAGATTGAAATTGCTAAACGTATTGAAGATGGCCTCAAGCATATGGTTCAAGCCATTTCAGCTTGCCCGATTATCATTGATGACCTTATGACTATTAGTGAAAAAGTTAAAAAAGAAGAGATTGGGGTAGATGAATTTGTTGATGGTCTAATCGATGTTGAGGCAGAACAAGAACTTGCTAAAGTTGAGGCAGCTCTAGAAGAAGTTGATGAACCAGATGAGGATGAGGACGAGGATGAGGATGAGGATTCATCTGATAATGGTAAAGCTTCAGGTATGTCTGCTGAAGACCTTAAGCATTTAACTGAAGAAGTCCTCTCACGTTTTAACAAAATTAAACGGGCGCATAAAAAATTAGACGATCTTCGTAAACAAAAAAAATGGGTTGATGATAAAGATTATGCAAAACACCAAGATTTAATCCTCAAAGAACTTTTTAACTTTAGATTCTCGTCTAAGTTTGTTGAAATTCTGTGCGATAAAGTTAGGGTATTTGTTGCTAAGGTCAGAACACATGAACGTGCCATTATGGACTTTTGTGTTGAGCAGGCAAGAATGCCAAGAACACATTTTATTAAAAGTTTTCCAGGTAATGAAACTAACCTCAAATGGCTCAAAGAAGAGCTGAAGCTTGATAAAGCTTATATCGAAAATCTCAAAAGACTTAAACACTCTATTTTTGATCAGCAAAATAAATTGATTGAACTGGAAGAAGAAGCGGGTATTCCGATTAAAAATTTTAAAGAGATCAATCGTCAGATGACTACAGGCGAGGCTCGAGCTCGACGAGCAAAACGTGAGATGATTGAGGCTAACTTAAGGCTCGTAATTTCGATAGCAAAAAAATATACCAATCGTGGATTACAATTTTTGGATCTGATTCAAGAGGGCAATATTGGCTTGATGAAGGCGGTGGATAAGTTTGAATATCGTCGAGGTTATAAATTTTCAACCTATGCAACTTGGTGGATTCGACAAGCGATTACTCGCTCTATTGCTGATCAAGCAAGAACTATTCGAATTCCAGTGCATATGATTGAAACCATCAATAAGATGAATCGTATTTCAAGACAAATCTTACAAGCTACAGGAGAGGAACCCGAGCCAGCAGTACTTGCTGAAAAAATGGGAATGCCAGAGGATAAAATTAGAAAGATTTTAAAAATTTCTAAAGAGCCTATTTCGATGGAAACTCCTATTGGCGATGATGAAGATTCACATTTAGGTGATTTCATCGAGGATGTAGGTACGCTTACTCCTGATGATGCTGCCGTGTATACCAGCTTGAAATCAGTGACCTCTGAAATATTAGAGGGCTTAACACCAAGAGAAGCCAAAGTGCTACGTATGCGATTTGGCATTGAGATGAATACAGACCATACCCTTGAAGAAGTAGGTAAACAGTTTGATGTGACTCGTGAGCGAATAAGACAAATTGAAGCTAAGGCCTTAAGAAAATTGAGACATCCTACTCGCTCAGAGAGACTTAGAAGTTTTTTAGAAAATAAAGATTAACATCTCGGGCCTATAGCTCAGTTGGTTAGAGCAGAGGACTCATAATCCTTTGGTCCCTGGTTCGAGTCCAGGTGGGCCCACCAATTTAAAACAATAAACTTAAAACGACCTTTTGCTGTCCTTTTTATTTTGATGTAATATTCACTCGATGTTTAAAAAGAATTTATATTTATTTTTAATTCTTGTCAGCCTTTTGTTCAATGTGCAGGCCGGCTTTGCTCATGATATAGAGCATCAATACCATGATGTAAATAACGAAGCTTCGCATGATTGTGAGGACTGCACTTTAAAACATCAAGTTCTAAAATCTACTTTATTATTTAAAGCTTCAAAATTTCATTTAGCTAATGAAGATAAGTTTTTTGATAATTATCAATTAAAAAATCTTTTTTCATTAAGCTTTGTTTCCTATCAGTCTCAAGCCCCTTGATAAATCCTAAAAATTTTTAATTAACTTTATTAATTTTTTTAGGAGAATGGTATGCGTAAAATTATTACGCTGTGCCTCATAATAGCGTCTTATTATTTGCACGCTAATGAAGAAGTGCAACTTAGGTTAAAAGAGGTTCCCATCACTGCAAATCCGTTAATGTTGTCGAGTGATGAAATGGTGAATCCTATTCAAATCATCAATGGTGAAGATTTAATGAATTTAAAAAATTCATCATTGGGAAATACATTAAAAAAAATACCCGGAATAACAAATAGTTCTTGGGGAGACAGCGTTGGTAGGCCAGTGATTCGGGGTATGGATAATAATCGAATCCAATTACTTAACAATGGGATGGAAATCAATGATGTTTCGGCAATGTCAGGTGACCACAATGTACCTATAGATACCTTATCAGCTGAACAAATTGAGGTAATTCGTGGCCCAGCTTCAATTATCTATGGCGGCGGTGCTACTGGTGGGGTTATTAATATAATCGATAATCGAATTCACCCAGAATTTATTGAAGGAATATTTGGAAAATATGATGTTGGTTATGGTGGTGCAAATAATGAGTCCTCAGGTTCAGTCTTAATTGATTATGGGGCCAATAATTTTATGTTCCATATCGACGGGTATAAAAGGGATAGCAAAAATTTAAAAATACCAGGCTACTCTGTTTCTAAAAGATTGAATCAATCTGAGGGTTTAGCCCGAGATGCCAATGGAAAAGATAAACTAAATAATTCTTACATTGAGTCGGAGGGAGGCTCTTTTGGATTGACGCACATAGATGATGATGGTTATTTAGGCTTTGCAATTTCTAATCATCAGAATGAATATGGTAATCCAATTGAAGATGGTGCTAAATTTGATATGGAAATAGACCGTTATGATTTA
>Ga0222714_10006464_pt1 | contig 10939 bp, 4 predicted proteins | sample C33_3DmetaG_FD_165048 | JGI IMG/M metagenome (GOLD analysis project Ga0222714, IMG submission 165048) | Estuarine water microbial communities from San Francisco Bay, California, United States - C33_3D | ecosystem: Environmental > Aquatic > Marine > Unclassified | place: USA: California... | reverse complement strand
GAATTTCCTCACATGACTCACATAACCCCAAATGAATGACGATATCGAAATTCTCGCCTTGTTCCATCCTAAAACGAGTATCACTTGCCCCACTTTCTGTTACTGGCAAGATTTTGAATTGCATTTCAATTGAAGATGGAGATTCAAGCAGTTGCAATTGTTCTACGACCATCTGACTTGAATTGGTCAAAGATCGCCCGAATGGTTCAAATCCTGTAACAAGAACCTGAAGTGGCTTCACGGTGTTTGTACAAATGTGAGGATTTTGATACCTTCGGTGTGAATTCATCGGCACATTCACAAAGAAGGAGTGACGTATTACAACCATGAGCGATGAACTCGATGTTGACGAGATGGTCGTACAATATCCCAGTTCCTCAAAGAAACCATTTTTTCAACGTGTCATCGAAACAATGAAACTGATTTTTCATGAAATTACATTCGGAGTCGGAACTTGGGGTGCTATGAGACCGATGGTCTCAGCAGCAATTGCATGCATTCCATTTTTGTTTCTTGGTCAGCATTTTAACAAAGAACACAGAAAGGCACGAGACTGGACCCTCCTTCAAATCCCACTTGCTCTCACCGTTGTATTGTGGATTGGACTCTGGCTCTTTTCAATATTTGACGCATGGAAAACCGCGACTGGTCTTGTTGCACGAGCAAATTAAGGCATCCAAAGTTGGTCTGTGATTGCAATATTTTCATTTTTCAAATCATTCAGGTCTGCAATGTCATCATCATCAAATTCATTCGGCAAATTACCTGTGATGAAATTCATAAGGGAAGTTGATTCAATAGCCCAAAACATAACTGAATTGTCATTATTTGAATGTCCAGGATGGTCAGGATCTTCATGAGGTCTTGGGGATTCATAAACAAGATTGACCAAGCCAAGTAAATGACCAACTTCATGGACAATGACACTGTTTTCGACTTCTTCGGCTGAAGGACGGCCAAAAAATCCTTCGGCTTCTTCGACGCTATCTTTGAAAATCGCAATCGTCGAAGCATCAACAGCTACGCCGAGTACGGATTCGTCTTCGTAGGTGCCTGAGGGAAACAAAATCTGCCACTGAAGGGTGTTTGTATTGTGAGGGTGCCCATCCTTCAGAGCCCATCCCTGTTCTCGAACATCGTCTGCACTCCAAGATTCTAAGTTTGAGGGGAACGTTGTCTCGATATAATCAAATTGAATTCCCGATGGTTTATCACAAACATCAGAAATTCGCTCTTTCAATAGATTGATACTCGAAGTTTCTGGGCGATAACCTGCTTCGTAAACAATTTCAAACTCCAGATTAGTGTGCTTATCTGACCTCAAGCAGGCCATCGATAAAGAGCCAGGGATACCATGATTTTCTTCAAGGAGTACTTCTTTAATTTTTTCAGATAAACATCCTGATGAGAAAGAAGAAAACAGCAAGAGGAGTATGAAGACAACCGACGCCTTTCGCTTCATGAATCGAACGTGGTAATTAGACTTTCAAAAATCTTCGTCACCATGCCTCTGGTATTTCGAGTGGGGAAAATAACTGACCAGGACTTTGAACCTTCGACAATTGAGTCCGAATCAAATGCTCCCATTGTCGTATCATCAGCAAAGCATTGTCCATCTCAATTTCAATTTCAATCAATGTTACACGAATGAGTGTATCGAGAATGTCCATCCGCTGATGGTCAGCTCGTTCAAGCAACTTATCTAAGGAAAATTGTTGAGCAGAATGCCCATCGTCATCCTCAATTTTCCACGGGTATGCAATATTCGCTGGCAATTCTTGACCAGTTGTTGAAGCGAATTCGACAAGGGAAGAAAGCAACTGATTAATGTGCTTCTGGAAGACTAAAGACACTTCAAACAACGGCATTTTTAGTTGATTAAGTAAATTGATAACTCTTTCTTGGAATAGCACCATTCCATCAGACGGTTCTGAAAAATCAACCAAAAGGAGCCCCTCACTTCTTCAAGGAATTGAGGTATTGCCATCCATAGGCGTTCCATTGATCCATAGTCCAACCTTCCGGAAGGCCAGATGGAGGCAAAGGTGGGGCAGCAGGAGTTTGTGGGATTGGCGGAGGCACGCTTGCTTGCGGAGGAGGTATGCTTGCTGTCGTAGGTGGTGGAATCGCAACAATATCAGGTAAAACTTTTCCTCCATCATTCATCGCCTCTTCGACATTTGAAGTTTGATCAGCGTTATCCTCAAATGACTCATTGATGAATCTTCGGCGCATGACCATCGACCACAGTCCAAACGAAATGGAACCTAATGCAATGATAAACAGTACAATGCTAAACGTTCCCTCAGATGCCTGTTGAGATAGTGCTTCTCCATCTCGAATCGTTTGCTCTTTTACAATGAGTGGGTCGACGGTTTTTCGGTCCATCTCTACACCATCAACGAAAACCAACACACGATATTCAATGCTATCACCTGCTTGGACATTTGCAATATCCGATAATGTTGCAGTAAACTCTTGGTTTGTCGTTACATCCAGTACAATTGTATCTGCTTCTGCCCAAAAACCTCCCTCAATGAGCCTCTGCAAAGCGAATTGAACCTGGCCAGTACCACCAGTGTTGATTCCTTTGACAATCATACTCGACATTTGGTCTTGAACTGGACTTGGATTTGACCAACGCAATGTCGAAGTTTCTGCATTCAAGTTAACCTGTGGACCCGTAAGGGCAAGCGGCCAAGATGCGAATGGTTCCATCATAGAATTTCCGTTTGTATCAAATGGATTTCCTGCTTCATCAGAACCAGAAATCCAAACATCGACATTGTAGGATTGCAACAGAGTGGTTGCTCCTGCATCCGTCAAATCAAGGTGGCCTGTCCAGAAAAATTGTTGCCCAAATGGTGTGATGTCAGGGAGTAAGACACTACCTCTCGAGATTTCTGCTTCACCAGCCTTCACCCTGTAATGAAGAACAGCAGGTTTTTCAAAGTCAAAGCCGTTATCGTCTCTCGTTTCTAATTGGACAAGCAGATTGTTTGCATTACCGATTGGAAGTGGCATATTTGGATCAACTCCGCCAAGTGAAATGCTACCTATTGTCGGTCTAGCACTGTCGACAGCAAGACGAACTCGAGGAACGAATGGTGATTGGTCCTCAGCATAGCCCGGTAAATCATCTAACTTCAATCTCAAATCCAAATGTCCAGAACGAACGGATGGAATAAGGAGGTCAAGTGAGAACTCTCCATCTAATCGAGTGGATGTTTCCCAAAGGAACTCAAAGTCGCCGAAGGTGACATCAAATGCTCCTGCAGGGGCTGGAGTTTCGTCCTCTGAAAAGAGTACACGTCCTGAAACTCGTAAGGCTTGGCCGGCTCCGATGATAGTTTCGAAGTTTTCATCGTTGTAATGGTTCACCCCATTACGAAGCTCAACGGCACGGATGTGGCCGCTCTCCGTATCGAATCTGAAATCATTATCCAAGCTCCACCAATCTTCGCCAAGCCCGTATTCTCGTTCATAGCAGGGGGTATCTTCTCCTTCGTTGCATGGCCTATCAGTAATGAGAACCTTTGGGATAAAGAAGGATTCACCGTTCGTATCATACAATTCAGGGAATGTCCATGTCAGTTGGAACCTTGCTTGAATGAGAATCTTGCTCTCGTTGGTTGGGTCAACTTGGACTTCTGAGTAAATGTTCGATACAGCAATATGAGTTGACCCAGAGGTCATTACTGCCCTCGGCAAACCAAATTCGTTTTCTTCCATGCTAATGTAGATGGATGAATCATCGTCATCAAAATCGCCACTTAATGCCAGTTGGATATATTGAATGTCTCTCCATGTGTTTCGATCACTCACGACGAGTTGTGCTGTGTAGAGAATTCCGGGATGGAGCGGCTCCTCATCGTCATGACCAACAATTGTTGAGTTACCAATATCGACACTTGGTTCAAACTCTTGACGGATAAAATAGGTGACTAAGTCTGCATTCCAATCTGGTTGAGTTTCACCCGGTCTAAATCCACAGGCGACACTACTCTGGGGACAAACTGGGCCACCACCCATGGCCACCTGATTGTTTTGACCATCTTTGCCTGAGACAAAGAAGGATACTTTTTGGCCGTGCAATAACATGGAGTCATCAAGAATACCTTCGAAAATATTCAATCCTCCCGGCTTTGTATCGGGAGAACCAATACTCATAAGTTCATACTCGTCAGCATTCGGCATTCCATCAAAATTGTAATCAGTACATCCAATCGCTTCACTTGCTTTACAACCTAACCAGTAATGCAATGAGATGCTTGTGGGTGGGTCGACTGAATCTTGAATCGTGATTGAGATTGGCTTTCCACCCCCCGTTGAAGCATGTTGTTCTGAGCCATCAATTGGTGTAGCAAAAAGGACCAATGGAGAATTGCCATCGAGGATCAGTCGAATAGAGTTGTAAGATGGATTTGCAAAACTCGAACCGTTCGCGAGGTCGGCTGCTTGAACATAGAACACCATGCCGCCTGGATGTGATTCCATTGGTGATGTGAAGGTGAAATTGTATTCTCCGAAGGCAGGATTAACCTCTTCAAGCAAGACCATCGGTTCTCCTATAGGGTCTCCATCGTAGGTTACATTTTGGCCAATAATTCGAATCTTGAACGAGCCCGCCTCTGGCATTAATTGTGAACTTTCAAAGTGAATTCCACCTGTAAATGTAAGGTTGTAACCTCCACGAACCCAGTCAAATGAATATAATTCTCGCCCCGTTTCTTCAAAGACCCTCAAACCATCAAGTTGAATATCATTTTCTATGACAAGGTCCATGTTAGATGTCTTCCACCCACTCACTGCAATACCGAGACTATCTTCAACTGAAATAATAGCTTCTGCGTCAACTTCGTCATCCCAAGACCAATTGACCTTAGTTGGAATGCGAATGACCAACTCACCTTTTGAGTTGATTGATGAAGTACAATTTGCTGTATCGAATTGGATGATACCATCGGCATCTGATATCGTGTTACAAGAGTTACCAAGTTGCCACATGAATGAAGGGTTTGAACCGTGACTGTTCACAATGGCAATCGACGCCTTTGTGACCCTATCCACGTCATCACCATGAGCCACAGTAGCAATCAAATTCCTGTAAATGCCATCTGGGGCGGTTAAACCACCTTCAAACTCAACACCTACGGCTCTGGTTTGCATTTTGTAAGAGACATCAATGTTTGAAATTTTTACTCGGCCTGAAGTTGCGGCTTTGATAGCGATAGGAACGTTGACTGTTCCGTCTCCATTTTCCGGTATAAAATCGTTGAACGCATCGATGAGTGTTGGAGCAACTCGTACTACTGACCCGACTGCTGATGCATCGGTTGCAACAATTGCCGATTCATTGAGGAACAACAATGAACGCCAGTCCCAAGTACCATCGTTTCCTATATCAATTTCGGGCCGGTCAGGATAACCTTCTTCGAAATTAAGTGTGAATTTGTCTATTTTTGGCGTGACCTTTGGATTATTTGTTGTGAGGAAAACAGCCCATTTGAGAGTACTTCCTGCTCCTTCAGTCGAGAAACTCGTTTCTTGGTTGTTCGGTGCTTGAACCCAATTTGAACCATTATCGTTCGACACCATGACGGAAATCGATGTACCCGTAGGTTCAGATGCCAACCAAACAGGTCTGACTTTTCCAACTTTTGTTCCAGTGTTGAAATGAGTACTTGTCCAGTCTCCTGATGTTTGATATTTAGTAGCGTATTCAATTTCAACCCACCATGAGACGGCGGTGGACCCAATCAATTGGGCTTTCCACACAAGTTCTTTTCCAGGATAGGCGAAATGAATTGTCTCGTTACTGATCACTTGTTCCCAGTGAGTTCCATTATCAGCGGATATCCAATAATCAACTCTGTCTCCAATCGATGTAGCAGACCAGTATGATTTCATGTTGGCCGAAAGAATATCTTCGCCGCTATTTATTACTGGACCGTACCAAGTAGTGGTTCCAGGAGAAGGCGTTGTTTCGTATGTCCAACCTGTACCGAATTCTCTGTAATATAATGTAGAACCTGACCAAGTTGAGTAGCCCGAATCTACGGTAACAAATCGCCTACCATCATATTGCAACCCATAACCAAGAGGAGCGACTTGTCGCACACCTTGTTGAGGAACGAGCGATGAAGTTGAACCAGAAATTGCCCATGCTTCGAGTTGGTCTCTATCGTTGTAATATTCGTCTTTTTGACATCGCATGAAAAATGTGGTTTCGTTCACTTCAAGGCCACGAACCAATTGACCCGTTCGGCCACAATCCCAAGATGAACCCGATGATGAAGAGAAGGTGTAAATGGTATCACCGCGTTGATACTGGCCTGTTCCGTCACCACTAAAGGTGTAAGGAACGATTGAGCGTGCAGAGTTGTGAACTATCCAAACAACATCTCGAGAGTGGTCGTAGGCTAACGCAACATAATCTTGCAGTTGAGGAGATACATCATAGGAATCGATACACGTCCAAACATCGTCTCTTGAAACATCCATTTCGATGACTCGGTGGTACATGACAGGTGCAGTAGAGCCGTAGGGGTATTTGTAACCTGATAAAATTCCAAAGAGGCGTTCGTCATCAGTAAGTGTCCAATCCCTAAATCCATACATTCCATAATACGAACTTGAATGCTTTTGTGGAAGTGTACATTGTGCTTTATCGAGAGTAATCGTTGATTCTATCGTTGCGTTGTTGGGATACAGTCTTTTGACAACGTTATGGAACGATGAAGAAGACCATGTGGAGAGGAACAACCAGTCATGGTGCTTGAGTATGGCACCCTGTCCTTGAGCCATGAATGTGGTTGAGGTTTTACTCACTTGTTGAGAGAAACGCGATTCTGTTGCGTTTGAAGTATGAGGTTGTCGAAGTGAAAAGGTTCCGTTATCCAACCATGCATTTGAATTTGGGTTTCCAATGGCGTCATTGCCGTGTGGGTCAAACAAAAGGCTACGATTATCCATGGCTAATGTCAAATCTCCACTTCGGTCATCAACAAAAGATTCTTGCCCTTTTACCCAATCTTTTCTCAAATCTGTGACAATTTGAGACCAGCCTGTTGCTGAAGCACCCGAAAGGGTGAGGCTCACGTCTGTGACGAGTGCACCTTTTGGAATTTGAATTTCAGCACCTGAATCAGGATTTCCACCTTGATAGAGGGCAATATACTCAGAGGAGCCATCTTTGAACTCGTAGATGTGTCGAGCAACACCAGCCGCTTCTACATCGTCTACGGCATTGGAAAAAAGAGGAGACCAAGGCGTGAAAACCATGATGAATACAAGGAAAAAAGCAACTCGGCCCGACTGAACTCTTCTCATGGCATAGCCCCTCTTATCGATGCACTCAACTCATAGCCTTTGAAGAATACGGTAAGATGTCACTTTTTGAAAATCATGTTTGTCGCGAATCGTAACGAATAGGAGAAGATTGACCTCGAACACCATCTTCTTCATCATCTCTTACTTCAAACCAGTCGACAAGCCAATCGCCATCAGTATCCCAATTCAACGGACTACTACCTTCAGCCAAGTGATCATCATCAAAATCAAGGATATACCATCCAAATTCATGCTCACCAACATTCCTGTCAGGTGATGTATTGGGTGAGAATTGGTAATAGATTTCCCAAGCATCAGTACGATTTCCAGCAAGTAATACGACATCATCAGACGAATTCAAAGTGAAGAAATCAGCATCATTGTCGTTCACAATATATCCATATTGGAAATCTTGACCAGCATATTTGTCCATTTTCAAATAGTTTAAAATCAATTCATTCGACTGTCCGATGCCCAAAATTGCTTTCCTCAATTGCCACCACTCTGTGACAAGATTTCCATCAACTGTAAGCCCGGATAGTCTCACTGCGTTGGGTGATGAATACTCCTGCAATGTGAATGCATAGAATTCTTGAAAATTCGTGTAGGGCTCGTATGTACACCCAGCTCCAGTACAATCCCAATTTCCATCTTTGTCAGGGTCTTCATTAGCATCATTCGGGTCTGCTGGGTTCAAGGTGAACCATGTATAGTCTAGATTTGGTCGACGAAGTTCTCCCGATTGAGTATCAAGTGACAAAGGCAAACAAGAATTTGTTGCAGTCGTACAGACTCCACCAGTCGCAGGGTCAATCCATTGGACTTCAATTTGGAAAAATGAACTAAAGTTATCGTTCGATTCATTCCATCCCATTTTGTATTCATACCAGTCTGGTAACATATCGCCATCAGAATCGTTATCACTTGGATTGCTGCCGTATTTGAACACCTCACGACCATCGGAATAATTGTAATCTCGGACGTGAGATACAACAACACCATTCTCTACTGTTGTGATAAAGGTTACACTATCTTCATCCGAATCATTGAGGTCTGGCCTGGTTTGGTTCATGTATTCCATCAAATTAGTGAATGGCAAATTTCCGATGCCCGGTTGAATTTGTTGTGAAATTGGAGTAAAGATTCTATTTCGCCATTGCCCCTGAACTGCGGGTTGGTCAAAGGCCGTGCGGTTGTACCATCCATCATGGTCGCCATCATAGTTGACATCAAATGGATTTAGTGGATTTGAAGACCAATGATTAATTGTTGTAATATCATCCATACCGAAAATTGCATAGCAGTACTCCCATCCATCTGGAATTCCGTCACTATCAGAATCAGGATGGGTAGGATCTGTTACCCCTCGAAGTGAACGGTTGAAATTTCCTGCATCAAGTGAGTTGATTTTAGCCATTCGTTCAACAGAATCCGGGCCTTTCGCAATGAAATCTTGGTACAACGCTAATTGTGCTTGGAGCCCTGAATAACCAAGTTCTTCTTGATATGCAAGAATTGCATCTTCACCGAAGTCTATGATGCCGAGTTCTAAGGGAACGGTATCTCTTCGGTCATATTTACCCCACGTCCGTGACTCCCACTCACGTAAATTTGAAAATCGTTCATCGAGAGATATATCTCCATCTCCGTTGCAATCATAACTGTCGTCATCTGAATCGAGATACACATCTCCATCAATGAGTGGGTTCATACTCCATCGATTCTCATCCAAATCCCAAGAGGTGAACCAGTATTCAAATCCGTCAAACATCCCATCACCGTCAGTGTCGCTAGATGTGGGGTCAGTCATACCCTGCAAAACAGAGATGAATGCATTTGGAGGTTCGCCTGATTGCCAAGCGTTGAAATCATCGAGGAGTCGTTTACCTCGGGTGTTTTTGGAGATGAGAATGTTGAAAATCCGTTGTGCTTTTTCTGTGGGTTGTTGCAGATCTCCATCGACATGCAACAATGGTGCGTCGTTTGGATGTTCTATACCATTATCTGGTTGAAGCGTAGCTAATGCAAACTCCTGTTTGTCGATTAAACCATCTTCATCTCCGTCAAAATTTCCGTCATCCGGTACAAGCGGATTGAGTGTCCAAACCTCGGCTGATGTGTTCCATGCAGTGAATAGCAGTTCTAAACCATCGAGCATGCCATCACCATCGGTATCGATATTGTTCGGGTCTGTTGTCATTCCAGATGTATTGCGTATGTTGTCGTCAATGAAACTACCAAATGATGCTGAAGTGGGAATCCCTGGCCATTGTTGAAAGGCAAATGCAGCACCAACTGTGGTGACAAACCATTGGGGGGAGCTTCTATTGTTCTGGATTTCAGAGTACAATGGGTCAATCGAATTATATTCTTCCCAATTGGTCATTCCATCGTCGTCAGCATCTTGCCACCTGTCTTGAGAGTCAAGCGGATTGAGTGTCCACGCGTCATCCAACAAATTCCAACGGGCAAACCAGATCTCCCATCCGTCCGGCATTCCATCAGTATCAGAATCGGCACTCCACGGATTAGCCGCGCCAACACTATACGTGGTTTGTGAGTTATACAACTCACTAAATGCCCTCTCAGCAAATGAGTCTTCTGGTTCGCCGTAATCATAAATAAAATCAAACAAACCTGTTTCAAATTCAAACGGGAATTCTTCTCCATCAAGTGTCCCATTTGCAACGAATAAATCGCTTCTCAAGTGATATTCAAGATAATTTACAAATTGCTCATCAAGGGTGAGAATGCCATCATGATTGATATCATAACCGTCTCCATCTGGATTGCTCAGCACATCGCTACCGTTGAGAGGGTTGACGCCATTATACTCGGGAGACCATGTACATCGGCCATCCGATTCCCATCCATCGGGTAGTGAATCCCCGTCGGAATCGATGGAGTTTGGATCAGCAACACTCCAATTTTCGACTGCTTCGGGCACTTCACCAAAATTCTCAATCAATTCGCCTTCTAGTCCTGCAAGGCGAACTAATGACCATTGATATTCGCACAAGTTTGCAAGACCATCACTATCAGCGTCCCAATTTGCATCTTCTGGCCGATGAGGGTCTAATGTCCAATTATTTCCGCCTGTAAATGTTGAACCAATCCACCTACGATGTTCGATTTCCCAACCATCAGGCATCCCATCTCCATCGGAATCAATGTTGGTGGGGTCTGTTCCGAAATCGATATTCATTTGATTCAGATATGTAGCATTGGCCTGTTGGCCAATTTGAGTGTCACATAGATAGACCATTTGAATTGTGTAATAACACCACAATGTTGATTCTTTGAAGAAGAATCCGTAATATTCAGCACCATCAGATAACCCGTCGCCATCCGTATCGCCATTTTGTGGATTAGTGGAATTAAAACCTCCTAATGTTCGTTGAACATACCTGTATTCATCCAAATTCACCCACAAACGTTCAAGGACACCATCGCCGGAAGCATCGAGGTCAATTCCATCGCCATCAAAATCAAATTGTGCATCCCATGGGTCTGTTGGATCGAGGCCATTTTCAAATTCCCACCCGTCAGGAATACCATCGGCATCTGAATCATTTGATAGAGGATTGATGAGTTTGAGATTTGAAAA
>Ga0222714_10006463_pt1 | contig 10940 bp, 9 predicted proteins | sample C33_3DmetaG_FD_165048 | JGI IMG/M metagenome (GOLD analysis project Ga0222714, IMG submission 165048) | Estuarine water microbial communities from San Francisco Bay, California, United States - C33_3D | ecosystem: Environmental > Aquatic > Marine > Unclassified | place: USA: California... | reverse complement strand
CTACCTTCATTCGTTATGGCAACCACTTCATCTTCAGATGGATTGTTGACCGGGACCGGAGGCACTACCCTGCTGCCCCGGGGCATACTGAGTACAGCCTTGCCTGCCCGGTTCTTGCTGAGCAGATTTTCAAGTTGTGTAACAAAACCATATCCGGCATCCGAACCAATCAGGCAGCGGTTCTCCGGATCACCGATCAGCAAACCCTCGAAGGTGGCACCTGAAGGAGGGTTGACCCGACCTGTCAATGGCTCTCCCATGCCTCGCGCGGTTGGCAGGGTATGTGCTGCAACTGAATAGGCCCGCCCGGTAGAATCGAGAAAAATTGCGGCCTGATTGCTTTTTCCCCGGCCGAACAGTTTCAGCTTGTCGCCAGACTTGTAGGAAAGTGCAGAGGCATCCATGTCATGACCCTTGGCGGCACGTACCCAGCCTGCTTCAGACAACACGATGGTAACCGGCTCTGTAGTCATGAGCTCTGTTTCCGAGAAAGCCTGTGCTTCCTCCCTATGGACCAGGGGAGATCTTCGGTCATCCCCGAATGTTTCGGCATCTTCAGCAAGCTCTTTCTTGATCAGGGTCTTGAGTCTGGCCTTTGATCCCAGCGTCTGCTCCAACCCCTTGCGCTCCTCATCCAGAGCATCCTGTTCAGCCTTGATCTGGATTTCCTCCAGTTTTGCCAGGTTTCTTAATTTCAGTTCCAGAATGGCTTCTGCCTGCCTGTCAGACAATCCGAAACAATCCATTAACGCCGGCTTGGGCTTGTCTTCGGTGCGAATGATCCTGATGACCTCATCTATATTCAGGTAGGCTATGAGCAGGGCTTCGAGAATGTGCAGTCGCGCCAGAATCTTGTCCAGGCGGTACTGCAGTCGCCGTGTTACCGTGACAGTTCTGAATTCGAGCCATTCCCTGAGAATTTCCAGCAGACTTTTTACACGGGGAAGCCCGTCAGTACCTATCATGTTGAGATTCACACGATAGCTCTTTTCCAGATCGGTACAGGTAAAAAGATGACCCATTACCGCATCGGCATCGACACGATTAGAACGTGGCACAATCACGATTCTGGTCGGATTTTCGTGATCTGACTCATCCCGCAGATCAACAATCATCGGCAATTTCTTTTTCTGCATCTGGGCAGCAATCTGCTCCAGCACTTTGGCACCGCTGACCTGATAAGGCAGTGCGGTAATAACAATATCACCATCCTCCTTGTGGAAGACCGCCCTGCATCGCACCATGCCCCTGCCGGTTTCATATATACCTGCAATTTCATCCACAGGGGTGATGATCTCCGCGGCAGTGGGAAAATCGGGGGCCTTTATGAATGCTGTCAACTCAGCTCTCGTGCTCGATGGATTATCGAGTAGATGGATGCAGGCCTGGGCAACTTCCCTGAGATTGTGCGGAGGAATATCTGTTGCCATGCCTACCGCAATCCCGCTGCCACCATTCAGAAGTACATTGGGCAAACGCGCCGGCAGGAGTACCGGCTCTTCAAGTTCCCCATCGAAATTCAGTTTCCAGTCAACTGTGTCCTGTCCTAGCTCGGAAAGCAGCACCTCCGCATATTTTTGCAGCCTGGATTCTGTATATCGCATGGCAGCAAAAGACTTGGGATCATCCGGGGAGCCCCAGTTGCCCTGCCCATCTACAAGTGGATAACGATAGGAAAATGGTTGCGCCATCAGCACCATGGCCTCATAACAGGCCGAATCGCCATGTGGATGGAATTTGCCGATGACATCCCCGATAGTACGGGCAGATTTCTTGAATTTTGCTGAATTCTTGAGGCCAAGTTCACTCATGGCATACACGATTCGTCTCTGAACCGGCTTGAGCCCGTCACCAATATGCGGCAATGCACGGTCATTGATGACGTACATCGAATAGTTCAGGTAAGACTGTTCAACAAAGTTGCGAAGCGGAATCTGTTCAATTCCGTCTTCATTGTAGGTAATGGTATCTGTCATCTCACTATCCGGGATTACGGTCAGTCGTTAACGGGCTGTACATTGCATGGAATAAAAATATGGCTTCCTAGAATTCGGCCAGGTTGCCCCTGGATTCGAGCCACACCTTGCGATCCGGAGATCTTTTCTTGGCCAGCAACTTGTCCATGAGCTCATTGGTCAGGTTGATATCGTCAACACTCAGCTGGACCAGTCGTCGGGTATCGGGATTCATTGTGGTTTCCCTTAGCTGCATGGGATTCATTTCCCCCAGCCCCTTGAAACGCTGTACATTGGGTTTACCTTTCTTGCCTTCTGCTACCAGCCGATCAAGGATGCCGTTCTTCTCGTCTTCATCAAGCGCATAGAAAACCTCCTTGCCGATATCTATTCTGTACAGTGGCGGCATGGCCACATAGATATGGCCTGCCTCAACCAGCACACGAAAATGTTTTATGAAGAGCGCGCTGAGCAAGGTGGCAATATGCAAGCCATCCGAGTCCGCATCGGCAAGAATACAGATTTTGCCATAGCGCAAGCCTTCAAGTTCATTTGAACCCGGATCGACACCGATGGCCGTGGCAATGTCATGCACTTCCTGCGAGGCAAGAATTTCATTGGAATTGATTTCCCATGTATTCAGGATCTTTCCCCGCAAAGGCATGATGGCCTGTGTTTCCCTGTTTCTCGCCTGTTTGGCAGAGCCACCTGCCGAATCTCCTTCCACGAGGAAAAGCTCACCAGCAAATACATCCTGCGCAGAACAGTCTGCCAGTTTTCCTGGCAATGCCGGTCCCTGGGTGATCTTCTTCCGTACCACCAGTTTGCTGGCCTTCAGTCGCTGCTGCGCGTTGCTGATGCACATGTCTGCAAGCTGCTCTGCCTGGGCAGTGTGCTGGTTCAACCACAGACTGAATGCATCCTTGACCACACCTGATACAAATACAGCACATTGCCGCGAAGAAAGTTTTTCCTTGGTTTGACCCGAAAACTGCGGGTCAAGCAGTTTGGAAGAAAGTACGTAACTGCAACGATCCCAGATATCTTCAGATGAAAGCTTGATTCCTCTGGGAATGAGATTCCTGAATTCGCAAAATTCCCTGATGGCTTCAATAAGTCCGGTTCGAAATCCGTTTACATGCGTACCACCCTGAACAGTCGGGATCAGGTTAACGTAGCTTTCCTGGGCCAACTCTCCCCCCTCAGGCAACCACAACACAGCCCAGTCCACACCCTCATCATTACCCTGCATTGATCCGGTGAACGGCTGGTCCGGCAAGGTTACGCTCTCAAGGGTCGTCTGCTTGAGATAATCAGCCAGGCCATCCTCGTAATACCATTCATCACTGCGCGACTTTTCGGCACTTACTGTATTGTCTGTGAATCTGACTCTCAAACCGGGACAAAGAACAGCCTTGGCACGCAACACGTGAATCAGACGACTGATGGACACATTGGGAGAATCAAAATATTTTGTATCCGGCATGAACCGCACACTTGTGCCTGTATTGCGCTGACCTACTTTTTCAATGATCTTCAATTCGGATTTCTTGTCGCCGTTGGCAAAGGTCATCCGGTACATGTTGCCGTTGCGCTTGACCAGCACTTCCAGTGACTTTGACAGGGCATTGACCACAGACACACCTACACCATGCAGACCGCCGGAATACCTGTAGTTGTCGTTTGAAAATTTTCCACCTGCATGCAACCTTGTCAGGATAAGCTCAACACCACTGACCTTTTCTTCCGGATGTATGTCTACCGGCATGCCACGTCCGTCATCACTGACTCCTATACTGCCGTCTTTCTCAAGAATCACCTCAATATTGCGGGCATAACCTGCCAGAGCTTCATCAACACTGTTGTCGATGACTTCCTGTACCAGATGATTCGGGCGAGTTGTGTCTGTATACATGCCCGGACGCCTTCGGACAGGATCCAGACCACTGAGTACTTCGATGGAATTGGCGTTATATTCCTTGCTCATAGACTGCTTCAGTTGGTTGCTGTTTCTGCAAAATCCACGATAGTCGGGATCATGTTCCTGAAATTTTCAAAACTGTGGCTGCCGCCTTCTTGTAGGATCTGCCTGGCACCCCGATAGAATCCCGTTGCCCGGCGATAATCCAGTACCTCATCAGCAGTTTGCACCATTAGCAAATAGCGGGATGGGTCCGAGATACCATCAGGCTCAATACTTCCCAATACGCTGGCATGCGTCGGTGTAATTTCATATACCTCATCTGTCCACGGATTCCTGTGCCTGCCCAGAAATTTCTCTCCCAGATATCTGCAGGGAGAGACTGCAGGATTGATCAGAGCTGCCCTCATTGAATTATTCCTGCCGAAGTTCTCCACGAGCCATGTCGCGTAGTAACCACCAAGAGAACTCCCAACCAGCAGGTCAACAGGCATTTGCTGTGTAATCAGATTCTCGAGTTGTCGGATGGCCACTTCAGGATTCCAGGACAGGGCCGGAATCTGGACATCTAGCTCTGGACGCCTGCTGCACCACTCCATGAACTGATGCGCCTTGTCTGACCGGGGGGAACTGTTGAAACCATGAAGGTACACTACACGTTTGCGTACAGCTCTCATAATACCTGCAGGAATATCATGCCGAATTCACGTTGCAATCTCCGGATTAGTAGCAGATACCGGTGAAATCAATTGCATAGATCTTGCCGGGCACCCTTTCCACACCTGATTCAAACCTGCCATCCACATATAACTGGAGCCACCTGTAACCCGGATTGAGCGTATCCAACCTGAAATCATGACTGTCAGGGTGAAACTGTATGCAGGTGGATGGCGATGCCAGGCAAGTGACATCCCCTACCTGTTTTTCCAGCTCCTGGTGAATATGCCCGAAAAGGACAAGTTTCACCGCAGGGAAACGTTCAATTATTCCGAAAAAAGCTTCCGGATTTTTAAGCGCGTGCTGTTGCAGCCAGTGTGCATTTACCGGTACCGGGTTGTGATGCAGACAAATCATGACATTCAGCCCGCCAGTTTGCTGCAGCTCCTGTTCCAGCATCTTCAGCTCGCTGGCCGCCAGCAGCCCATGAACCTGATCCTTGACGCTGCTATCGAGCATTATGATTTTCCAGCCCGGCACATTGAATGAACGCACAAAGCACGGGTTGTCTGCGCCCAACGCTGCTTTCATGCTGTCAAGTTCATCATGGTTGCCTGGTATCAAGTACTGCGGCGCACCAAAATCAGCGATACATTTCTCGAAGCGCTTGTAACTGGTCGAACTGTTATCCTGGGAAATATCTCCGGTACACAGAACTGCAGCAATAGCAGACTCCTTGCTGTGAATCAGCCCCAGAACATCCTGCAAACCTTCCTCACAGTTCATACCAACCAACACATCATCGGTATCAGCATACAAATGCATGTCTGTTATCTGTATCAATCTGCTCGAATCCAGTTTGCCGGAGTTAGCCATGGTCAGGTTCCCTGGACAGCATGAACATGAGTAGTGCTCTCTACCCTGCCAGTGCCAGGCAAATCCGTGCCGAGCCCTTCATTCAGGCACAGGCTGAGCCATTCGGCCAGAAAGAGGTTCACTTCTTCTTTTTCATTGGTGCTGAACGCGCGGTTGCTGCACGCGAGACTTTCGAGTGATGCGACAGGAACATCCTGGTAACTGGTTACTTCCGCGGTGCAGGCATCATGGTAAAGACGCACTTGCATACAAGGCGGGGAAAACCAGGGACTATTCTGACCATTGTCCGAAAAGGTCAGCATCAAAGTGGAGGTATAGCGAAATTGCTCAATTATTTTCAGATAAACCAGTGTCTGGCTGTTGTCTTCTGAAAGCGCCAGCGCGAAAACCCTGTGAGCATTTGCCTGCCACGCCGGGAACAATTTGAGAATTCTGATGTAATTGGCATCACACACCGCCATCCGGGCTCTCAGATCTATGGGGTAACGCCGACTCTGCATGAGATTTGTCTGTCTGGAACTACTCTGTACGGATTGTAAGTACTGGTGAAGTGTAAAAACAGCCTCTCACCGACTGATTTCCAATTCTCCCCTGACCTGCTGTAAATTCAGTTGCAGCCATTGCAGGGCAATGATGCTCATTGCGTTGTTTATTCTTCCACAGCTTACTGCTTCCAACGCGTCCTGGCGACCAAGAATTACAGTACGGATATTTTCCGACTCACTCTCAACACCAAATATGCCACCGGCATTTTCGGCATTGAATCCTGCACAGAAAATACTGAGCTTTTCAGAGCTGCCACCGGGACTGTTGTAATATTCACAGACAGGCAAAAGTCTGGCTATTTCAACCCCGGCCTCTTCCTCGGCCTCTCTTTTTGCAACCGATTCAGGCGTTTCATCCGGCTCAAGCAAACCTGCAACAAGTTCAAGTGCCCACGGACCATTTTTACTGTCCGTCAGACAGCCAATTCTGAACTGCTCAACGAGCAGCACCTTATCCAAATGCGGGTCGTATAACAAGACTCCGACACCCTGTTCACGATGGAGTACCTCTCTGTAGAACTCCTTGCTCCACCCGCCTTCAAAGAGTCTGCATCTGAGCCTGAATTTTTCAATTACCAGAAATCCGTCATATACAATTTCACGCCGCAGCACTTCTACATCCCGGTGTGAATATTCGGGCTCGAACACCCCCTTCATCCTGTTACCCTCTTGTACAGCTGTACCAGCAGAATCCCTGTTTGTCTGCTACAATGCAAGGCGCTTTTTTGCCCATATTCACTGCAATTTCCAGGGCATTGCCAACAATCCAGCCGAATCCGGTCTACACCCTGTTCAGCGTAGCCTTTGCATGTTTCATGACAATCGGTTCATGTATGGAGCCTGTGCAATGCTTGACATTGTTTGAAGAGAATTTAAACTGACTGACCAGTCAGTCATATTGCGGAAGCCTTGACCCCCCGGGAGCGATCGATGCATATATCCAAATCCAACCTGCTGTTTTCCATAAAAAAAACCCTGGCGGCCTTGTCATGCGTACTTGTAACCAGTACCTGTATGGCTGATGACCTCTTGGAGATTTTCAATCTGGCTGTGGACAATGACCCGAGCATCCGACAGGCAAGAGCAAATTATAATGCCCAGCACACGATGCTGGCTCAGGGGCGCTCATTTCTGCTGCCAACTGTCAATCTGACTGGCAGAACCTCCCGCGATACCACTGGGGTTGACGGTGCTGCACCTCCGGGCGGATTTTTTTCACCCCCACAACACAGTTTTGCCAATGGTTTCAACACCAAGGGTTATGGCGTAAGCCTGCGCCAGGCCTTGCTCAATTTTGAAGCCTGGTATGCATTCAGGTCTGCACAACAGGGTGATGAGGCTGCGGCTGTCAATCTGGCCAACGCAGAACACCAGCTTATCATGCGGGTAGCCACCGCCTATTTTGATGTATTGCGCAGCCAGGCAAACCTCACTTCATTCATTGCAGAAGAAGAAGCAAGTCAACAGGTGCTTGAACAGACTCGTCAGAGATTCGAAGTCGGCCTTGTACCCATAACCGATGTGTATGACAGCCAGGCCAATGCCGACCTTGCTACGGTGAACAGACTGGTTGAGGAAAACAATCTCAACCAGCGGCTGGAAGCGCTGGAAGCAATCACAGGTCGATCCCACATGGATCTGGCGCCGCTGGATGAAGCATTTCCGATTGAGCCAAGCGACACGCCTATTGAAGACTGGATTTCAGTAGCCATGGACAGCAACCTTCAGATCAAGGCTGCAGAATATGATCTTGCCGCCAAACAGGAAGATGCGAGATCTGCCAAAGCGCGCATGTATCCCACTGTCGATATGAGCCTCAGTTACAACTGGAACGAATCGGGTAACCCGCTGAGCTTTACCCCTAACCTGGCATCTGAAAATACCCAGATAACCCTGAATCTCTCAGTACCGATTTTTGCAGGGGGTCTGAACAATGCCCGACTGCGCCAGGCTTATTACACCCGCGATGCCAGTGAGGAAGCCCTGCTCAAGTCTCAGCGCGACAGTACCCAGAGTGTGCGCAATGCCTTCAGGAGTGTCGCAACAGATGTACGTGCTGTTGCAGCACGCAGACAGGCCATCGTTTCTGCTCAGAGCGCACTGGAAGCAACCCAGGTGGGCGCTGAAGTCGGCACAAGGAACGTGGTTGACGTAGTGCTTGCCCAACGCACCCTGTTCCAGACCCAGCGGGACTATGCCAATGCCCGAATCAACTATGTAATGAACACCCTTAATCTCAAGCTGGCATCCGGCACACTCAGCCCACAGGATGTTATCGATCTCAACGAATGGCTCAGTGAGTAGGAATTTTATCCAACAGCAGGGAGCATACTTTCAGGGTTGCTCCCTGGTTTGAGACCGCGTGGGCCAGGGCTGCAGTGCCAGCAGCCTTGCGAAAGGATTCATCCGCAACCATATGCTGCACTACTCTCGCCAGCGCCTCTTCATTTTCCACTTCCACCAATGCACCTGCCTTCAGCATTTCGTCACTGACAGCCTGGAAATTGAATCTGGAGGGTCCGGCCAGTACCGGCAGGCCCATGGCAGCCGCTTCAATGACATTCTGGCATCCGGTGTTCACCAGAGAGCCGCCCACGAAGGCAATATCGGCAAGCGCATAATACAAAACCAGATCTCCCATGGTATCGCCAACCAGCACGCTGGTGGTGGCGGCAAGCTCTCTGCCTTGTGAATATCTTTGCGTTGCAAATCCAGCCTCTTCAGACAGATGCGCTGCCAGCGTAAATCGTTCCGGATGCCGGGGGACCAGCACCAGTAACAAGTCCGGCACTTGCCTGCGAGCCAGTGCATGAGCTTGCAGTACTTTTTGGTCTTCTCCTTCCCTGGTACTGGCAGCAATCCATACGGGTCTGCTGCCAATGGCAGACTTCAATGCCTTGCCATGCAAGATTTTCTCCTGATCCATGCGCACATCAAACTTGAGGGAACCGGTGACAAGCACAGCGGATTCAAGATAGCCAAGTGCTACGAACCGTTTGGCATCAGCCTGTGACTGTGCCGCAATGGCATTGACTGCTTTGAGCATGGATCCGGCCATTGTCCTGATTTTCAGATAACCCCGAAGGGATTTTTCAGAAAGTCTGGCGTTAATCAGATAGCATGGGCAGCCATTGCGGATACAGCCGGCCAGCAGGTTCGGCCAAAGCTCTGTTTCCATCAACACCAGCATTTTCGGGTTGAAAAAGGTCAGGAACCTGCTGACTGGACCCGGCAGGTCCCAGGGAAGATAAACGTGTTTAACCCTGTCGCCAAAAAGAGCCTGCACCCTTTCAGATCCGGTTGGCGTTGTAGTAGTAAGTACGATGGAAATTTCAGGCCTGGCCTGCATGAAAGCCTCAATGAGAGGCTGTGCAGCATGAACCTCACCAACTGAAACAGCATGAAACACAACACAAGACCTGGCAGGTTGCATGGAGGCATTGTAGTGACCCAGTCTTTCCGCCCATCTGTGTCTATATGCCGGGATCCGCAAAGAACGCCACATCAACCTCAGAAATAGCAGAGGCAAAAGCAGATAACCAGCAAATGTATAGCACCAGCGCAAACAATACTCCTCGAAATTCCGGCAACCCCAAAATCAGCAGAATTGTCCCGCTAATGTCTCTGCCCGGCAACCGGGCTATACTTGGGCAACTACTGGTCAGCCTCATGCCGGGGTTTACCGGGATTTCCATTATGCTCGAAAAATAGTATGACTGTTGTTCAAAATGACCTGGTCATTATCGGTGGTGGTATAGCCGGATTGTGGCTGCTCAATCGCCTGCGTAATGAAGGCTACAGTGCAATTCTCCTGGAAAGTGAAAAACTGGGCAGCGGCCAGTCCATCGCCTCACAGGGTATGATTCATGGAGGACTGAAATATGCACTGGGTGGCACACTTACCGGCGCATCCGAGAGCATTGCTGACATGCCTGCCCATTGGAAGAAATGTCTGGCAGGCGTAGGGGATGTAGACCTGAGACAAACCGGTTTACTGTCGGATGCCTACTATTTATGGCCGCGTGACAGTATGCGCTCGCGCTTCAATGCCTTTCTAGGATCCAAAGCCGTTCGCGGCAAAGCCACCAATGTTGCACCCGGGCAGTGGCCTGATTTCTTCAAGGGCAACATCAAAGGCCCTTTGTACCGGCTGCATGACATTGTGCTGGATGTGCCTTCACTTCTTGCCAATCTGAGCGGCAATTGCCGGGACTGGATCCACCAGGTGGACAAGCGGCAACTCGATTTCACTGTCTCCGCCGACAAAGTCACAACCAGCATTTCAGCTGACCTGCAAATTGAATCGAAACGTCTTGTCTGCACGGCAGGCGCTGGCAACGAAGCATTACTGTCCAGACTGGGAAGCCGTTCAGTCTCCATGCAGAGACGCCCCCTGCAAATGGTGATCGTTAAACACAATTACAGCGCCCCCCTCTACGTGCATTGCGTTTCAGATCAGCTGACTGCCACTCCGGAACTGACCATTACCTCTCATCCCTGCAGCGATGGCAGCACAGCCTGGTATCTGGGCGGAGAACTTGCCGAAACAGGTGCCTTGCTTGACCAGGCTGCACAGTTGGCAGCCGCCCGCGCAAAACTTTCAAACCTGTTTCCCTGGTGCGATTTCAACAATGCGCAATGGCACAGTTTCTTTATTGACCGGGCTGAAGCCCTGCAACCGGGTGGGAAACGACCAGACAACTGCAGTATTGAATCTGAAAATGGCATCTACTACTGCTGGCCAACGAAATTGACACTGGCACCCAACCTGGCCAATCGTGTGCTGATGCAACTACACAAAGAAGGCATCAAACCGCAGGGCCTGGTCGGGCAGCCTCTCAGAGATTTACCTTTCCCGGGCATAGCGACACCACCCTGGGAGTTTCCATGAGCTTTGTACGCAAATTGGGCAGCACAGCGCTGGAAGTTTCTGCACTGGGTCTTGGTACGGTCAAGTTCGGGCGAAATTCATCTGTGAAATATCCA
>Ga0222714_10006462_pt1 | contig 10940 bp, 9 predicted proteins | sample C33_3DmetaG_FD_165048 | JGI IMG/M metagenome (GOLD analysis project Ga0222714, IMG submission 165048) | Estuarine water microbial communities from San Francisco Bay, California, United States - C33_3D | ecosystem: Environmental > Aquatic > Marine > Unclassified | place: USA: California... | reverse complement strand
TTTTTTGTTGCAGGATATTGTTGATACTTATTTCCGTAGTACGGCAGTGATTGCCAGCACAACGATTATTTTTGCGCTGTTATTATGGTTTGCAGATAAAAAAACTGAGGCTAATCTAAACCTGAATAGTCTTCATTGGTATGCTTTTCTGATGATAGGGCTGGCGCAAGTGCTGGCCCTGGTACCTGGGACATCACGTTCCGGCGTGACAATGACTGCGGGTTTATTTTGTAAGCTTAACCGTACAGATTCAGCCAAATTATCTTTTTTATTATCAATACCGGCTATTACCGGAGCCGCTTTGTTGCTATTGATTGATCTACTGGGTGAGGCTTCTGTGAATTGGTTGGAACTAGCATATGCACTGATTCTTTCAGCCGTAGTAGCTTACCTCTGTATTCATTATTTTCTAAAGCTAGTGACAAAAATAGGTTTTGTACCTTTTGTGGTTTACCGCCTTTTGCTAGGTGCTGTGTTGTTTATATTTTTTGTTTAACAGCAATATCCATTTCATAAATAGCTGTTTAAGGTATGATTTGTTTATCTGCAAGTTATGAATGGTTATTTACAGTAATCAAAGCTCAATTAGGTAGGGTATGACAGTAGCTGAAAACACAGTAGTGGATGGTTGGCGAAAAAAAGTGCCGGAAAGTGTACGTCCCTACGTTGAAGCAGCACCACTTGCCGCCTTTTTTCTGGGAGTTTCATCAGCTTTTCCCTATGCCTTGATTGGAGCAACTCTAACTACACGTCTGGCTCAAGATGGCATTACCAAAAGTGCTGTCACGGCTTTTGCCTTAACTTTCCTGGCCTATAATTTTAAATTTCTGTGGGCTCCGATTGTAGACAATATGAAATTACCCGGTATTAGCCGTTTTGGACAAAGACGTTCATGGCTTTGGGTAATCAGTTTGTTTGTAATCTGTGCCGTTATTTTTTTAGGCCTTGCCGATCCGGGGCAGGCCTTATTTACTGTAGCTATTGCAGCAATTACCCTGGGCATTGCTGGTGCGACTCTCGATATAATTATTGATGCCTATCGTATCGAGTTGTTAGAACCTCACCAACTCGGAACCGGCTCTGGTATGAGTCAGTATGGTTGGCGAATCGGGGCATCTACAACAGGGGCTGTGGCGCTTATCCTTGCCAGCAGTTTTGGTTGGACTTTTGCCTATATTGCCTGCGCAGTTTTTGCTTTACCGGCCGTTTTAGTTAGCGTATTCATGGGCGAGCCAAAACGGCATCGTGAACCGGTTGCAACCAAGGGTATCGCACCTGCACTTATTGAATACTTCAGCCCGCTTGTTGAGTTTATTAAGCGACAAGGGGCCTGGCTGGTTCTGTTTTTTGTGTTGATACACAAAATTGGAGATACACTTGCCAATCTTACCCTGCGTCTTTTGTTTGATGACTTGGGTTTCAGCAACGAAGAAATTGCCTTTTATGATGTTGGTTTTGGGTTTATAGCCTTTCTCGTGGGTATTTTTATAGGTGGCATAATGTATGTGCGAATGGGCTTAAAGCATGCAGTTCTGGTGAGTTTGATTTTGATGGCGGTTTCTAATTTTAGCTTTGCCGCATTGGCTTTAGTGGGGCACAGTAACATTGGGATGGCGGGCGCCGTTGGATTTGAGAATTTTGCCAGCGGTATTGGAGGGGTAACCGTAGTGGCTTATCTGTCGGCGCTCTGCAATTTACGCTTTACTGCGACACAGTATGCTTTGCTTTCTGCATTGGCCAGTATTGCTGGTAGATTTATTACAGGGACTACCGCAGGTGGACTTATCGACTCATTGGGGTATGTGAATTTTTATTTACTCACGACACTTGTGGCTTTTCCTGGCGTTATACTATTTTGGTACATGATTCGTAAGGGTTTAGCAGATATCTCACTTGGAGATGCAGGAAAAAAAGATTAAAAAGCTAGATTTCCGCCATAATTTATCCCTGCTAAAACAGGATTTCCTGATCTAATGGTTTCATCGATTTTTTATTTCGCATTGAGGTGAACCATGACATTTAAAGAGAAAAAAATACCTAAACACTTAATTATTCAGGATGAATATCAATATCAACAGCGTTCCAAGATAAACATGCTCAAGATAGTCATGTATTCGCTGCTGTTTTTTTGTTTGAGTTATGCTGTTGTCCTAATAATTCCCTGAATTCTTTTTTCCTTGAATTATTGACGTTACTTTGGGCTCTTTAAGCATCGCTGCTTGATTCCCCCACCTTAATTCCAGATAATGCTCAGTCTTGATTGATGGCAGAGATTTGGCGCATTAGCGCTTAAAATTTCAAGATTTATGGTATCTCTTGTCGGTCCCCTCGCAATGCTCGGTTGTGAACCCCGTCAGGCCCGGAAGGGAGCAGCGGCAACAGCTTTTGTATGTGCCGGGGTGTGGCTGGCAGGAGGTACCTCCATACATTAATAATAAATTAATAGTAATTTAAACAAATCAGGCCAATGTCCTATCAGGTTCTAGCAAGAAAGTGGCGCCCTCGCAGTTTTAAAGAAATGGCTGGGCAGGGGCATGTGCTGAAGACCTTGATAAATGCGCTTGATAATGATCGCTTGCATCATGCTTATTTATTTACCGGTACGCGTGGGGTTGGTAAAACCACAATTGCACGCATACTGGCGCGCTGCCTGAATTGTGAAGAAGGAGTAAGTTCTGAACCTTGTGGAAAGTGCAGCGCCTGCCTGGAGATAGAAGAAGGGCGCTTTATTGATTTAATCGAGGTTGACGCCGCTTCTCGAACTAAAGTCGAAGATACCCGCGAGTTACTGGATAATGTGCAATACGCACCCAGTAGAGGGCGCTATAAGGTCTATCTCATTGATGAAGTTCATATGTTATCAGGTCATAGCTTTAATGCTTTGCTGAAAACTCTCGAAGAACCACCCCCTCATGTAAAATTCCTTCTCGCCACGACTGATCCGCAAAAATTACCAGTGACCGTGTTATCGCGATGCTTGCAATTTAGCCTGAAAAATCTCAGTCCAGAAATGATCATGAATCATCTCAAATTCATACTGGATCAGGAGAAAATAGAGTTTGAAGAAGAAGCTCTTTGGCAAATAGGTCGTGCTGCCAAAGGCAGTGTAAGAGATGCTTTAACCTTGTTGGATCAGGCTATATCCTTTTGTAATGGCAAACTAACTGATGCAGAGATTAGCAACTTTCTCGGTACTATTGACCAGAATATATTGTATCAACTCGTAGACGCTTTAATTGCTGAAGATGCGCAGGCGATATTGTCATTAATCACTAAAGTGTCAGATCAGGCCCCAGATTTTGCATCAATACTTGAGGCTCTTTTATCCTATTTGCATCGCATAGCGGTCGCTCAGGTTGTGCCTGAGGGTCTGGATAATAGTCAAGGTGATAAAAAACAGATACTAGAGCATGCCGCAGCTATGCCCGCCGAGAATGTGCAGCTTTATTATCAAATGGCCTTAAAAGGTCGTGAAGATTTAGCGCTGGCAGTTGATGATCGTTCAGGTATTGAAATGACATTATTGCGCATGCTGGCCTTCACTCCACAGGGTGTTCCGAGCAAACCTGAAAGGGTTCTGGCTAAAACCAGTACTGCTGAATCAGTCTCAGCTAAAACCGCGGATTCAAGCAATGAAAAGGCTGGCACTGAAACCGAAGAAAAAACCGAAAAAAAAAAGAACCCAGAAACCATTGAGGTAAAAGCTCAAGCTGATCCAGTTAACATAACAAGTACTGATACAACTCGTACTGAACTCAATAGAGATCAAGCAAAACCAGAAATAGCAAGTGATTCACCGGTTCAGCATTTACCCAAGCATGACTTAAGTGAAGAAAAACTGAGTTTGAGTACTTTAAAGCCTGAACAATGGATCCCATTATTTTACAATCTGAATCTTACTGGCATAACACGCAGTATTGCTGCTCACTGCCTGTTATTAGGGGTGAAGGGTAATATAATTACTCTGGCACTGGATGCCAGCCATTCCAAAATATTAAATGAGGGACATCACGAGCAGATTGAGAGGGCAATGTCTGATTATTTTTCTACCCCGATCAGTCTTGAAATTTCTCAAGAAGAATTGGATTCTGAACTGGAAACGCCGGTTGCTTATCGACTGAGAAAGCAACAAGAAAGACAGCATAGGGCTGAAGAAGTTTTTAAAAATGACGATTATGTTAAATCCATAATGGAGCGTTTTGAAGGCAGTATTTTGCCAGACAGTATCGAACCACTTACACCAGAAGACTACTAAAAGACTAAATTTAATGAGGTTTCAATGACGGATATAGCTGGCCTGATGCAACAGGCAAAAAAAATGCAGGAACAAATGCAAAAAGCGCAGGAAGAACTTGCCAACATGGAGTGCACTGGAGAAGCAGGAGCAGGTCTGGTAAAAGTCACTATGAATGGTAAGCATGAAGTAAAAAAAGTTGATATTGACCAAAGTTTATTTGAAGAAGACAAAGAAATCATTGAAGATCTGATCGCTGCTGCTATGAATGCGGCCGTTAAGAAAGTGGCTGAAAATAACCAGAACCAGCTATCAGGAATGACAGCAGGTTTAAATTTACCTGAAGGTTTTAAGCTTCCGTTCTAATTATTCATGAATTACAGCCCTTTAATTGATCAACTAATAAAAGCGTTTCAGCGTTTGCCAGGCGTTGGTCCAAAATCCGCTCAGCGTATGGTGCTACATTTTTTGGAGAAGGACCGTGATGGTGGCCGGCACCTTGCTAAAGCCCTGAATGCGGCTATTGAAGGAGTGGGTCAATGTCAGCGTTGCAGGACCTTATCTGAAGATGCAATCTGTCATATCTGCAGTGATCCCAAACGAGACCAAAATTTACTTTGTGTTGTTGAAACGCCTGCGGATGTCTTCGCTGTTGAGCAATCCAGTTCTTTCAGGGGCTATTATTTTGTTTTGATGGGGCATTTGTCACCCATAGATGGTATTGGTCCGGATGAAATAGGTATCAGAGATTTGCTTAACTTAGTCAGGCAATCAGACATTAGTGAAGTAATTTTAGCCACGAATCCTACAGTAGAAGGTGAGGCAACAGCCTATTTCATTGCTGAGCAACTCAAAATCCCTGAATTAGATGTCCGCCCCCTAAAAGTCAGCCGAATTGCTCATGGTATTCCACTCGGTGGTGAGCTCGAATATATCGATGGTGGAACACTTCTACATTCCTTCACAGGAAGACAATTAATCAGTGATAATTAATTTCGTCCAAAAAGGCAGTTGAATTAAGTGCATAGTCCAGAAAGCTTTAATACTGATTATGTTCTTGTTACTGATGATGAGGCTTTAAATAAGTGCTGTGAATCCTGGCAAGAACTGAGCTATCTTGCACTGGATACAGAGTTTATGCGCACTGACAGCTTTTATCCGAAAGTGGCATTGTTTCAGGTTAGTGATGGTCAAAATAATTATCTGATAGATCCGCTGGGCATTAGCGATTGGGAGGCTTTTCAAGCCCTGATGCTAGCGCCAGATATTACAAAGATTTTCCATTCATGTTCTGAAGATTTGCTGGTTTTTATTTATCAATTTGGCATATTGCCATCACCTATTTTTGATACTCAGGTAGCAAATGCATTCTTAAATCAGGGTTTTGCGTTGAGTTATCAAAATATGGTTTCAGAGGAATTCGGCATTAATTTGCCGAAAGGTGAAACAAGGTCAAACTGGTTGCAGCGCCCTTTAAGTGAGCAGCAATTGGACTATGCCGCTTTGGATGTTGTTTATCTGCCTGAAATTTATTCTCGCCAAAAGAAAAAATTATCCGCTATGGGCAGGTTGGCTTGGGTAGATGAGGATTGCCAGCGACTTTTAAGTAATTATAAAGAAGAGTTGGAACAAGATTTTAGTCAGACATATCGCAATATCAATGCCGCCTGGCAGTTGGACGAAAAACAGCTTCTTGTATTGAAGGTACTAGCTGAATGGCGTGAAAAACATGCCAGACAAAGGGATAAACCAAGGAACTGGATTATAAAAGACAAGGAATTAGTCAATATTGCGAAGACCATCCCGGAAAATATGGCTCAGTTAGGCCAAATTAATAGCCTAAATGCTAATTTTATTTATTATGAAGGCCAGGCTTTGCTTGAGTTGATACATAATGCGTCCAAGCAAGATAATGCTTCCCTTACTGAGCAAATAGCAAGGCCATTGAGTAACGCGCAGAAAAATCACTTTAAGCTTGCTCAAGCTCTGGTTGAAAGAAAAGCAGAAGAATTAAATTTACCAATTGAGGTGCTTGGTAGAAAGCGAACTTTGCTTAGCCTGTACCAATCGATTCTTGAACTAAAAAACAGTACTTCCGAAGATACTTTGGATGCCAATAAGATTAAGTTGCCGGATGAATTGCGGGGTTGGCGCAGTGAAATTTTAGTTCAGGAACTTATCGGATTGCTCTTGTGAAATCCATGCTTTGTACGATATATAAAAGCTCTCGTGAAGAAGAAATGTATCTCTATGTTGCCAGAGGTTATGACCTGTCTGAATTACCAACTGAGCTCATGGATAAAATGGGTAAATTAAAGGAAGTAATGACTCTGACCTTGGATATCGATAGAAAGCTTGCCAGAGTAGAGGCAAAAAATGTATTAGCCAACATTGAAGCCAAGGGATATTTTCTTCAATTGCCTCCTAATATAAACCCACTTGTATTTACCCTTGGTGAATAATGTCTACACAAGATAAATTTTGGCAAAACAAGTCGCTGCAGCAAATGACCTCCGAGGAGTGGGAGCTTTTGTGTGATGGCTGCGGGAAATGCTGCTTACACAAGCTGGAAGATGAAACCAGCGGAGAAATTGCCTTTACAAGAGTAATTTGCCGTTACTTTGATGAGAATAGCTGTCGTTGCAAAGTGTATACTTCTCGTCAATCTCTGGTTCCTACTTGCGTTATACTGAAGCCCGATAATTTGAAAGATTTGCCATGGATGCCTTCAACTTGTGCTTACCGGCTTTTATATGAGGGCAAAGATTTACCCGATTGGCATCCGCTAATCAGTGGAAATCGTGAAGCAATTGAGGAAAGTGGAATTACAGTCTCAGGCAAGGTAATCTCTGAAGAATATGTTCATGAAGATGGCTATGACGAACATCTCATCACATGGGTTGAATAGCACCAAAGAATTACCTTATACAGGTTGATCTAAAATGGAATATTTAAATGAAGTATTTAAATGAAGTGTAAGTATGGAAACTGTTGATTATATTCTTGCATGGCTGGTTTATCTGATTGCTTCGGTGGCAATGTCTTTTTTATTCTGGAAGATCATTAGGCAGATTCTTTGGACTGATTTAGCCTATGTGATGCAAGTTACCTTTATGGCGATTATATTTACACCATGGTATGTGGAAGCAGATGGCAATGTCCTGGCCCCGGCTATCATCATATTTGTAATGGATATTGTTACGATAGAAACCGTTGCAGGCATCAGGTCACTTGTCCCCATTGCAATGGCAATATTGCTATCGAGCATTATAACTATGGTAGGCATAGCGACGTACCGGGTGCGTAAAGTCAGACGCATGCTCAGTATCAAAAAAAAACGCAGGGCAAGAAAAGCTGCTTAAGACAGATATCTTGTATTTCGTTGCTATTCTCGCTTGAATATATTTCATGCCTATAAAATTTCCCATTAGCTACCCCCAAGAGCTGCCTCTTAGCCAGAAAGTCACTGAGATAAAACATGCCCTGCAGCAGAGCCAGGTGCTGATTGTCGGTGGTGAAACGGGTTCAGGTAAAACCACTCAGCTTCCCAAGATTTGTCTGGATTTAGGTAGGGGGCAGGGCGGCATTATTGCTCATACCCAGCCACGAAGACTGGCCGCAAGAAGTGTTTGTCAGCGTATTGCTGATGAACTTGAGGTAGAAGTCGGCAAGGAAGTTGGCTATCAAGTGCGTTTTAATAATCTTACCAGTGAAGTCACCCGCATAAAATTAATGACTGATGGCATTCTATTGGCTGAGATTCAGCAAGACCCTCTCTTAAAGCAATACGATACGGTGATAATTGATGAAGCTCATGAGCGCAGTTTAAACATAGATTTTTTATTGGGGTATTTGAAAAATCTGCTACCGCTCAGGCCCGATTTAAAGTTGATTATTACCTCAGCGACTATTGATCTGGATAAATTTTCTGCTCATTTTAATCAGGCGCCAATAATTGAAGTGTCAGGTAGAACCTTTCCGGTAGATGTCGTATACAGGCCGCCTCTAGATCTGGATGATAATGATCTGGCAGTTAGTATTATTGCTGCAATCAAGGAGCTGCCAGAATTAGAGCGACAGAATACTAAAGGTCAAAAAACAGGCAAAGCGGACGTTCTGGTATTTTTAAGTGGAGAGCGTGAAATCCGGGATGTAGCTCAAGCCTTGCGCAAGGAAAAATTGAGTAATACTGAGATATTGCCTCTCTATGCAAGGTTGAGTAACAAGGAACAGAATAGAATATTCCGATCGCATGCTGGGCGCCGCATTGTCCTGTCCACCAATGTTGCTGAAACCTCGATTACAGTGCCTGGCATTACCAGTGTTATTGATCCGGGTATGGTTCGCATTAGTCGCTATAGTGTGCGTAACAAAATACAACGGCTACCAGTTGAGGCCATTTCTCAAGCCAGTGCAAACCAACGCGCTGGGCGCTGCGGGCGTATAGCACCAGGCATATGTATTCGTCTCTACAGTGAAGAAGACTATCAACAAAGACCTGAATTTACAGATACTGAAATAACTCGAACCAATCTCGCTTCCGTTATTTTGCAGATGCTTAATATGGATCTGGGCGATATCGATAGCTTTCCCTTTTTGGATAAACCGGAAACAAAAGCCATCAATGACGGGATTAAAGTTTTACAGGAACTGGGAGCTGTTAGTGAGGCAGGGACGTTAAATAAAACCGGCAAAATTATGGCCGATCTACCCGTCGATCCCAGATATGCACGAATGCTACTGGAAGCGTCGACAAGGGCTTGTCTACAAGAAGTTCTGATAATTGTCAGCGCAATGAGTATTCAGGACCCGAGAGAAAGGCCGCTGGATAAACAACAGGCTGCCGATGAAAAGCATCGGCAGTTTCAACATCCGCAATCTGATTTTCTGGGTTTTCTAAAGCTATGGCAGAATTTTGAGAGTGAGCGTCAACTGCTCACGCAAAACCAGTTACGAAAATATTGTCAAAAGCATTTTCTATCTTATACCCGTATGCGTGAATGGCGTGAGATTCATAGACAATTACACCTGCAATGTCGCCAACTTGGCTTAAGAGAAAATAAGGAGCCCGCAGATGAAGAAAATATTCATCAATCCATATTGAGAGGCTTGATAGTACAGGTGGCAAGGCATCATGAAGATAAGGAGTATATTGGGACAAGGAATAGAAAATTTCAGATTTTTCCAGGGTCCAGTTTGTTTAAAAAGAAAAGCAAATGGATACTAGCCGCAGAATTAGTTGAGACCAGCAAATTGTATTCCAGGCTTAATTCTCAGATAAAACCTGAATGGGTTGAGGCGCAAGCAGCCAAGCTGCTTAATCATGAATATTTTGAACCTCATTGGGAAAAGCGTCGGGGACAGGTAATGGCTTTTGAGAAAGTTTCTTTGTACGGTTTAACCCTTGTCGAAAAGCGTAAAGTCGCTTTTAGTAAAATTGATCCCGCATTAAGTCGTGAATTGTTTATCAGAGAGGCTTTAGTCTCTTTGGATGTCAGAACTCGGGCAGATTTTTTTCACCATAACCGTCAACTTATCGAAAAAGTAGCTCAGGTAGAAGATAAAACGCGACGCAGAGACATTTTAATAGATGAAGAGACCCTGTTTGAGTTTTACGATTCGTTATTGCCACCGCACATATACAGCACCAGAAATCTGGAAAGTTGGTACAACAAGCTAGATCAAAAACAAAAAACTGTTTTATTTTTAACTGAACAGGATTTGATCAGTAAGAGCAGCACTGGATTTGACCTGAATGAATTTCCAGATCAATTAAAGACTGCTTCCATGGCATTAAAACTGGATTATGAATTCGCACCAGGAAAAACCACCGACGGCATCTCGGTTGATGTACCTGTATCAGCATTAAAACAACTGAAAGAAGAAGATCTTGACTGGCTGGTACCTGGCATGTTGCGAGAAAAGTGTATTGCGCTGGCAAAAGCCTTACCAAAACCCTTGCGAAAATTATTAGTACCTATCCCAGACACAATAGATCATATATTGGCTGACTTGAAACGAGAGTCGAGGGGCAACTTGCGTTATTTACTTGCTCAAAAATTGACATCCAGAATTAGCGTCCCTATAGACCCTCAACACTGGCAGGACTATAAGCTGGACGAACATCTTAGAATGAATATTCGAGTTCTTGATGAAACTGGGAAACTGTTAGGGGCCGGTAGAGACTTGGCTGCGTTACAGCAGCAATTTGCCGAAGAAATTCAGCGAAATATGCAGCAGTATTCAGAAAGTTCTATTGATCATAGCGGGATTACAGAATGGGATTTTTCGGAGCTTGAAGAAGTCCATGAAGTGCAGCATGGTGATATAAAACTGCTTACCTATCCGGCCCTGGTTGATGAAATTGACAGTGTGTCAATAACCTTGTGTGACAACTTACCTCTGGCCAAGCAAGAGACTATCTGGGGTATCGTCCGCTTGTTGATGCTAAAAAGTCCTCAACAGGTCAAATATTTAAAAAAACTACTCTTAAAGGACGCCCAGAAGAACTTACTATTGAGTCATTTAGGGTCGAAAGATGAAATTCTGCAGCAGCTCATTCGAGCGGCTTACCGCAACTGTTTTATAGATGAAGATAACTTACCCAGAACAAAAATTGATTTTGATGAGACATATGAGTACAAAAGAGGGGCCTTAATAAACTGCGCTGAAAAAATTGAATCGAGACTTTATGAGATATTTCTGG
>Ga0222714_10006461_pt1 | contig 10941 bp, 15 predicted proteins | sample C33_3DmetaG_FD_165048 | JGI IMG/M metagenome (GOLD analysis project Ga0222714, IMG submission 165048) | Estuarine water microbial communities from San Francisco Bay, California, United States - C33_3D | ecosystem: Environmental > Aquatic > Marine > Unclassified | place: USA: California... | reverse complement strand
GCCGGGGCCGCTGAACGTCTTAACTTCAGAAATAGCGGTAAAGACTTCAGGAGAAGCCGCATCGCCAATCTTGATTTGCATTCCTTGTGCTTCGAGAGCGTTTACACTCATGTTAATTCCTTTCCCAAACGTAATAATCTTGAGTTACTTGATACAAACCCAAGTCTGGTTCATAAAAATCCTGCTCTAGTTGTAGAGTGCCTTTAAAACTAGCTGCTTCCATAGCACTTCTTACCGATTCTGCCAATGATTTTACAGCAGAGTAGGTCTTTGCATAACTATCTATTTGAATTCTAATCTGGTCTAAAGATGACCCGCCCTCTAATCTATTCTCAGGGTTTATTGAAACTCTTGTATAAACAATCGCAGGGAAAGTAGGGTTCTGCGGCATCGTCAAGGGATATACCCTGTTAGATACAAGACTTCCTAAAGTTGAATAAATAGATTGTTCAATCATTTAAGTTTTGCCAATTTTTTCCTTGCTGCTTCAATGGCTTTTGCCAAACCTTTTTGCATTGTATCAAGTTGTTCAGACTTTGTTGATTCAAATGCTGGCCGGAAAAATGGTCGGGCTGGCATCTTTACGGTTCCAAATTCGTGAAACCGCCAGTAATAAATCTTATCTCTTGAATACTTTTTGCCAACTTTACCCGCCCTGCGATTCTTTATATTATCAAAATACGGTATCCATTCTTTTTTCATGCCAACATGATAAGTAACTTGTTGAGCATTCGAGTATTTTTTAGCTTTATACCTAATTATATTTTTTTTAAGTTCGCCTGTTTGTATAGGGGCTAATTTTACGGCTTCGTCTTGCACGACTTTAGCCGCAGCACTAACCGCAGAAGCTAAAGGTTTACCCTGTATTTCTTTTGGGAGCTTTAGCAACGCCTCCCGCAATTCTTTAAAACCAGAGATATTAACTTCCATCTGGTTTCTTCACTATAAACTCAAGACCTTCTTTACGACCTATTTCAGATATATGAATAATGTCGTAATTCGTAGATTCAAAGACTATTCTGTTTGTTTCATTTATTCCGGTTCTGTAGCGGATTCTGATTTTCATCTGCGCTTCAGGATACTTCTGCGCCGCAGCAAACAATTCTCGCCCACTCAAAGGCAAAACTTCAGCCCATACCGTAGCAACAGTTGAATAACTGATGATGGCTTCGCCGTAACTGTTCTGAGTTACAGACCGACTCTGAATCTCTATCCGTCTATCAAGTTTTCCTGATTGCATAATAATCCTTAACCCACCCGGAGGAATTCCACGGGCGATGGAACCCACCGAAACAGATTATAGAGGTATTTTTTGGGAATGCGTATTGACAATTATTGTGCTTGTAACTTCTAATCAAGTTCGGCAACTGATTGTGAATTTTATCTACTTTCATAAAACAATCAGATATAAATGCTTGGTCTCCCAAATATCTATCTTTCTTGTTTTGCTCATGAAATCGAATAAAGTCATTTGGCGTTTTTCTGAACTTCTCATAAACGTGTATCTGTGGCCGACCAAAAAACATAACGCCAGAGTTACCTATAGTGTCTTTCCTCTCAGGATTCACATCCATCATCGCAAATTCATAACTTAACGTATCTACAATATCGAGATTCCCAACAATAACAGTATCCAAATCAAGGTATAAACTTTTACCAGTAACAACATCCTCTCTGAATAATTCAATCTTTGACCACCAACCTTTCCAATTATGTCTAAGTTTTATTGTTTCACATGAAACATCAATGTCCGTTAAGCAGACAAATCTGTGCGGAATAGTTATGTTTTTTTCTATCATGTCTTTTAAAGCGATAACATGCTCCGGCTTAAATTCCCCGCCAGACTTTAAGACAGTCAAGAAAGTCAACATAAAGTAAACCTTATAAAAGGCTCTCCGCTTGCAACTTCATCGAGCGACCATTGAGACCAAGCTAATTTGTCAAAAGCATCTTGCCTATCCAGCATTGCTGGATTCTCAATAAATTGAATGTCGCTTGCTATGTCCTTCAAAATCCAATAGTCCGCAGTGCAAATTACAGGAATACCATTTATCAGAGAATGAATCCCCGCACCAGAATTCCAAATAACACAAGCCCAAGCATTATCAAGTGAATCAATCAAAGATAAGTGTTTATCGTTTTCTTTCCAGTTTCCCGGATGCGGTCTAACAATAATTGGCCTAGTAGTGTAATTCCTAAGCTCCTCAACTATTGAATACTCCCAGTTTGCAGGTTGCTTCATCTTTTTAGACCCGAACCCGCGAGACGGGCAGACAAGGATATGCTCCCCATCTTTTCGATACGGTTTAAAAGGGATTTTAAGGGCATCTAAGCGATTTGATTCGCCTCTAGGCACCCATCCCCCTCCGTTATGCTCAGAACGCGCCAGAGCCACGTATTCCTCGCCCAGATAGCCATTCTCTGCAATGATTACGTTCCCGCCTTGAGATTCCAGCTTATCCGCAAGTTTTTCGTTTCCGTTCCATCGGTTCCACATAACACAAACGTCAAGATTAGATAGTTTGTGCGGTCTCTCTGTTGAGATTTCATATCCGGCATAGTAAAGCCCCGCCGTTATTGCCGACGCAGCGAATCCAATCGAGCCGGGAACCAAGTTATAAGCTACAGGCATTGGAAAATTGACCTTTTCTCAAAGCATTGAATAGCTGAGTCTGGAGAACAGTTGATAATCTTTAGTCCTGCGGCATCCATTAACGGCTTCGCCTCAATCATTTTATGCACCCAGATATTCATGTTTGGAAACTTGTCCATCGCGCCGGGATGCCTTCCATGCCAATGCTGACTGGTGTTTTTGTAGTCAAAACCTAAAAGGTAGATATTTCTATACCCAAAGTGGTATATCAGATTGATAGCCTGAAATCCTGAATTGCCGTTTGTTGCGATTACGTCTTTATCTGTTGAGAATCTTATTTTGTTGTCATGCTTTATCAGATTCAGATTGTATTTCGCAGCAGCAGATTCGTTTATCGTGTATTTCAGACCTTTAAAGTCTGGTCTGTAGTAATCCCACCATTCCTCATCGCAGGCATAGAGTAAATCAGCCCACGGAGCTATCTGGTAAGAATTATTAATGACCGCAGTAAAGGCTTTATCTTTACAGTAATATACTTGGTCTTTGGTTAAAGAAGGGCCGGATGCGATTATTACCGCATCCATTAAAGCCCCATCTTTATCCTGTAGAAACTCAGAAGATTCTGAACCGCAGGGTTTACGTTGTAAGACTTATCGCCCTGTCCCTCACGATTCGCATACAAATCACCAATCACAAGAAGCATTGCAAACTTTAGAGGCTTGGGCATTGGAGTTGTATCGGGGCTATTGCCAGTTGTATAACCAGCAACATAACGAATCTTCACTGAATTGGGGACATCGTAAGTATCTGGATAACTGACGTTAATGTTAGGAGTAATCCGCACAGGGTCAGAATAAGTGTCAACCAAATACTGATTAGCATTAAGGGTTTGTTCGTTTCCATCTTCATCCAGATATTTGATAGAACTTACAGACTGAATTGGAGAAGTCAAAACAAATTCTTTTTGGAACCCATCAAACGCGGTCTCAAGTGTTTGCTGCGCGATAGGATGGTTTACCGATTCTTCAAGATATTGACGCGCCGCAGTAATTAGTGCTTCGACAAGTGTTATGTCCGTAGGCGAATCATCGAGCCGCAAATACTCGGTAACTTCCGCTGTTGTTATCGGCTCAAACGTCGGCTGCGTGATTATCTTCGTTGCCATCTTTCACCTTTTTCGGACGTCCCCTGCGTTTCTTTTCAACGTCTTTAATTTCTGGCTTTATCTCAGGCATCACAGGTTTAGCAGGCTTCGTCTCCATCTTTTTCAAGAGAGCCGGAATCTCCATGCTTTCAACCATGCCAGCAGATGCCCAGAAGCTAAAAACTCCCGCATCAATACTAAAAATTTGTCCCGTCTCTATATCACCATAGACAGGACTGATGAAATCTTTAAGTGCTTTTACTCTCATGAGAAAGCAGGGAGGGTTTCCCCTCCCCGCTATTCATTACACCGTCAGGTCACCGTAGTAGACCGAAGCCGGACGATACACGGCCAGAGCCAACCGAGCTTCTGCGCGAACAGTCACAAGGTTTTTCTGGAAGTTCGTGTCATCAGACTCGGACATTTCCACGACAACGTTTTGGCGGTTCCAGACTTGGTAGGCAATGTCAAACGCGCCGACAGCAAACTTGCCGCTGGTCATTGCATTCGTCACCACGACCGGGAGACCCCACAGCATCGGGCCAATCGCCATTTGGGGAGCGCCGAACACATACTCACCGTAGGTCGATTTGGTACGCTCAATCGCGCCCCAGTCAGCCGGATTCAGGATGACCGCGGTCGGAGCGTAGTCAGCGCCGATAACCGAGTAGATTGCACGATTGATAGAGTCAATCGAGTTATCACCAGTCGAAGGCGTAAACGCGGTGAAGTTGCCGCTGTCGGTGATACCGGAGATGTTCTGGCCGGTGCCGTTACCGTTCAGCAGTTGCGCGTCGATGCGATACTCAACGCCATAACGCAGACGGGTATCAACATACGAGGACAGAGCCGGAGCATCGTCCATGACTTGCTTCGAGAGCTTGAGCCAGTGAGCGATGGTCTTGACCGGAGCCGACGCCAGTTCAAACGTCAGAGCCGATTCAGCTTTCGTCGCGCCTTCAGCAGCTTCCGCAGCGTTGTTCGTGAAAGCGAGTTCACGGGTGTACTCCACGAGGTTGCTGGAAGTCACGCCGGACGGGAGAATGTCACGAACGCGCAGAGTGCGGAACGCGCCCGGAACGATACCCGGCAGACGTTGTTGCGGAACGATAACGCTGCTGTTTGCAGCAGGCGAACCAGCTTGGCCGGTAATCGTGTTTTTAACTTCAACACGGGCTTTGGTCGTAAGACCTTGCGCGAATTGCTTGAACGCATCGGTCTTGACAAACATTTGACCCAGAGACTCAGGAGCCTCTTGACCTTTCAGAACGGCATCGGCGGTCTTTTGCTCGATTTCCAGAACGCGGTCAGCCAGCGATTTGATTTCGCCAACAGCTTTTTCAGCCGCTTCGACAGCAGCTTTCGACTCGGCACCGTTAGCCTTCAGGCTCTCAGCGATTTCTTTGTGCTTCAGTTCAACTGCGTCAAGCAGTTCTTTGATTTCTTGACTCATGATGTTTTTCCTTTAATGAATTTTTCCAAGCGTTGCATATACTCCGCTCTTTCGATTTCCTCCCTGACCTCATCACGTGCCAGAGATTTAATACGCGCAAGCAGAGTCTTTGCGCTTTGGAGGCTGAAACTTCCCGCTTCCCGCAGGAATTTCTCAGCATCACGAATACTTTTGATTGACTCAATTTCAGATTTAACAGAATCTAAAGAAATACGAGCAGCACCGTCAGCAGGGAAATCCACAACGCTAACTTCGTAAAGCTCAATCTCTTTAAGATTCCTAACATTTTCCACCAAATCAAATTGTTTTGCTGCGTATCCAATGGACAAACCGTCAATGGTTCCCCATTTCATCGCAGCATAAATAGCGTCAGAAGTAGGATGCCCCAAAGACAACTGTCCTCGAACATAAAGACCTTTGTCATCTTCCGCCATGCTCAACCATTTGCCAACGCGGGCAGGCATATCCGAGCGATATGCTGAATGATTGAACAACATCGCTATCGAACCATTCTTTTCTTCGAGGGTTTTCTTGTAAGCCCCCGGCAGAACGGTGTCGTTGTAGGAATCCAAACCATTAAACACAGACGCATATCCTTCAAAGATACCTGCGTCCATTGATTTAAATTCGCAGTTGTCGAATTTAATAAGTTTCTTTTCCATAGTCTTATTATCCCAAGTATTTACATCAAGACTCAAGTGTTTTTCATTCTCAATTCTTGACAGTTGTTTGTCCTTAGATTTTGCCCAACGCTCACCGCTATCACCACCCCATAAAGCCCAAGCAATACGGCCAGCAGAAGGGTATCCCTTTTCGCCCGGTCTAAATCCTTCAGCCTCTTTATCAACTGTATGCCTTGCGAAATAAGAGAGCATCCTTCTGACAGTAGAAGGTGACAATTCTTTACGATTAGAGATATCCCGCGCCCTAGCGACTCCGACAGGAGTTCCACCACGGTTATATTCTTTTCTCCACTCAAGTCCGCGCTTCGCTTCCGCAGCCATTTCTTTAGACGGAACAAGGTCAATCTCAGAGCCGCGATAATTAGCCTTTTGCTCCTCCTCATCCCAGACCGAATAACAGAAAGCCAATCGCTGTTCCTCATTTGGGAAAGTCTCCTGCGCTTCTTCATCACTCATACATCTTGTGATGAATTCTTCTTCAGTTTCTAAGTCTGTTGGTGTAGGCATTATGCGGCTAAAAGTATAATTATTTCTTCTTCTGAAATATCAAGTATTCCAGATGCTTTTACTACATTTGTATCTATATTACCAGATACGGATTTGAGTCTAATTATATTATTAATAACTGTCTGACCTTGTGCTGATACATAGCCAGCAGAGAACAAACCTTTAAGAGTTTTAAGTTTTACTTTTGCGTCTCGTACAGACAATGGGCGTACAAAAGTCTCTCCGCCTGACGCACTTGGTATGTTTTGTGATTGCCCTGAAGCAGTAACACTTCCAGAGGAACTATTTAATGCTATTCCCGAAAGGGAAAGCGAATAGTCATAGGCAAGAGATATATTCCCCTGCTCTGTAATTGATTGAATCCCAGAGACTTCAAATCTGACGCTACCATTTGCGCCAATGATTGCCGCCTGAGACTCAGACTCTATACCAGATATGGAAATAGTTGCTCCAGTTCCGCCAGTAGCGGATACGGAGCCTTGTTCTGTAGTGGATTCTTGTGGCGAGTAAAATGCAGAGACCGCAATAGAACCGTAATCTATTGCATCTGCTTGGTCTGTAATTAGACCGAAATCAATTACTTCATCAGCGGCAGTTAGACTTCCGTAATCTTCAACAACTAGGAAACTAACTAACGCATCCATTAGGCAATTCTAATTAGCGCACTGCTACCAGCGACAGGGAAATCAACAGTAAAAGTTCCGCTAGAACTGCTTACATTTTGACCAAAGTCAAACGTAGCCACTGCCTTGTTGGATTTGCTTGAGTTGTAAATCAAACATCCACGCGCAGTAATAGTCGCGTCCGCCCAACTTACGTCAGTAAAAGTAAGGTAAGCAGTAGACCCAGACAGACCAGATGAGAAACCAGACAAGGTTTCTCCGCCAGTGGTGTATCCGTTTCCGTTTGCGACTTCATTTGTCGATGAATATGCAGTTGTTGATGCTCCGAGTGATGCAGCGTCAGTAAAAAGTGCGATTTTATAAGTGTCCGCAGAAGAATGAACACCCTCAAGCACTTCCTGCTTGTAAGAATTACATATTGCCGACGTAATAGCCATTATTCCTCACTTTCAGCCGACAAGAGCTTCCCGGCATCGTCTCGTATCAGTTTTATTCGCTTTTTGCTCGATTTCTCGCCTTCCAGCTTCAAATTCAGCGAAATAGGCGAACTTTCCACAGAAATCTGCGGTTTTAGGTCGATTTTTATCGGTTTTTCTTCAGTTTTGGTAGAAATAACCGTTGAAATTGTCTTGATTTGCGTAGAAATACCGCCCATTTCATCGCGCAATTGCTGGATTTGAGGCGTTACGTCAGGCTGCTGAACGTCAGAAAGAGACGCAAGAGGCGTCATCTGGGCCTGCATATAGGCAACATCTCCGCCATCAATGCCCGCAAGACCTTCAATTTTCCTGCATTCGTTGACGGTTTTGAGACCGTTTAGCACTGCTTCCTTATAGGTTTCATACCGTGTTTTCTCATCTCCGCGCAAAAGAGCCGCGAAATCGAATTCAAATTCATAACGCGAACGGTCATTAGGGTCAATCAGCGAGTTTTTAATCGAAGCCTCATACCTTTCAAGATATGGGCGCAGTCCGAGCTTGTAAAAGCCTTGAACAATTTGCTCAACACCAGAACCCCAGACAGTCGATGCAGTAGTGTCGTTAATTAGTACAGACGGAACCCCAAAGAATCGCGCAATATCTTCAATCTGAAACCTGCGAGTCTCAAGAAGTTGTACGTCTTTCGGGTTCATCGAAATCTGGGAGAAACTCATCCCTGCTTCCAGCACTCGGATGGAATCGTTACCGCCCTCGATGAGTCCGTTGAATTGCTGACGAATAGCGTCTCGCTGTTCAGGCTTCAGAAGTTTGTCAATCGTCAAAATGCCAGTAGGCTTAAATCCATTCTTGGCAAGAGTCTTTACCCTATCCTCAGACGAGATACCGACGCCGATAGCATTCCGCGCATACGCCAATGGAGAAAGCCCAACGATTCCGTTCGACATTAGCTTCACATGCCAAATTGAATCAGAGGAATAAATGTTTACATTTACTCCATCGGAGTATTTATAGATAACACTTCCGTCGTTTAGCAGTTCGACTTCCATCTGGGCAGCCATCAATGGAGTCAGGCTTACAATACGTTTCCCTGAACGCTTGATAAGAGCATAAGCATTGCCATGCAACGCAATCTGCATGGTCATAGTCTCGAAAAACTCTACGCGGTTCTGGTATCTATTTGGTTTTGTATCGAATAGCTGGCAGAGTGGATGACTATCGTCAGGCTCTCTTGTCCCGTCAGGGTTTATCCTGTAGCAGTTAATCGGTAGACCACCTACTGCCTCAGAGAGAAGCCTTACACATGCCCAAACAGCCGAAAGCCTTAGTGCTGTTTCTTCGTTGACTGTAACATTTGCTACTTCATTTGAACCTGCGCTTGCTTGCTGAACGCCCGGCTCCCTCATCCCGGCAATCCCAAAACTAAACAATCTCGCCCAAAAAGCCATAATTTATATCCTTAAAGGGTCAGCAAGGAAATCATTAAAATTACCCTGCGACTCTGGGTTAAGCGATATTAGCGAGATAGCATTTAAAGTTGCCATCAGAGGGTCAATCTTTGCGGTTCCCGATGCTTGTTTAGTAATCAGAATTGCATTTCCTCTTGGTTCAACTTTAGCATTTGATACACACCAAGCCATCAACGGTTGGCTGCAATGTATTAATGCCTTCTCTGCTAACTTCCTTTCTAACGTTTTAATCGCACCTGTTAGCTTCCATCCTTGAGAAATACCTACTATTTTCTCTTGTGGTATTTCTTTTTCAATTAATTTATCAAGTATTCCACCCAATCCATGAGGGTCAACGCCGATTTTATCTAAAATTCCGCAATCCTCTATATCATAAATAATATCAGCAAGTTCCGCTATATCTTCTCCAATGTTTTCAACTAATGCTAAGTCACCATCTTTTATAAAATCATTAAATCTATGCGCCTCTGATTTTCTTCTGGTCAATACAGACTGATGCGCCCAACATTTAGACCAATGCAGCCATTTTTTTGTTTTAAAACATCTTCCTACAACAGCAAGACCCAACAAGTCATCAAGACCACCACCGTCAATACCAACGTCTACAATTTCAGACCTATCAAGTAATTCTTTGAGACCAGATAAAGACCCGTCAACATTTTCCCAGAAGTCCGCACCGACCCATCGGTCAGAACGCAAAGCCAAACCGATTTCGATATTTAAGTGCTGAGATGCCCAGCGTCTTAGTTCTTCTTCCCCTGCGGATTCTGCTTGTTGAAAGTCAGGAATCAATCTATCAACAGAAATAGATTTCCCGTTGTTGGGAGTGACCATCCACCAGTTTTTAGAGTCTCGCCAATCTACTTTCTTTGGGAATTCATATAAGACTGGAAGAATCGGCGCTTTTAAATGACCGTCTCTTACTTTTCTAGCTTTCAATAGTTCAGATTTAAATACTCCCGCAGGCGCGCGCTCAGATTGAGTTGTGATTGTTACCAAAAAGCCTTCAGGCTGAGATACAAGACCGCCACGAAGTTGACCGATTACCCTGTCGGCATCGTGAGACTCTGCAATAACGTGAAGCTCGTCCAGAAGAACCCCAGAAGGCTTCGAGCCTGTAACGACTTTGGTATCAAATGATTTTACTTTGAGAAAAGCACCTGTCGGTCTATAGGTGATTCTTTTTATATGCTCTTGGATGTAACACTTCTGTTTTAAAGTCTCATCGCATTCAATCATCCCGACAGCTTGATTAAACGCAAGATTAGCAACTTCATGCGTAGGCGCAACCAACAGGAATTCAGCGCGTGGTCTTTTAGATAGTAACATCGCCGTTACCATCAAAGCCGCACCATTTGTTGTCTTAGAATTCTTTTTGGGAACTAAGAGGAATAGTTCTCTTATATATCTTTCTTGCTTTTGTTCGTCATAGCTACCAAACAAAGCAGACACGACTTCGCGCATCCAATCGCCAGCAGCGTCTTTTAGAAAAGGCTGTTCTGGTACGTCAGGCAAATGCAGATTGTTAAATACCCTTACGGCTTTTTCTGCTTCGTCTTTATAAAGAGGCAAAGCCGGAATTATACTTTTTCCGGCTTTTAGTCTTGACTCCCAATCTCTACAGGATGTGTCCCAAATCAATTCAATAGCCCATCCCAGATTCCGCCTTCAGGCTTCTCCTTCGCCAACATTTCTTTTTTTTCTTTTTTTCCTAGCTTGCCATCATCAGAAGGTTTTGAATGAACAAATGGAGCCGCAGCAATAGCCATCCTGTCTCTGCGTTCTGGGGAAGTCTCCTCGTCATTCATAACATTCAACATATATTCAAGAGGTGAAAGCCCAGCAACTTTTGCGTTTCTCAAAATGTCACTTGGAACCTTTGGATTCTTGGCTGCGTCAATTTCTTTTTCATCCATTTTTGCTGGCCTCCCTGCCCCCGGTCTAAATCCACCACGCATAAGTCACCTGTCGCATAAAGGATACATTATGTATCATTTTTATCAAAGGTTAGAAGAAAAAATCTCTTGCTGAC
>Ga0222714_10006460_pt1 | contig 10942 bp, 9 predicted proteins | sample C33_3DmetaG_FD_165048 | JGI IMG/M metagenome (GOLD analysis project Ga0222714, IMG submission 165048) | Estuarine water microbial communities from San Francisco Bay, California, United States - C33_3D | ecosystem: Environmental > Aquatic > Marine > Unclassified | place: USA: California... | reverse complement strand
GCGACGTCGTCGCCGCGTCCTCGCCCGCGCGCGTCGATTCCTCCAGCGCTCGCCGCGGTGCACTTTTCGTCCCGAGCGCGCTCACCGCGTCCTCGCGCGCGCGTTCGACGCCCCGATCGCCGCGCGCGATCGCCGCGAGCGTCGCGCTCGCGCGCCGCGCGCCGCGGCGCGTCCACGCGCCGCGCGCGAGCGACATTCTCTGGCGTCGTCCCTTCGCGACGCTTCGCACTCGGTCGACCGGACCGCGCGTCGCGTCACTCCGCCGCGCGCGCGCGCCGCTCGCGATGCCGCGCGCGCTCGAGGACGACCACGGCTCGTTCGCCGTGATAGATTTAGTCGCGCACCTGTACCGCGGCGGCGCGGACGACCGACGCGAGCTCGCGAAGATTTGGGCGCGGTACAGCGACGCGACGGTGGAGGAGCGGAAGACGAAAGGTTTCGAGATGGTGCGCATGCATCACGCGACGCTGACGAGGATGTTTCGAGACGGTGCGTGCGATGATCCAAGCGACGGCGCGCGCGACGCGCGTCCGGACGCGAAGAAAACGCGAGGGATGGGACGGGACGCTGACGAGGACGGTCGAACGCGAGCGGGACGCGACCGACCGACCGACCGACTGACTGACGACGACGGTTTCGAACGCGAGAAGACCCGGATGGGGATTACTTAGATATCGACGACGTGCGCGTGACGTGGGAAGAGTTCGTGGACGCGCTGAGAGACGCCACGGGGGCGTCGACGGACACGCCGGTGTCGCCGGAGAACGCGAAGTCGTACGACGCGCTCGAACGACCGGTGATGCAACGAAATCAATCGTTCTCGAACTTGGCGAAGGAGTTGGAGGCGATCGTCGCGTCGCGCTCGCCCGGGGCGAGCGCGGAGAACACGCCCGAAGGTTCGACGCGCGGGATTCAGAGAATTTCATCCTCTGGGATGCTTTTGGGCATCGGCTGCTCGAGCCGCGAACCGTCGCTTCGAGGCGGCAACGCGTTTCACGCGGGCATGGCCGTGCGCTCGGAAGATTTGAAGAGCCGCCTCGAGAAGACCGAGAAGAACGCGACGCCGTGAGCGGCGCAAAACACAACACGCCGCACCAATACGTTTAATACGTCAATATTAAAGACTGTACCTCGCGCCCGCGAAAAGCGCAGCCAAAAGTCGCTTCGCCCCACACGCCGTCGGCGTCGCCGCGCGCGCGCCATGCCCGCCGAAACCGAAACCTCGCGCAAGTATCGCGTCTTCGGCGACTACGCCACCGCGCTGAACGCCGGAAACGACGCGCGGAGCGTGGAAAAATACGCGCGACACTTGGTGCTGCGTCCCCACGGCGCGCGCATCCAACGCGCGCTGTGCGCCGCGCGCGTCCTCGTCGTCGGCTGCGGAGGCCTCGGGTGCCCGTGCGCGATATACCTCGCCGCCTCGGGCGTGGGAACGCTCGGATTGTGCGACGCGGACGCGGTGGAACTGAGCAACTTGCATCGACAGGTGGGACACTCGACGGCGGCGACCGGGACGTCGAAGGCGAAGTCGTTGGCGGCGCGGTGCGAGGGATTGAACGATGGCGTTCGAGTCGTGGTGCGAGAAACGTTCGCGACGACGGAAAATGTGATGGAACTGGTGGCGGGGTACGACTTGGTGTGCGATTGTAGCGATAATCCGAGGACGAGGTACTTGTTGTCGGACGCGTGCGCGAGCGCGGAGATTCCGCTCGTGAGCGCGGCGTGCGTGGGATTTGAAGGGCAGCTCACGGTGTTGTGCGGCACGCGACCGTGGAATGATGACGATGAAACGTTTGGCGAGTTTGAACCCGCACCGTGTTATCGATGCTTGTTTCCGACGCCGCCGGCGTCGGGAGACGCCGGGACGTGTGGGGCGTCTGGCGTGCTCGGACCGCTGCCTGGCATCGTGGGGACTTTTCAAGCGCTCGAGGCCATGAAGACGCTGGCCGCGGTAGGAGAGTCCATGCGAGGAAAAATGTTGACGTTCGACGCGTTGAGCGCGAGACCGACGATGACGTTGAACATGCGGGAACAGCGAGACGCAGCGTGCGCGTGTTGCTCGACGTTGGCGTCTCACGACGGACGCTTCGACGTCGCGATGTACGATTACGACGCTTTCTTGGCGTCGACGCCGTGTCCGATGCGCGGAAGAAAGGTGCGACGCGGCGGCGTTGATGTGAACGCACCGCCGAAGTTCGGGGCGCGAGAAATGCCAGAGCGCGACGACGTCGGTTGGCGACGCGTGGATGCGAAAGAGGCGACGACGTACGTCAAAGATGAGGGTGTCACCGTAGTCGACGTGCGTCCGAGGCACATGTACGACGCAGCGCACATACCTGGATCTATTTCGTTACCAATAGAAACACTCGACGCAGAGACGTGGAACGGCGCCATGGGTGCGGCGGAGGAAGGATACCGTCTGTGCTTCGTGTGCGCGGGAGGCAACAACAGCCAAAGAGCGGCGCAATGGTTCGTGGACGCGAAAGTTGGCACCGTCGCCCCGGCGAGCGTCGTCGACGTTTGTGGCGGTCTCGCCGCGATGCGCGACGCGGGCTACGACATCCCGAGACTCGATTGATTAAACACACAGCGAGCAATTTATTTCTACAACAACACGACTACGATTCTACGCGCGCTCGCGGCGACGATCGCGCCGCCCACGATTCGCCGCCACCACCGTCCACGCCGCGGCTTCTCACCCTTGTCCGACGCGGCGTCGCGCTTCGACAGCGCGACTTCCGCGACGACGCCCTCTTCCCGCCGTCCTTGCGGGCATCCGTTGGCTTCGAGATATCGCAACACGCCCTCGCTCGCGCCGCCCGCGTACTTGACCCAAAAGTCTCTGTCTCTCGCCAACCACGCCGGCACCGGCGACGCGCGCTCCGCCGTCTCGCGCGTCGACGACGCGTCCGCGTCCGCGTCTCCCTCGCGCCGCACCACCCCGATCTGAAAATCTCTCAGCTGCGTCCACGCGCGCGCGCTGTGAATCTCCTCAAACTCCTCGCTCGCCTCCCTCCCGAGCGCGCGCGCGATCGCCAGCGCCGTGGACACCTGGCCCGCGTTGTTAAATCCCGGATGCGTCGTCGCGAACGCCGTGATGTCGAACACGCGCTCGTTGACGACGATCCATCCGTCCGCGAGGCGCGCGTGCGCCGCGACGTCCTCGCGCGTGAACTTTCGCCACCGCGCGCGCTCGTCGTCCGTCGGCGCGCGCTTCAGCGCGGCGACGACGGAGAGATCGATCGCGACGTCCCGACCGGACGCGTGCATCGCGTCGCGTCGTGCCGCGCCGCGACGCGTCGCGACGATCGCGAAGCGTCACTTTGCAAAAGTCGCGTATGGGCAAACAGTACGTCGCTTCGGCGACGCTTCGCGGATCGAAACGACTCGACCGATTCGGTCGACGGGACGCGCGCCGCGCGACGCGCACACCGCGACTCGGTCTCGCGCGCGACGCGTCGTCGGTCGCGAAGCGTCGTCGTAAAGCCATGGCGAACGCCGTCGTCGCCGTCGTGGCGGCCGGCGCCGGCGCGCTCGCGGGCAAGCTGCTCGATGGGAAAAAGCGCGTGACGTCGAAGAGCGCGGACGACGCGGAGGACGTCGACTTTAAGACGGACGCGAAGCGCAACGTCGACCACGCGGCGGCGGCGAAAAAGCATCAGTACTTGGCGCAGGAGTACCCGGAGGTGGACGAGCGGGACTTGAAAACGCCGGATAATTGGGTGAAGAGGCATCCGTGCGTGCGAGACGCGAGGCGACGCGAACGCGGGACGACGAGGACGCGGCGAGCGACGACGACGCGCGCGACTGACGGTGGTTTGCGTCGATCGGGGTGATAGGAATTTGATTCGTCTGACCGGGAAACACCCGTTTAACGTCGAGGCGTCGCTTCCGGAGTTGTATGATTACGGATTCATCTCGCCGGTGAACTTGCACATCGTGCGGAATCACGGCGCGGTGCCGAAGTGCGATTGGGACACGCACACGATTAACATTTGTGGCAACGTCCCGAAACCGTTCGAGATCGGTATGGACGAGTTGGTGAAAATGCCGAGCGACACGTTCCCGTGCTTGGTGGTGTGCGCGGGTAACCGTCGGAAGGAACAAAACTTGGTCAAGTCGTCGATTGGGTTCTCGTGGGGGCCCTGCGCCATCGGAAACACGTACTGGACGGGCGTTCCGCTGCGAGTGTTGCTCAACAGAGCGGGCATTTATAAACCTGGTCCGGGTGCGCGATATGTGTGCTTAGCTGGTCCGCAAAACGAATTGCCGAAGGACTACCCCGATCAAGATGGCGGTCCGGGATCGTACGGCACGTCCATCGACATGGAAACCGCGCTCGATCCGACGTGCGATGTCATCGTGGCGTACGAACAAAACGGAGCCAAGCTTCACCCAGACCATGGATTCCCAGTGCGGGTGATCATTCCCGGTTACATCGGTGGGCGCATGATTAAGTTTTTGAAGGAGATTAAAGTCACCGACAGAGAGTCAAACAACTTTTATCACTTCAACGATAACCGCGTGTTACCGCCGCCAGTTGACGCCGAGCGCGCGACCGAGGAAGGATGGTGGTTCAAGCCCGAATTCATCATCAACCAGCTCAACATTAATGGTGCCATCGCGTACCCGGCGCCCGAAGAAGTCATTCCCAAGTCGCAAAAGACGTACGCCTTCAAAGGCTACGCCTACTCTGGCGGCGGTCGCAAGGTCATTCGCGCCGAGCTTTCCTTTGATCAAGGCTTGAGCTGGGAGTTGAGTGATATCCACACTCGCGAAGAGCCACGATGGGCCGATTTCTGCTCCGGTGACAAGGCCAGGCACTGGTGCTGGTGCATGTGGACTCTCGAGGTGCCGATTGAGAAGCTCCTCGACAAAAAGTGCGTCGAAGTGTGCTTCCGTGCCGTCGATCAATCCATGAACAAAATGGACGAGCGCCCGACTTGGAACGTCATGGGTATGTTGAACAACCCGTGGTACCGCGTTCGCATCCATCACACGCCCACGGGCGATGTTCGCGTGGAGCACCCGTGCATCGCCGGTCCGACTCCCGGCGGCTGGATGCAAAAGATGGCCGCGAAGGAACCCACCGGCGAGCTTCTCTGGGGCTGGGGCGGCCAAGGCACGCCGGCCGCGCCTCCGAGAGAAGAATAAATTATTTATGACGTCTTTCGAGTTATTTCCTCGTCCTCGTGTAAGATTATCACCATCATTCCTTTAGCGTCTCTCGCTCGCGCCGTCTGCGCTCGGCGTCGACGCCCGCCCGCCTCACACGCAGCCTCGCGCACGACTTCGCTTCATCCCACGATCGCGCGCGCGATGGATCTCACGTTCATCCTCCGTCAATACGCCGGCATCCTCCTCTCCGTGGCCTCCTTCGCCGGCTTCGCCTTCTGCACCCAACTCGAGCGACGCTTTGACCTCGACCAAACCAAAATCATTCACGTCTCCGTCGGTCTCGCCGTCGTCGGCCTGCTGTTCCACGAACTGCGCCCGTACAAGCGACAGGCCGGATTGACGTTTAGCAAAGAGCACGCCGAGGAGGAGTGGAAGGCGCGCGAGGCGGAGATCGCCGCGGCGAAGACGAAGAAGAAAAAGTAACTTTTTCGCGCGCGCGCGCGGGACGCGTCGCGTTCGTCGCCCTCCGCGGCGCGGCGCGGCGTCGCGACGCGCGCGCGAGGCCGCGAGGTTGTAATTCCATTAGCATCGCTCTCGCGCGTCGCGCGTCGCGCCGCGTCGCTCGCGCGCGCGTCCGCGAAGCGTCGGGACGCGACGTCGACCGCCTCGCGCCAAGGGACACGAAGAGGCGCGAGGCGACAGTTCGCGCCGCGCGCGCGTCGACGACGCGATGGGATGCGGCGCGTCCTCCGCGAGCGCGTCCGCGCCCGAGAGCGCGATCGCGCTCGTCGATTTCAACGCGCGATTCGCGGACGAGTACGTCGTGCGGGAGAAGATCGGCGTCGGACAGCAAGGGACGGTGTACCTGTGCGAGGACGTCGAGACCGGGACGACGCGCGCGATGAAGGAGACGCACATCGGCGTGTTCGGCGCGAACGCGAAGCGACGGGAGGCGTACTGCGAGATAGAATTGCTGTCGCAGATGCGACATCCGAACGTGGTGAGGATGGTGAAGGCGTATCAGACGAGCGCGGAGGTGCAAGTGGTCATGGAACACGCGGGACGGGACACGTTGTTGACGTATCTCGTCGCGCTGGACGACGCCGAGGGGATGACGGAGGAAGAGAAGGTGAACATTAAGCATGAATTGATTCGGCAGTTGGTGGACGCGGTCGCGCACGTGCACTCGAGGGATGTGGTGTTTCGGGATTTGAAGCACGAAAACGTCATGGTGACGAGCGACGAAGATTTGAGAAACGCGCAGATTAAGCTCGTTGATTTCGGTCGTGCGGCGTCGCTGCGACGGGAAGATCGATTGAATAATCAGCCACCTCTCGGGACGTCGTTATTTCAAGCGCCCGAAGTAGAGGAACGTCGAGAGTACGGACAAGCGGCGGATATGTGGGCTGTCGGCGTCTTCGTTTACTTCTTAGTCACGGGGCGGATGCCGTTCGAGCACACCGTGGCGGGGCTTTATAAGGTGCTGCGAGGGGAATATGAACCCATGGAAGAGTCAATAAATAAGCACGCGCGCGATTTGGTGGCTAAACTTCTGGTGCTCGACCCGGCGAAACGAATCAACGCCGCTCAAGCGAGCACGCATCGATTCTTGCGGCAGAAAAACGCCGCGCACGTACACGTCGGCGAGGGCGACGCGCTCAGAGTGCCGAAACACATGGAAAAAGCGGCAAAGAAACAACTCAGAGCGCTCGTGATGCAGGAAAGTCTGGAGCTGCACACGGTGGGATTGCTCACGGAGAAGCTCACGCCCGAGGATTTGAAGACGCTTCGGCGTTGGTTACGAATGAAGGCGGAAATGTCTGTGCGCGGCGGAGTGGCGAACTCGCGCGCAAAAATAATATCTGATAATAACTCTACATCACAGTCTCCAGATGCTTCAATCCGAGCGGGTCACAACTACACCGACGAAATCCAGGCACACGTGGCGCTCAACGCGTTGTACAAGGAAATGACGAAGGGTCAAGGGAGTGAGTCCAACAGTAGAGAAACGAGCTTCCATGGCGGCGGACTTACGAAAACGCAGTCGTACCTGAGGCTCACGGAAGCACTGGAGAATTTAGAGGAAATGAGTTCTGATGACGACGCCGAAGTGCGCACGCCGTCTCCTCCGCCAAAGAAGACTAGCAAAAGCTCGCTTAGCGACGCCGCGCGACAAGAATCCGCAAACGTCGCACAAAATACTACTAGCAAGAGTGATGTCGCTACAAATCGCAGTTTTGTCGGCTATGCGCATCAGAGCGGAATGTGTACGGTGGATGAGCTCATCACTGCTTGCATTAGCGCTGGCCTTCAATCCGTGGCTGACGAGTTGCAAACCGTTCGCGACGATTTGAAGAAAGAACGCTTGTCGAAGCTCGCGGCAACGGGCGCGGATGCGCAGGCGCAGAACGAGAGCGTTCTTCTCGACATCATGCTCTTCAGGTACGAAGACTTACTTGCGAAGGTCGAGAACGCGCACTTGGATCAAGTAAAGGACTGGTCAGTTCGAGCGGGAGTGATGGAGAACGGATTGTAGATATATGTATGATTTCGAAATGAATCACAACACGACGAAGCTAAGCGCTAACACTCTTTTTTGTTTTTTCGATGTTTTTGCTTTGTAATGTACTCTCACGCTCTCACATGTAGCGTGGCCCGTACGCCGACGGCGAGTTTGGATCCATGCGCGCTCCCCATTGGAACTCCGTCATCAAACAGACGTGGTCACTCGACCACTGCGTATTGGGTAAACCACCATACTTGGCGCGAACCTCGCGTTCACCGGGAAGTTCAAGTAAACTCACCGGCGCGAGGGCGTCTTCGGTATAGAAGACGTAATCCAGCGCACCGTGGAAGTCTTTGGTGCAATTGGTGAACAACGGCTCGCCGATGACGTCCACACGGTCACGCTGGCGCTCCAGCGCCTCTGAATCCAAACATGGTTTATGCAAGTTGGTGTACGCCGACACGAGGGGAAGCGGGTGCGATAACTTTGTAGACGGCTGCAAGATTCCAAAAGGATCGATGCCAAGTTCTGGGTGGTCCGCGGGAACGCGACCATTCGACAGGAGCGAGTGCGCCGCCGATCCTGGAACCGAGTTGAAATCTCCGCATACCACCATGGGAATTTCCGCCGACGTCGCAATCTTTTCCAAACCCTTGAGCAACGTGTGAACTTGCCATAACTTAACGTCGTTGTGCTCGGTGTTGGCGTGAATGTGCGTATTCGCCACGCATAGCAACTGCCGTTTTCCTTGCAACAGTTGCTGGTCCACGTCCAACGCCTCGAGGACGACGATGAGAGCGATGTTATCCTTCATCAACCGGTTTAGCGCATCCTTCTTCTGCGTGGCTCCTCCGAGAGACTCGACCAAACTCAGCGCAGCCTTATTGAACTCTACCTCGTACTTCTTAATCAACGCAAACTTGTCCTTCTTGAAGAAGATGGCGCAGCCGTCGATGACAAATTTCCCTTCACTGAAGACTTGCGCCGTCTTCTTCTTGTAGACTGAAGCGTAACCGTACTTGGCCATTTCACCTTGAAAGAAGTCCTCGTAGTGATCGGATTGCACTTCCTGCAAGCACAGAATATCTGCGTTGTAGTTGACAATCTCCTTCAAGATGTTCTGTCGGCGGTACGCCCACGCCAACGCCCAGTCGGGGACGTAACCGTACATGTCGCTGTTACAGTATAGATCGGCAAGCACGTTGTACGTCGCCACCGTGAAGGTGCGAGGTTCTGGAGTGCTATTATGCGAAATCTTCACCAAATTCCTTCTCGGCGGCTCCGGCGCTGGAATCACTCTGCCGGTTATCACATTTTGAGGCTGTGCTTGCTCGTTCCCGCTCTTCGCGTCCACGGGCACGACTTCCAACTTCAACACGTGCCCGACGTCATCCGCGTTCACCGTATAGTTCCTCGTCTGACAAACTTCAATCCAGGGCTCCACGCGTTTCTTCTCATCGGGTTTGTCCTCCGCCCGCTCCGCCTTCGCCGCCTTCCATCCCTCGACGTCTTCCTTCGGAGACGTCCGATCCGCCTTGGTCGGGAATGGCTCCCCATTCGCGATCCGGTTACGATTCCACTCTCGCCACGCGTGCTTGAAGCATTCGGAATCGCAGTGATACGTGCGCGTCGCTATATTCAGAAGCGTGGCCTGTTCCGCCGGGTGCACCGAGCACACGCTCATTTTTGTCTTCTTACCCGACCGAAACCATCGATACCGCACGTAACTCCCCTCGTGCGCGTTCTCCTTACCGATATCCTCCGTCGTCGACGTTCCATCGCTCTTACGCGTCACGATATACGGCGCGAGCTCCACGCCGACGATGGGCGTATCGGTGTTCAGCGTCGCCCTCGTCACGGTCAAACTCATGCCGACGACTCCACCCCGCGCACCGCACCAGCACCCCCCTCGACGCCCTCAATCGATAGCCCAACGTCCTCAGCGCGCCCGCGACGCCCCCCCGCGTCCTCTCGCGCCCTCTTCCTCGCGCGTCTCGCGTGATTTCCGTTCGAAATGTCGATCTTCGCTGGCGATTACCCGCGCTCGATCGCCGATCTCGCGTCGCTTTCGCGCGTTTTCCCGTCGAGCGCGCCGCGCGGTCGTCGACGGGTTCGTCGCGCGCGCGACGACGCGCTTCGGACGCCCGCGGGCGTCTCGGCGCGGCGTTCTGCGGTGTTTCGCGCGTCGCGCGCCGTCGATCCCTCGAGTCGAAAGCGTCCGCGTGCGGCGCCAACGGCGTCCGTGTGTAAAGTAAGTCTGGGCGCGTCAAAAAACGACGATTCGCATCGTCGCGACCCGAGCGAAGCGAGCGAACGAGCGAACCGCACGCCTCGACGCGCGACGGCGCGCGGTGCGATATCGACCAGGCGGCGACGACGCGCGCGATCGCACCCGCCCTCGTCGCGCGGGAGTCGCGGAAGACGCGCGCGGCGTCGCGGCGAAGCGCGCGCGCGCGACGCGAAGGCGGTCGGGGAAAGTTCACATGACGCTGAAACAGCGACCTCGGACGGCGGGGCGCGCGACGACGCGCGAGGACGGCGCGCGCGAGGCGAACGAGGAAGCGCGTGAACGCGCGAGCGGGCGCGCGGCGCGGAGCGCGGCGATCGGGAGTGGGTTGGCGTTGGTGTTGTGGTTGGCGTCGTCGCCTCGGTGGTGGACGCGGACGCGGGGCGAAGGGAAACCGTTGGTGGATGAACGCGCGGCGGTGTACGCGTTCGGGACGTCTACGGAGGCGATATCTGGGTGGTCACTACGTGACGTCGCGGAATTTCTGGCGACGAGCGATGAGAGAGGGTCGGGTTCGACGATGGAGGCGATGGAGGCGACTCGTCGAGACGACGGGCAAAAGCGTCGCGCAGACGGGTTCGCGCGATTCGTCGCGACGCATCACAAGACTGGTACGGCGCTGATGCACGACGTGTTTTCGACGATCGCGAATGCATCGTCTCTGTCGTACACGTTCTTTGACGCGCGAGCGTTCGAAGACGCGGAGCTGGTGGTCAACGATGTCACGGGAAAGAGACTCGATCGCGCGGCGAAACGGCGATTCAGGGAAGCGGATATCGTGTTGGATTACCATTTCGGCAAGTCTTTGCCGGCTTTCATCGAGCGGAACGAAACTAAGCGACTGCTAGAATCCATGGTTTCGGTGTCAAACGCCCGGGAATACAGAATTGTGCACGTCGTACGCGATCCGCTCGACGTCCTCGTGAGCGGTTTGGCGTATCACGCGCGATCGCCGAACGACGAACGGTGGCTTTCTCGCGCGCGAGTCGCCGAGCTTTCGTATGCGGAGTTCCTCAAAACCGCGATCCCGA
>Ga0222714_10006459_pt1 | contig 10942 bp, 7 predicted proteins | sample C33_3DmetaG_FD_165048 | JGI IMG/M metagenome (GOLD analysis project Ga0222714, IMG submission 165048) | Estuarine water microbial communities from San Francisco Bay, California, United States - C33_3D | ecosystem: Environmental > Aquatic > Marine > Unclassified | place: USA: California... | reverse complement strand
CAAGTATATCCGATAGCCTATTGGAAGATACAGAAACAACAAAAGCATAATCTAAGCTGCCTCCCTCCAATCGGATTCCGGGTATATCTTGCATTACTTCATGGATATGCTGTTGCGCTGTACGTCGGTCAAAATGCACGTTGATCATATTGGAAATTATAAGCATAGAGGAGTCTTTTTCTGTGATCAGTGTTGCATCATAACCAACCCGTTGATACCCCATGCTTTGGGCTTTTTTTAAATATCGGGTTACTTGATTCTCGGGAACCCCGTAAAACGCGCACATCGAGGTACTCCAAAATTCCATCGGGAAACCAGCGTTTTTAAACCGTTTTATTGCCAGTAAATCAGGATTATCCACAAAAAATGTGAAGACATTTTTGGAGATTCTTAATTGACTATTCAAGTTACGCAGCGTTGGAGCAAATATACTTTGCACTTTAATTACCCTAATTCAAGCCTTTTTCAGCAAGTGCAATTCCGGTATAGTTGTCCAATCGGTTCACTAGTTCTTCAGGAGTTCCAGTAAAAACTATCTTTCCACCGCCTTCTCCGCCTTCAGGCCCCATATCAATCACATGATCTGCATTTTTAATAATGTCTAAATTGTGTTCAATTACAACAATGCTATGTCCATTAGATATTAAGGAATGAAAAGATTGTAACAGCTTTTCAATGTCGTAATAATGAAGTCCAGTGGAGGGTTCATCAAACAAGAAGAGGGTGGGGGCTTGGTTGCTTCCTTTCGCTAGGAAGGATGCGAGTTTGATACGTTGCGCTTCACCACCAGAAAGGGTACTTGACGCTTGACCTGCACGTAAGTATCCTAAGCCAACATTTAACAAAGGTTGTATCATTGAAGCGATCAGCTTTTCTTTCTTATCTGAACTTTCATGAAAAAAAGTAGAAAGATCGTCTAGTGTCATTTCCAATAAGTCTGCAATGGTTTTTTTCCGATAAGTTATTTCCAATGTTTCCTCCTTGAATCTTTTTCCCTGACATGTATCACATTTCAATTGGATATCAGCCATGAATTGCATGCCAATAGTAACTAGACCTTCGCCATCACAGGCCTCGCAGCGTCCACCTTCCACGTTAAAACTAAAGAATCCAGGTTTATAATTGCGGTTTTTAGCCAAGGGTTGTCGTGCATAGAGGTCACGAATTTCATCAAATATTTTGAGATAAGTAACGGGATTACTGCGTGAACTTTTACCAATAGGATTTTGATCAATGAGCTCAATTTCCTTGATTTTGTTAAAGTCACCAGATAGTATACATCCACGATACATGGTATTTTTCGAATCAAATAAGGCTTGCTTGATGGCGGGAAAGCACAAGGTTTTGAGTAGAGTAGATTTGCCTGACCCTGAAACCCCGGATACGCATACCAATTGACGAAGCGGTATTACTATTTGAACGTCTTTGAGATTGTGTAAGGAAGCATTGCTCATGGTTATGGAATAATTCGTTTTTCGTCTGGAACTCGTTATTTGAATGTTTTTGCTTCCATTAAAATAGTTTGCAGTTAAGCCTTTATTTTTTTTAAATGCCGCTAAACTTCCTTCAAATTGGATGGTTCCGCCGTTTTCACCAGCAAAGGGACCAATATCAATTACATGATCTGCGGATTTTATTATTTCTTCTTCATGCTCAACAATGACAAGAGTATTTCCAATCTCCTTCAACAATTTTAGCACCCGAACTAAATTTTTAGTGTCTCTTGGATGGAGTCCAATCGATGGTTCATCTAATACATAAGTAGAACCCACAAGGCTTGATCCTAGAGAGGTTGCCAAATGTATTCGTTGAGATTCTCCACCAGATAACGTATTGGTAGAGCGATTTAAGTTGAGGTAGCCTAATCCAACTTCATTTAAAAATCGAATACGCTGAATGATTTCGGGTAGCAAGCGTCTCAACACATTGTTTGTAGGGATGGACGCTTTTGCCTCCTCAAAAAACTCGAGCAATCCGCTTACCGACATAAGAACAACCTCTTGAAGAGATTTCCCATGAAATCTAACGTAATTAGCATCTCCCCTTAAACGCGTACCAAAACATTCTTGACATTTTGTTTTTCCTCTATATCTGGAAAGAAACACACGATATTGAATCTTATAGGTTTGACTTTCTATGAATTTAAAAAACTCATTTATTCCTTTAAAATAACTGTTTCCTTTCCAAATTATTTCCTTTTGTAAATCTGTTAATTGTCGATATGGTTTATGTACGGGAAATTCAAATTTATGTGCTTGTATTAATAACTGTTGTAGATACTCTCCCATCAATTCACCTTTCCAGGGATGAATAGCTCCATCATAAATGCTTAAGTTAGCATCAGGGATTACCAAATTTGGATCAATTCCTAATACGCTTCCAAATCCTTCGCATGTTTTACAAGCTCCAAAAGGGTTGTTAAAGGTAAAGAAATGTATACTAGGTTCTTGAAAGGTCATTCCATCACGCTCGAAACGGTTGTTAAACCATGATATTTCGTGGGTAGTCAAATTGAGTATGCCACAACTCCCGCCATTTTTTGCGAAGGCCATTTGAATCGAATCTATTAATTGTGATTGTTCTTGTTGATTCAATTTAGTGGTTTTGAATCGATCAACAACAATAGTGATTTGATTGCAATCTTTGAAATCAGTTATGTCTGAAATAAGAGTAATCTTATTATTAATATAAATTCGTATAAATCCCTCATTAGCAATTATTTGTAATTCTTCTTGGATGCTTCTTTTTGGATTTACTTTAATCGGTGAAAGCACGGCAAAGGAATAATCTTCTTGAGTAAGAATCGTGTTTAGAATACTTGACGGCGTATCCTTTACTACTTCTTGATTCGAAACAGGTGAGTAGGTTTTTCCTTCTCGAGCGAAGAGTAGTTTTAAAAAGTCATAAATCTCCGTGGTTGTCCCGACTGTAGATCTCGGGTTAGAGGAAATTACTTTTTGTTGAATTGCAATTGCGGGTGATAGTCCTTTGATGTAATCAACCTTCGGTTTTTCCAGTTTACCTAAAAACTGTCGGGCGTATGAAGACATGGACTCAATGAATCGCCTTTGTCCCTCTGCATAAAGTGTGTCGAAAGCGAGAGTTGACTTTCCAGAACCCGAAACTCCAGTAATTACGGTGATTTTTCCATGTGGTATTTGTGCATCAATTTGTTTTAAATTATTTGCTGCAGCTCCTTTTATTTCGATGTTTCTTGACACGACACAAAGGTAACACTTGTGGATTAAAAGGGTTCATCCTAAAAATATTTCTATTTTAGGGGTTCATTTGATACTATGCGAACATTATTCCGAAGAAAACAAATACCAGATATATTAAAGCAACTTGAAGCCAATCAATTAGCCGATGGGCACGGTGCATTAGGAAAGCATCTGAAAGTAAGGGATTTAACTGCATTTGGTATAGCTGCGATTATTGGAGCGGGTATATTTTCTACCATAGGTGAGGCGAGTTATCAGGCTGGGCCGGCTGTTATTTTCTTGTTTTTATTCACGGCATTTGCATGCGGATTTGCGGCCTTTGCTTATGCGGAATTTGCATCAATTGTACCTGTTTCTGGCAGTGCATATACGTATTCCTACGTGGCATTTGGTGAGATAATTGCTTGGATCATTGGTTGGGCATTGATCATGGAATACGCGATTGGGAATATTACGGTAGCCATTTCATGGTCTGATTATTTCACCGATATGTTGAGTAATATCAAAATTTCGGCATTGGGAATAAATGGGATTAATATCCCGTTATGGTCTCAAATGGATTATTTTTCGGCATTTAAGGGTCATCAACAAGCATTGATTTTATTAGAATCTGGTAAGTCATTGGCAGATATCCCAGAAGCGATTCAAACGGCATATAGTGCCTATGAACAAAGTCCAACCTTTTTGGGTTTTCATGTAATTTTGGACTTACCAGCATTGTTTATTATCATTTCAATTACCGCATTAGTTTACCGTGGTATCAAAGAAAGTAGGAATGCTTCGAATGCAATGGTAATTATCAAATTAGCTGTCATTTTATTAGTGATTGGAGTAGGGGTTTTCTACATTGATGTGGCCAATTGGAATCCCTTCGCTCCAAAAGGGATTAGTGGAGTTTTGAAAGGTGTTTCGGCCGTTTTCTTTGCTTACATTGGATTTGATGCGATTTCTACAACAGCCGAAGAATGCGAAGATCCACAACGTGATTTACCTCGAGGCATGATGTGGGCCATTATCATTTGTACTATTTTGTATGTTGCTATTGCATTGGTATTAACGGGTGTGGTGTCCTACAAAACACTACGTGTAGGAGAGCCATTATCCTTTGTTTTCAATAAATTAAACTTATCTTATCTAAGCGGCATTATTTCCGTAAGCGCAGTAGTTGCAATGGCCTCAGTGCTATTAGTTTTTCAAATGGGTCAGCCACGAATTTGGATGAGTATGAGCCGTGACGGCTTACTACCGAGCCGATTTGCAAAAGTTCATCCCAAATTCAAGACCCCTTCTTTTGCTACAATAGTTGTTGGATTTGTAGTTGCGGTACCCGCGCTTTTTATGAATTTAACTATGGTCACAGATCTTTGTAGTATTGGAACCTTATTTGCGTTCGTTTTGGTATGTGGTGGGGTGCTCATGCTGCAGAACCGGCCAGATATTCCTCGTGGTAAATTTAAAACACCTTATGTGAATGGAAAATATATTATGCCGGTATTGCTCCTTGCAACAATGGTATTATTATTTACAACCTTTAATCGCCAAACGATAGATTTTATTACGAATAAGGAGTCATTAAAATCAAAAACAGAAATGATTGAAGGGATGAATCCAAATCAAATTTTGGCTTTGAAAAACCACTTGATTCATGATAAAAATGAATCCTTTATATTTTCGAATCGGAATATTGATGCCTATTATGAACTACACGGAAAAAAGGCATTGGTAAAAGATTTAAAGTTTTTGAATTTGCCGAAATCTCATTTCTATAACTATGGTTTTAAACACTTTGCACATAAAATTCCACGTTGGATTTTTATTTTATTTACGATTTTTATTACAATAATGACTTTTCTTAAAAATTTATCCATGATACCCTTACTTGGATTATTGAGTTGTTTCTATATGATGAGTGAGATAAAAGCGGATAATTGGTTGTATTTTTCAATTTGGTTAGTACTTGGTCTAATTATTTATTTTAGTTATGGCAGGAAGCATTCTAAATTAGCGAAACCTATATTAGATGGAGAATAACCGGTCATTTTTATATAGATTTCCTTATTTTTGTAGCCTCCAAAGCAAAAGCTTATGTTTGAAAATTTAACGGACAAGTTTGAACGTGCGTTCAAAGTATTAAAAGGCCAAGGTCAAATCACGGAAATAAATGTTGCTGAAACGCTAAAAGAAGTACGTCGCGCTTTGCTAGATGCTGATGTTAGCTTTAATACAGCAAAGCAATTCACCAATACAGTAAAAGAAAAAGCACTTGGAAGGGATGTATTAACGGCCGTTTCTCCAGGACAACTTATGATTAAAATTTGTCATGAGGAGTTGGTAGAATTAATGGGTGGCAATGAATCAGAAATCAACCTCAAGGGAAATCCATCAATATTGTTGATGTCCGGCCTTCAGGGGTCTGGTAAAACTACTTTCACAGGTAAGTTGGGAAATTACTTGAAAGTAAAAAAAGGTAAAAATGTTTTACTGGCGGCATGTGACGTATATCGTCCTGCGGCAATTGATCAGTTGCATGTACTCGGAGAGCAATTAAGTATTGAAGTATTTTCTGATCGTGAAGACAAGAATCCAGTATCTATTGCTTTAAAGGCGGTACAGCATGCTAAATCCAAAGGATATAACGTAGTTATTATTGATACGGCAGGTCGCTTGGCCATTGATGAAGCGATGATGAAGGAAATTGCTGAGGTAAAACAGGCCATTCAACCAACTGAGACCTTGTTTGTGGTGGATTCAATGACCGGTCAGGATGCAGTGAATACCGCCAAGGCATTCAATGACAAGATTAATTTTGATGGTGTTGTTCTTACAAAATTAGATGGAGATACGCGAGGTGGTGCTGCGTTATCAATTAAGTCAGTGGTTAATAAGCCTATAAAGTTTGTTGGAACTGGCGAAAAGATGGATGCATTAGATGTATTTTATCCATCTAGAATGGCAGACCGAATACTTGGAATGGGTGACGTTGTCTCATTGGTTGAACGAGCACAAGAGCAGTTTAATGAAGAAGAGGCAAGACGTTTGCAAAAGAAAATATTGAAAGATCAGTTTGATTTTAATGATTTCTTAGGGCAATTGGAACAAATTAAAAAGATGGGAAATGTAAAAGACCTAATGGGTATGATACCCGGAATGTCTAAAGCCATGAAAGACGTGGATGTGCCTGAAGATGCTTTCAAAGGAGTTGAAGCCATTATACGATCTATGACTCCAAAAGAACGCTCCATGCCAGCCGTACTTAATCCATCGAGAAAGTCTAGGATTGCTAAGGGGAGTGGTACAACGATTCAAGATGTGAACAAGCTCATTAAACAGTTTGAGGATATGCGAAAGATGATGAAGATGATGAGTAATCCACGAAATATGGCAAACATGATGGGACAAATGAAAAATATGCGCTAGTTAATGGTTGAATTTGAAATTTACCCGGAAAAACCGCCGCTTCACAAACAAGTTGTCAAAAGTAATTGGGGCTTAACTGTTTTCACAATTGTGTTATTTATATCGGTTTTCTTGATCTTTTACAGTGACCGAGCAGACTTTGTTTTTTTTTTAGTAATAGTTCTTCTTATTCATGAGTTTGGACATTTCATTCAGATGAAACGGTTTGATTATAATAATGTCAGAATGCTTTTTATTCCTTTGATGGGGGCTTTTGTTCAAGGAAGTAAAGATCGTTATTCACAAAAGGAAAGTTTATTAGTAGTTGTTTTTGGACCTTTACCGGGAATTATAATTGGATCCATTGGTCTTTACCTAAGCGGATTATTCCATATGGATTGGCTCTTATTATTATCCTTCATTTTTATTTTTGTGAATGTTATAAATTTATTACCTATAGATCCACTGGATGGTGGACAAATACTGAAGTTACTTGTCATTTATCAAAGAGATTTGTATTTAATGATTTTTGCCTTAATCTCCTCATTATCGCTAATAATCATAGGATTTTTAATGAAAGATTGGTTAGTTGCTGGTTTCGGATTTTTAATGGGAATAAGGGTTCGCGCAATGCAAAAGAATTATCAACTTAGAAAGACTTTAAAAAAATTACAAATCAACTACATATCTACCTACGAAGAGTTATCTAACCGAGATTACCATCTGATTAAACAGGTATTGATTAAAGATAAGCCAGTATTAGCTGAACTTGATTTATATACCGAAGAAGGAAACTCAATGTTAGCGTCCCATGTTAGTGAATTGTTGATTCCGCCAATTACCAAAGATTTAAGTCGTTGGTCAAAGTTATTACTGTTTGCGGCATGGATTACATTATTTGTTTTACCTGTTTATCTGTTGTTAACCATCGATTTTAATTGGTATTTTGAAAAACTATAAGGGAATTCTTGTAAGCGCTTTATTGTGTTTATTATTGAATGTTCAAGGGCAATGCAATAAGGTGTTAATACGAGGTCGAGTGATCGATTCATTGCGTCCGCAAAGTTTTTATAATCTAATGGTCGTAAATCGCAGTTCTGGGAAGGCCAGTTTTGGTCAACCTAATGGGGCCTTTTCTGTATATGCAATGGCAAACGAACGGATTGCATTATCAGTTAAACAATACCCAATCTATGAGTTTATAGTATCGCACGATTCAAATTGCCAATGTAATGTACTTGCGTATATCGATCGCCTCCCTCAAGAAGTGGCAGAAGTTGTTGTGAAACCGCTAAAAACATTGGAACAAATTAAAGAGGAGCGTGCTGCTCTAGCTATGTTAGATACACGGATGGTATCAGGAATTAATATGCTTGAAAGTCCTATTACAGCCCTTTATCAAGCATTTTCTAAAAAAGAGCAAAACAAACGTTGGATCGCTCAACAAGTCTATCGAGACGATCAGCGTAAGGTGGTTCAAGAATTATTGAGATTATATGTTGCATATGACATAATTGATTTAGCCGAAGCAGATTTCGATGCATTTATGCTTTTTTTGAATCTTGAAGATGATTTTTTAAAAACAGCCTCAGAGTTTGAGTTAATTACCTATATCAAGGATAAATACGAGCATTTTAAACGCTTTAATGCTGGGGAGTGATTATTTCAATTAAAGAGTTCACGGCCCGGTTCCAACTGTATATCATTTGTACCGTTTGCCTCCCTTGATTTCCAAGTGCTCCTGCCTCTTCGGGATTCTCGAGTAAGTGCACAATTTGATCTGCCATGTCTTCTGAATTATTTCCAACCATTAAGTCTCTTCCGGGAACAATTTCTAAGGCCTCACTCGCCAAAGGCGTTGTGAGGCAAGGAATGCCCATTGCCATTGCTTCAAGGAGTTTGTTTTGCATTCCAGTTCCTATTTGCATTGGGGCAACAAATATTTTTCCACGAGCATATGCTTTACGTATATCTTCCTGCCAACCTTCGATAGTAATGTTTGGGTATTTTTTCAAAGCCTGCACTAGTGCTGAAGACGGATTTGCACCGGCAATTAGCAAGGTCCATGTTGGATATTTTGAAATGATGTGATCAGCAAACCATCTCATAGCGTCAATATTTGGTGCATAAGATAAATTCCCGACAAACACTAAATCGTAAGTAGTTGGTATATTTTTTATTGGATGAAAATATTCAGTATCTATTCCATTTGGAACCACACGTATTTTTCCTTGATCGGGATGGGCAATGTAATGCACATCCTGCTGACTAATCATTGTTTGAAATTCGAAATAATTAAAAATACGCTGTTCGTATTCTTTTAATCTAACAGCCTCAATGTTAAATATCCATCGTAAATACCAAGGTGCTTTTTTAGCCCTTCGCTCCATTCCAACTGACAAGGCATCCATGTAATCAATTGTTTTATTGCAGCGATGATAATTTTTTACATATTCCGCCGGACGAATCATTTGACAAAAAATATGGTCTGGAGAAAGATGTGTGATTGATTTTTTAATGTTGCGTTTTACACGGTATGAGGTGAAATAAGCTACCTGAAAGGGTTGGTTTGTGAATAAGCATCCAATTAGTCGAATAAATTGTGTAAAAATATTTAGATGAAAAAGTTTAATTGACACAACATAAGGAGCCAATTCCTTTTGCCAAGATTGCTCAACGTGTTGCTCGCTTAAAGCAAATAAATGAATTTGATAGGATTTGCTTAATCCTTTAATTAAATGGTATGCCCTTAATTTATCTCCTTTTTCTAGCGGATATGGAAATCGAGATGTCATAAAAAGGAGGGTCGGTCGCTTATCCATGTATGCAAGTTTCTAGTTGCGACTTAAACACTTTTTCGTCAAAGTATGATTTAATATATGCAGGAATTTTCGATTCAAGCGCCTTTCTCTTATCCGAATTATCAAGTAGCCCAATAACACAATCTGCAAATTGACGTGGTGTTTCAGCAATTAAAAACGGAGTTTTATGTTCGAATCCTCGAACACTAAGTGCACTGGTAACAATCACTTTGCCATAGTATAAAGCCTCCAAAACCTTCATGTTTAAACCTGTTCCATAGGATAAAGGACTGATCATTATTCGTTGTCTGTGATAAAAATTTTCTAAGGAATTGACAAATCCAAGGCCTTTAATATTATTGTGTGGGCGATTAAATGCTTCAGATTTTCTACCTGCTATTTCTAGCTGAGCTGATGGGTGTTTTAATATAATTAACGGCCAAATTTTATTAATAAATTCGTTCATTGCATCGACATTTGGATACCAATCAAAATTACCCACAAATCCAACACGAAGGTCTTGATCAATTTCAGTATTGAGGGGTTCACTTGAATGTAAAATTGGATAAGAGGTATGCGTATTCATATTCCACTTTCGAAGCGTTAGCGTTTCTTCATGTGATATACTGAGTACTGTATGAGCTGCATTCACCAAAGAATGCTCAAGGTTTTTCATTTGCCTACTAATTCGATTGTAAATCCAACGCGTATACCAAGGCATAAATCCTGCGCGATGATGCCAATTTTCATACTCTAAATTATGAGAGCGGTAAATGATTCGTTTTGATTCGAACCATGAACTAGGTAAAATTGCAAGTGAATAAAAACCATCACAAATGACTATATCAAAATGCTGAAGGTTATCTTGAGAAATCAGGATCTTTATGGCATTTGATGTGCTATATCTTAGGACATTAATTGGAGTATTCAACGCATTAGAAAGTACTTTCATGGTAATGGAAGTATCAATGCGAAGCGGAATTAGTTGAATTGAATGATCCAAGCTCGAAAAATCCCCAGGATGTTTTTTAGTACAAATAGGGGCATATGTTAATGTTATATCGCGACATAGAAGCAGTCCGTGAAAAAAAGAAGCTATGGCTTGACTTCCTCCATCTATTATTGGATGATGAGGTTTTTGACTAATGTAAAGTAAGTGTTTCATTAGCGTCTTATCAAGCGTTTTATCCAGATCTTCCAAGTTTCAATACTGGCTATGGGAACGTCGTTATTGGCAGTGAAAGTTACAAACATTGCAATTGGTGTGAAAAATATTCCTGAAAGCCACATGCCAAGCCACGGCTCAATTACGTAAGTGTCTGCTAAATTGTCTCCAATGCTGAGAATTATAAAATAAATCATAAAAACTAGTGTAGCAATCACAACAGGAGCGCCGAATCCACCTTTCTTTACGAGCGCTCCTAGAGGAGCACCAACAAAAAACAACACGATAATCGCATAGGTCAATGCGAATTTACGATGGAATTCTATCCAATACTGATCTTCTTCATGTTCAAGCGTCTC
>Ga0222714_10006453_pt1 | contig 10946 bp, 8 predicted proteins | sample C33_3DmetaG_FD_165048 | JGI IMG/M metagenome (GOLD analysis project Ga0222714, IMG submission 165048) | Estuarine water microbial communities from San Francisco Bay, California, United States - C33_3D | ecosystem: Environmental > Aquatic > Marine > Unclassified | place: USA: California... | reverse complement strand
GAACCAGAGTGGATCGTGCGGCTCAAGGCGTTGGGCGAGCCGCGTTGCGCCCGACGGCGTGAATTGACCGTGAGTGCCGAATAGAAGATCGGCCCGAGTTCCGACGGCTCGTCGCGTGGCGGCCAGGAATTCGACGCACAGTTCGGTTCGATCGAGAGACGGCTGATGACCACCCATCACGGTGTACGGGCCGGCTGGATCGAACTTCACGGCGGTGAATCCGCGCTCGACCTCTTCGAGTGCCCGTTGCGCCGCCAACTCCGGATCGAGGTACACGTCACTGCGATCGCCGGGCTCCGGATACAGATAGGTGTAGGTACGCAGTGACTCGTGCACCTTGCCGCCCAGAAGGGCGTGAACGGGTAGACCGAGTCGCTTTCCGGTGATGTCCCAACAGGCCATCTCGAGCGCGCTGGTGGCCGCCATGAGCGTGACATCAGGGCGCTGTGTGAACCCGCGCCCATAGCACCGCCGCCAGAACGATTCGACGTGCATCGGATCGTGCCCGACGAGGAACTGAGCGGCGAGATCTTCGATAGCGGCCGTCATCACTGCCGGACCGAACGTGGCGCCGTAGGCCTCGCCCCAGCCGATCGTTCCGTCGTCGGCCGTCACCTTCACCAAAGTGAAGTACGTGCCACCGAACGACGGAGGAGGGTTCTGGACGGCGAATGCCTGCACCGCCGCCACCCTCGTCGTCTGATGAGTCGCTCGTTTCATCACGAACTCTCCTTTCTGTCGAACACCACGACGTTGCGTCGAGCCGAGCCGTTCTTGGCGTCGGCAATCGCCTCGTTGATACGTTCGAGTGGATAGGTCGCCGAGATGAGTTCGTCGAGCATGAGCTCGCCGGCCCGATGAAGTTCGACGAGTTCGCCGATATCGCGACGGGGATGAGCCGAGCCCATCTTGGAACCGATGATGCGCTGATCGGCGGCAGCGAGCGATCCGGGATCCCAGCCGAGCGATAGTTCGTCGGCCGGCATGCCGACCGCCACGAGCGAACCTCCGACTCCGACGAAGTCCGTCGCGCTTCGGTAGGCGCTTGGCGCACCGGTTGCCACGAACACTGCATCGGCGAGGTCGCCCGAACAGGCATCTCGGACGAATGCCACTGAGTCGTTCTGTGTCGGATCGACGCAATGGGTCGCGCCGAAGGTCAGGGCGGCTTCGAGCTTCGACGAATCGGGGTCGACGGCCACGATCACCTCGGCACCGGCGATTCGCGCACCTTGGACGACGTTCAGTCCGACACCACCGCAGCCGATCACCACGACCCGATCGCCAGGCTCCACGTGGGCCGATCGAAGAACTGCCCCGGTTCCGGTGATCACGCCGCAGGCGAGAAGGCTCGCCGGCGTGGCGTCGAGATCGATGGGGGCGAGTTGTGAATGGTGAACGACCACCTGCTCGGCAAACGCCCCACAGAACATCCCCTGGCCGACAATCGCGCCGTTGGCATCGGCGATCGGTGAACCTGGATCGGGCTTCGACGAGCAGGCGACCGGCCGCCCTCGTCGGCAAGCCCGGCATTCGCCGCACGATCGAATGAGAGTGACGACCACGCGATCACCGACTGCCACGTCGCGCACGAGTTCCCCGATCTCGACCACTCGTCCGGCCGCCTCGTGACCGTAGACGGAGGGGAGTGGTCCGCCCCATCCACCGTCGATGTACGTGATGTCGCTGTGGCAGATCGCCACTGCATCGATTTCGACACGTACTTCCTCGGGCAGTGGGTCGCGCAGATCGACGTCTTCGATCACGAGTGGCTCGCCGAATTCTCGGAGAACGGCTGCCCGTACTCGAGTCATGTGTTCGATACGTCGATCAGGCTCACGACTTCATGGTAGGCGTCGAAGAATCGTCGAAAGACAGGTGGATGGAGATTTGTGCCCCCACTTTCGGGTGTTGAGACATGGCATGCAGAAGAGATCCCGGCGTGGAACGATGGGAGGTGTGGTGAAACGCATTGGTTCGATGCTCGTCGGTCTGACCGCTGTGTTCGTCGTCGGGTGCTCCGGGCAACAGAACAGGGCTCAGTTGCCGCCTCCGACGACGGCGCCCGAGAGCGCGATCGCGTCACCAACTGATCCGCCGGCGACCATGCCACCCACGAGCACGGCCGAGAAGGTGATTCCCGAGAGTGGAACTCCTCCCACCGAATCGGTGTATCTCGAAGTCGATGCCGACGACGTGGTGCCTGTTGTGGCGTCGGCCGTCGTCGGGTCGCCGGTGCGCATCGTGATCACGACCGAGATCGAGCGAAAATTTCGTTTGAAGAGCGACGGCACCGAACTGTCGGGGACGGCGGTCGCTTTCGAGTTCGTGGCTGACGACGAGCGCGTTTACGAAATCGTCGACGTCGCTACTGGCGACGTGGTCGTCAGCCTCGAATCGATTTTCGACTGACGACCGCGTCGTTTCCGCCTGAGATCACGACGGTCGGCAGGGCTGGCCGCGCAACGCGCCGCAGGCCGGAACACCTGGCGGAACCGGAAGGTCTCGCACGATTGGAAGCACGACCGCCGACGGATGCTCGGCGTCGTGCACGATCGAGACGGATTCGCCGGCGCTGAGAGTACGGAACTTCCACACTCCTCGGTTTCCACCAGGAGCGTCGATCGTCACGCGAAGACGTGATCCCGAGCGGATGGGGTGAGCCACGGGGAAGATGTCGACGCGGACGGCCGTGATCTCTCCCGGAGCCAGTTCGACGGCATCGGCCGCAATGTGCGTGTGCACAGGCTGAAGCTCGGTCGACTTCGAGTCGTCGAGGACGCGATGGCTGGCGCGCAACCATCCGCTCTGGATGTAGACCTCGGAACCGTCGGGCCTGATTTCGCTGAGTGTGACCTCGAGATCGGTGTCCTCGGCAGAGCTGGTGATCCAGAGATCGGCCGAACCGGGTCCGAGGATCACCGCGTCGTCGGTGAAGGGGTCGGAGGTGAATACGGCGGCGGTTCCCTCGGGATTGCGCACCCAGTCGTATTGCACGTCGGCGCGCCAGATGCCCGACCCTGATCCTTCGTAGAAGGTTTCCGGAACGGCCGTCGGATCGGCCACGTACGAGGTTTCGCCGGTCGTGGCGAGCTCCTCGCCGAGACGGCCCCCGTCGCCGAGCAGATAGCGGATCGCCGTCGCCGATGCGACTGGCCACGAGTCGAACGAAGCTGACCAGCGCGCTGCCGGCGACGCGGGGTCCAAACCGTCAGCCGCGCCTTGTTCGAACAGCACGACGTACGGGTCTTCGTTCTCGAACGCGGCAAGCGCGTCTTCGTAGCTCAGACCTTCGAATCGATTCGTCGAATCAATGGGAGCAACCGTTCCGTAAAGACCGGCACCAAGAGGCCCGGCGATCAGTGGCAGCACCGAGAGATCAGGTGTCTTCTTGGCGACGTACAGGCTGAGGAATTCAGCCATGCGCGGGAACACCGACGGGCTGAGCGATTCGGTGTGCAGGCCGTTCACCATCGTCACGTAGAGGTGTGGAACCGAGGTGAAGTCGTCGATCATGGCCGGGAAGTGGCCGCCAGTTTGCTCGTCTTGCCAGGCGCCCGCCATGAAGACGGGCACGTCGATCTTCGGGACGAACATGAGCGGGTTGATCTCGTCGCCGATGTCAGCTGTGTAGAACGGGTTGTCGTCGATCTCGGCGGTGAGGTCGGGGTTCTGCAGTCGCAGCATTTGGTTCTCGGCGCATACTTCGTCGCCTTCGTCGGCCTGCTTCTTCGTCCACTCCTGCCCGTACATCTGGGATTCCTGCATTCGCTCGGCTGTCCACGACACGGCGAAACCGGTGTTCAAGATGCCGCCGGGGTACAGGGTCGAGCGGTACGAGTCGTCGAGTACTGAGATGGGTGTGATCGCGACCAGACTCGGCGGCTGTGTCGACGCCACGAACAACTGACTGATACCCGGGTACGAGATTCCGACCATGCCGACTTCGTTGTCGAGAACCCAGTCCTGAGCGGCGATCGCTTCGATCACGTCGTAACCGTCGACGAGTTGGGCTTCCTCGAAGAAGCGGTAACTGCCTCCGGAACATCCTGTGCCGCGCATGTTCACGCCCACGTAGGCGTAGCCGAGCGTGTTGAAGAGCAGACCGAACGTGGTGTTGGACGGATCACTTGGCGAGTAACCCGAGTATTCGACGACGGTGGGGTAGGGACCGTTCGCGGCCGGTCCGGGAAGCATCACGTTGGCCGACAGCAGCGTGCCGTCACGGACCTCGACGTAGCCGAAGCCTTCGCCAATCACCTGCTCGTCGTAGAACGATTGTTCGGGAAGCTCGTCGGCTCCATACACGGTCACGACCGGTGTGGCCGCTGATCCGTCGGCCGTCACGACTCGGTAGTCGCCGGGTTCGACACGGCGGAACAAGAGGGCGCCGTTGTCGTCGACGAGCCCGGACGCGACCTCGGCTCCTGATGTGTCGAGGACGATCAACTCATCGGCTGCGACGGCCCCGGTGACTGTGATCTGACGGACGCCGGGAGTGGCGTCGAAGTCGGCGGGGGCGGCGTCGGCTGCGATGGTCGTGGTAGGTGCCGGCGCGGTCGTGGCGGGCATCGACGAATCCGATGACGAGTCATCACCTCCGCACGAAGTGGCGAGAAGGGTCGAAACAAGGGCAAGGACGGTGAAACGCGAGTTCCTGAACATGGCGAACCTCTCTCGACGACAGCGTTCGTCGTAGTCAGCCGACTTTAGGGTTCGACATCGGCCAGAATGTAACTGTGAGCGATCAGCCGACACCTGCTCCCGTTCAGATGATCGACGATCTTCGCGGTCTGGTCGAGATCGAGTCCCCGTCCCGAGACGTCGAGGCGCTCACTCGAAGCGCGGCCCAACTGTCGAGGCTCATGACCGAACGCCTCGGTTCGGCGCCGACGATCATCGATGGTGACGACGGTCCGCACGTGTGGTGGTCGGGAGGCGGGACGCCACGAGTTCTGCTCGTTGGTCATCACGACACAGTGTTTCCGCTCGGGGCTCTGGCGACGCGTCCTTTCACAGTTGCCGACGGGCGGGCGACTGGCCCCGGGGTGTTCGACATGAAGGGCGGAATCGTTCAGGCGATCCACGGCGTGGCCGGACTCGCCGATCGCTCGGGCGTCGAAATCCTGATCACCGCCGACGAAGAAGTCGGATCTCGCACCTCACGCGACTTCATCGTCGAGCGCGCCAAGGCCTGTGGAACGGTTCTGGTGTTCGAGCCCAGTGCTGATGGTGGAGCGTTCAAGACGGCGCGCAAAGGAACCGGAACTTTCGAAGTGATCGTGCACGGCCGAGCGTCACACGCTGGTCTCGAACCCGAAAAAGGTGTGAACTCGCTCGTGGAGGCATCGCATCAGGTCTTGCGCATCTCCGAATTCGGCGACGCGTCGCATGGCACCACGGTGACGCCAACCGTGTCGTCGTCGGGCACCGCTGACAACGTGGTTCCGGCCGAGGCGCGGGTGTTGGTCGACTGTCGCGTGGCCGAAATTCCCGAAGGCCACCGGGTCGAGAAGTTGTTCGGCGAGTTGACACCGGTGCTTCCTGGTGCCTCGATCGAAGTGAAGGGCGGAATCAATCGTCCGCCGATGCCCGAGTCGACGTCGGTCGAACTTCTCCCGCTCGCGCAAGCGGCGGCGCGAGATGCCGGACTCGGTGATGTGGCCGGAGTGGGTGTGGGCGGCGGATCCGATGGCAACTTCACAGCAGCGGCCGGGGTTCCGACGCTCGACGGCATGGGCGCTGTCGGGGGAGGAGCACATGCCGATCACGAGTGGATCGACGTCGATGCCATGCCAGCCCGAGCTCTCCTGGTGACCAACCTCCTCACCCGCCTCCTCCACCGCTGAAAAGCGCGCACTCTGATGCGCAAGGTGCGCAAAACCGATGCTTATGCATCAGAGTGCGCGAATTTCGTCAGGTTGGGGGGTTGTCTCGGTCGTCGAGGTAGCGCTGGAATTCAGCCGCCAGGTCGTCGCCACTTGGCAGCTCGGCCTCAGCTCGCCGGTCGAACTCGATCTCGAGCATTCGCACGTACGCGCGCGCCTTGTCGTCTTCTGACACCGCTTCGTCGTGCAGTGATCTCCAGCGCACGATCTCGTCGTCGAGGTCGCTGTGACGAGTCGGAACTCCGAGGACGTGTTCGAGGTGTCGTAACAGTGCCGCCGACGACTGCGGGTGATCAGCGTTGCCGAGGTAGTGGGGAACGCCAACACGCAGAGAGATAGCCGGCAACTCCTCACGCTCGAACTGCTCCTGTAGAACTCCGGCGACACCAGTCATGCCCTGGTACGACGGTCGGCTGAGGCCGAGCGAGCGGGCCAGTCGTTCGTCGGACGAACTTCCCACCACCGGCGGGACCCGTGTGTGAGGGACGGCGTCGGCAGCTGCGCCCACCGTCACCAAGGCCTCGCAACCGAGGCGTGTGTACGTGGCGAGCACGCAGCGAACGTAGGTTTGCCAGCGAATGTGAGGCTCGACTCCCGACATCACGACGATGTCTCGAGATCCGTCAGGGAAGCGCAGAGCCAAAACGTCGTTCGATGGCCAGACGATGACGCGCTCGCCGTCGTCGTCGAACCGAGCTTCGGGTCGAATCTGGGTGAAGTCGTAGAACGGATCGGCGTCGATGTACGCGACCTCCTCGGCGTCGCGGCCTTCGACGAGGTGCTCGAGAGCCATGGTCGCAGCCCGTGCCACGTCGAACCATCCGGTGAGAGCCACCACGAGCACCGGCCGACGCAACGGTGCGGTCACGCCGTTCCATGTGAGCACGTCGGCGACTTCCATACGGATGAGTCTGTCAGCCCCTCAGGCGTTCGACCACCTGGTCGACACATCGAGTGAGCGCGACGACGTCGTCGGGTTCGACGGCAGGGAACATTCCCACCCTCAACTGGTTGCGGCCGAGTTTTCGGTAGCTGTCGGTGTCGAGAATTCCGTTGGCGCGCAGGGCCGCGCAGATCTGGTTGGCGTCGACACCACCCTCGTCAGGCGACGCGATGTCGATCGTGCCGACCACCTGAGATCGCATGGCTGCATCGACGACGAACGGCGACGCCCATGTGCGCGATTCGGCCCATGAATACAAGTGGTCGGACGACATCTTCGACCGGGCGTTGCAGGCGGATAGTCCGCCGATCTCGTTCATCCAGCGAACCTGTTCAGCGAGCATGACGAGTGTGGCCACAGCAGGTGTGTTGTAGGTCTGGTTGGCGACCGAGTTGTCGAGAGCGATCTTCAGGTCGAGTGACGCCGGCACCCAACGCTTCGACGCGTGGATGGCGGCGATGCGCTCGAGTGCGCGCGGCGAGCAGGCCGCGATCCAGAGTCCGCCATCGGAGGCGAAGCACTTTTGCGGAGCGAAGTAGTACACGTCGACTTCCGACGGCGACCAGAGAAGGCCGCCAGCCGCCGACGTGGCATCGACGACGACCAATGCGTCACCCGAACCCGTCGGTCGAACGAGAGGCATCATCACCCCGGTCGAGGTCTCGTTGTGCGTGAAGGCGTAGACGTCGACTGAAGGATCGACCACGGGAGAGGGGTGGGCGCCGGGGTCGCACTTGATGACGACTGGATCGCCGAGATGAGGGGCGACTGCCGCTGCTTCGGCGAATTTCGACGAGAACTCGCCGAACACCAGATGCTCGCTCCGAGCCGACACCAGCCCGAAGGTGGCGACGTCCCAGAACACGGTCGAGCCACCGTTGCCGAGCACGATCTCCCAACCCTCGGGCAACGAGAAGAGCTCAGTGAGACCTCGACGAATTTCTCCGACGAGATTCTTCACCGGGGCCTGCCGGTGCGAGGTGCCGAGAAGATTGCGTCCGGCTGCCGACAACGCATCGACCTGTGCGTCGCGCACCTTGGACGGTCCGCACCCGAAACGTCCGTCGGAGGGCAGAAGGTCGGAAGAAAGGCGAATGGAGGAGGGATCGATCGCGCTCACTGTGTCAGCATGGCAGGTATGAGTTCGTCTCCCCAACGGAATCGCACCTCGGCTCGACTGGCGGCCATCGCCGAGTCGGCCACCCTCGCCGTCGACGCCAAAGCGAAGGCTCTGAAGGCCGCCGGGGAGAACGTCATCGGCTTCGGCGCCGGCGAACCTGACTTCCCGACGCCCGAACACATCGTGGAGGCTGCGGTCAAGGCCTGTCGCGATCCGAAGATGCATCGCTACACGCCGGCAGCGGGCCTTCCCGAGTTGCGCGAGGCCATCGCCGTGAAGACGTTGCGGGACAGCGGCTTCTCCACCACGGCCAACCAAGTGCTTGTCACCAACGGAGGCAAGCATGCGGTGTACACCGCGTTCGCCGCGCTGTGCGATCCGGGGGACGAGGTCATCGTTCCGGCGCCTTACTGGACCACGTATCCCGAGGCGATCACCCTCGCCGGTGGAATTCCCGTAATCGTCGATACCGACGAGGAAACCGGATTTCGCGTCACCATCGAGCAGCTCGAGCGGGCGCTCACGCCACGCACGAAAGTGTTGCTGTTCGTATCACCCGACAATCCGTCGGGTGCGGTGTATCCGCCGGAAGAAGTCAAGGCGATCGGCGAGTGGGCAGTCGCCAACGGAGTGTGGGTCATCACCGACGAGATCTACGAACATCTCACCTACGGGCCTCATCGGTTCGCCAGCATGCCGACGCTCGTTCCCGATCTGGCCGACCAGTGCCTGATCGTCAACGGAGTGGCCAAGACCTACGCCATGACTGGCTGGAGAGTGGGTTGGATGATTGGTCCGTCCGATGTGATCAAGGCGTCGGTCAACTTTCAGAGTCACGCCACATCAAACGTGAGCAACGTGGCGCAGGCTGCCGCTCTTGCCGCAGTGTCGGGGGATCTCACGGCCGTAGCCACCATGCGCGAAGCGTTCGAACGTCGCGGCAAGAAGATGCACCAGATGTTGAGTGCCATCCCTGGAGTTTCGTGCCTCGAACCCCAAGGTGCTTTCTACTGCTACCCGAACGTCTCGGGTTTGTTCGGTAAACCCCTCAATGGAAAGGTTGCCAACTCGAGTATGGAGTTGGCCGACTTGATCCTGTCTGAAGTAAAAGTCGCCCTCGTACCGGGCGAAGCCTTCGGCACCCCGGGGTACGCCCGGTTTTCATTCGCCCTCGGGGATGCCGATCTCGAAGAGGGGATCAGGCGCATCGCCGACTTGGTGACCGGCGCCTGATCGAGACCAGGCCTCGAGAAATTCGGGACGACGACGAACGTGTTATGTTCGCCGGGTCGGCAATAGTCGGCACGCTCGAAACCAGCGAAGTCCGGTGAGAATCCGGCACTGTCCCGCAACGGTGGTCCGACACGCACAGTCGTGTCGGCGAGTCCGGTCGCCTGGCTCGGGTGCGATACCTAACCCTCGAGGCAAGGGTGGATCGTGGTCGACAGCGGCCGCACTCCTCTTGCCTCCTCAGAGCCTGAGGAGGCCCCATGAAATCGATCAGTCGGCGACGGTGGTTAGTCGCTGTTCCCTTCGTGTTGATCGCCGCTGCGTGCGGAGGTGACGACTCCTCGTCGAGTTCGACGCCGTCATCCGGTCAAGTCACGGTCGAGACGACGTCGACACCAGATTCTGACGAAGTCCCCCAGCGAATTCTCTCGTTGTCGCCCACGCACACCGAGATGCTCTTCGCCCTCGATGCGGGCGACCAGATCGTCGCTGTCGATTCGTTGTCGAACTATCCCGAAGAGGCCGAAGCCGTTCGCACCGACCTGTCGGCCTACGAGCCGAACGTCGAAGCGATTTCGGCCTACGAACCCGATCTGGTGGTGATCGGTGACGACTTCACCGGACTCGCCGACCAGATGGCGTTGCTCGGCATCGATACCTGGACGGGGGCTACTCCCACATCTCTCGACGACGTGTATGCGCAGATCGAAGATCTAGGAGCGCGAATCGGTCGAGTTGACGAAGCGGCAATGACGGTCGGACTCATGCGTTCAGCGGTCGAGACCATTCTCGGTCAGTCACCCGGGCTCGATCTCGGGCTGACCTACTACCACGAGCTCGACAACACGTATTACTCGGTCACGAGCAACACCTTCATCGGCCAGTTGTACTCGCTCTTCGGACTCCGGAACATCGCCGACGTGAGCGAGGGAACGAGCGACTACCCGCAACTCTCGGCCGAGTTCATCGTGTCGCAGGATCCGGATCTCGTGTTCCTTGCCGACACGGTGTGCTGCGGGGTCACGGCCGAATCGGTGGGCGAACGTCCGGGTTGGGGCGAACTGTCAGCAGTACGCGCCGGTCTCGTGTTCGAAATGAACGACGACCTTGCATCGCGTTGGGGTCCGCGCATCGTCGATTATTTGTGGGCTATCAGTGAGGCCCTCGAGGCGGCGGTGTCGATCGACTCGTGAGCACGTTTGCGACGAGCACCGACCAGTCCGCTCCGGTGAGCGAGACGTCCGGCCGCCGATCCTGGTGGATACCAGGCGCGGCGGTGGCACTCGGCGTCGCCTTCTTGTTCGGCGCGATGATCGGTCCGGCCGGTCCGGCCTGGCACCAGGTGCCCGGTGAGATTCTCGATCGCTTGCCCTTCGTGTCGTTCGACTCGGGAGCGACGGCTCTGCAGAGCACCGTTCTTTGGCAGATCCGCATGCCGCGGGTGGTGTTGGCGGCGATCGTCGGCGCAATGCTCGCGCTCGCCGGCGCGAGTTATCAGGGGGTGTTCCGCAATCCTCTCGTCGATCCGTATCTGCTCGGGGTGGCGGCTGGCGCCGGACTCGGGGCAACGATCGTCATCGTGGTCAACCGCTCGGCCACCGACTCGTGGCCGGTCGATCCGTTGCCCGTCGTGTCGTTCGTGGGTGGCCTTCTCGCGGTACTCGTCACCTACACCGTCGGTTCGGCATTCGGGGCCTCACGTGTGCCGGCAACTCTCGTCCTCGCGGGTGTTGCCGTCACGGCACTGGCGACCGCTATGCAGACG
>Ga0222714_10006450_pt1 | contig 10955 bp, 5 predicted proteins | sample C33_3DmetaG_FD_165048 | JGI IMG/M metagenome (GOLD analysis project Ga0222714, IMG submission 165048) | Estuarine water microbial communities from San Francisco Bay, California, United States - C33_3D | ecosystem: Environmental > Aquatic > Marine > Unclassified | place: USA: California... | reverse complement strand
TACCATGTATAAAAATAAAGAAAAATATAAAGAATATATCAGCAATAATTATATGTATTTAGCTGTATATGTATTACTTGTTATAGTTATACAATTTATAATCAATTCATCAATTATTTCTAATTCGTGTGGAGGAAATATTACAGAAAATATGGGTGCTGCCGGTGTATTAACATTTTTACCATGGACACTAATATTTGGCGTTTTAGTTTTAATTCTAACTATTTTTCCTGGTTTTAAAAGCGCTTTTTCTGATGTTGTTGGTTATTATTATGTTTCTGGACAAGCTACTAAATTATTAACTGAATTATTAAAAAACCAGGAAATCGAAAAGAAAATGACCGAAGAAAACTTGACTCCTAAAGAAAAAGAGGCACTTGAAACTGCTGCTGATGCTATAATTAAAATATGTGGAAATACTTCTATATTAATTAATCAAATAGTTCCAAGTAATTTTGACCAATATTGGTCAATACTTACTCCATTGATGAAGGATAAGTATAAGACTGGTGGTCCAGAAGCTGAACAAATACAGAATGACTTGTTTGAATTAGTTGTTACCAGAGATAATGTAGGTGAAGCTATGTGGTATATATACACAGGTTTATTACTTACATCAATTGTACAACTTAAAATAACTACTCGTGGTTGTAATACTAATCCTAAAACTATGGAAGCTAATTATCAAAAATTCTTAGAACAAGAACAAAAGGCTAAAGAACAAAAAGAAAAAACATCAGCTACATACACAATCACTAGTTAAATTTTTTACATGTATATATATTGAATAATCCAACAAAATATATATATTAAATTCATTTAAACACATATCAATAAATTTTATACATAATAAACCATCATGAATGATGATTGGGAAGATTGGGAAAACCAAGATTTTGTTATTCCAGTTTTAAGTGTTCAAAATAAAGAACAATTAAAACAATTAGAAGAAAGAAAATTAGTTGAAGAATCTGATAATCTATTAACTAGAACATTATTTTCAGATGAAGAAGATATTTTACTACGTAAAGAATTTATTAAAAATGAATCAACAAGTGTTGTAAAACCTTTAATTAAAACTGAAAAAAAAACACCAAAGAAAAATATGCCTAGCAAACAAAAAGAAAATGAACTTAAACAGAAAGAATTATCAAAAAAAATTAAAGAAGATAAATTACGAAAAGCGAGAGAAAAAGAATTATATGGTGAGGCTGAAGAAGATGAATATGCTAGATATGATGATATGTTTTATTAAAAAATTTTATGAGCATTTACATAATATAAAACAGCTAAATAACATAAAATACCTAAAACTAATGATAACAACCATATAGGTAAAATTGTTTTATTTTTATATCCAATTCCAAATTCTCTAATACTTCCATCTTTATTATAGAAGCACGCAGGTTTCATCATTTGAATAGTTCCAAAAATTATAACAAATAAAATTACGGATACTAATGTAATATTTTCTCTAATATATGTTTTATACATCTAATATATAATTATAAACTATTTTTTATAATTATATTTGTCTAAATACTTAATCCTCATCTCCATATGTTTCATATTCTGGAGCATCTATACCAGTATAATTACCATCATAATAATCTTCACCTAAATAATCCATATCAAAAGCATCATTCTCTATATCAGCAACAACTTGTTCTTGTTCTAAATATTCATCAATCAAAATATCAATATTTTCATCAGTGGCATCTTTATTATTTTTTCTAATTTTTCTTTCTGCTTTTTCCATTTCATTCCTCAATTCTTGTTCCTCTTCTCTTTCATAAAATCCTTTTTCATATATTGTTAAACCTTTCTGTAAACCTTTGCTATATAAACCTTGTTTGGTAATTTTTAATATAGTATCAACTTCTCTGTTTTCATCAGTCATTGCTTTTAATTTATCTGTTACCATATCCTTTTCTCTTTCTTTTAATTTAAAAGCTCTATCTTGTATTTCTTCATATGATACATCAATTATATCTTTTTCCGTAGTAAATATATCAATAAATGATATAAGTAGTCGTGCTACTTCTTCTCTTAATTGTCTTAAATTTCCACTTTGAATTCTAGTGTCAGTTTTACTTTTATATGACATTTCAACATCTATTTTTGTTTCAACATCATCAATATAATCAACAGAAAAAATGTCTGCTACATCCATTGAAGTTTTTGTTTCAGTGACAATCATATCACTATTATCTGCTAATTCAATGTATGTAAATAAAATTTTAAGTAAATAATGTTCAAATAAATATCTACTAGTTTTTTCATCTATTATACCTCTAAGTATTTTATCATTATTTTTAATACTAGAAAAGCATGGTGTCGATTCTGCTAATTTAATAATATTTTTACACATATTTTGAATTGTAATTAAAATTTTTGATATTGAATTAACACCATAAAATGGTTTAAGTTTATCAAAATAGTCGGCTATATATTTTGTCAATTTATTAGAATGAATTTTAGAAAATCCATAATAACTAGGGATATGTGTATTGTCGTAATTTACTTTATTAATTATAATACCTGGAAATATGCTTATAAAGTTGTTAATAAATGTTTTATAAAAATTAGTTACATTATACATATTATCATTTGAAATTTTTATGTTTTCATTTCTAGATGAATTATCACATATCCAAGTTGACAAATTTTGTATTGTATCTATAAAATTTCTTATTGATTTACGTGTAACTTTTGAGCCACTATTTTTTTGAACAAAATCTATTAATTCTTTTGACATTTCTTCATTTGATTCAAATAAATAATCATTTAGTTCTTTGACTTGAGGAGTTGTAGTCTCTGAAGCAATATCAAATGTATCAATAGCATTTTTAATTAAATCTCTTAATTCAACTTCAATAACTTCATTTTCATTATCTTCATCATTTATAGCTTCTAATAATATTGATAATTTAGCTACACAAGAGATAACAGGATTTGATATATCAATTTTTATGATATTCCCTCTACTCACTAATTCAATAAGTCTTAAAAATTGTTCATTAGTATAATTTCTACCATCTTCTTTTAGTTTCTGAATAATCCTTTCGATTGTGTCTGATGAATCAATTAATTCTGATTCAGGTTTGCTTGTACAAATCGGTAATAAATCTTCTGGAATGGGAAGTAATGATTTAAATTTACAATAAAATATAAACGCTAGATAAATTGTTTTTTCATTAAATGTATTGGGAATTGGAGGATATACATTTTTAGTGTTAATGTTACTATAAAATAGTAATGATTCTGTATTACTTCTTACATCATCTAATATATTTGAGAGTCCACCTACTATATTATTAAATTCTGATATCTCACTATTTCGACTATTAAAATAACTAAAAGTGGTTTCATTTTCTTTACTATCACAACAAGCATTTTCTAGATATGGTTCATTATTTGCTGTATGTAGAAGAACTTTATGTTTTTTTACAATATCTTGAATTATTTCTTGAATAGCTAGAGAGAATTGTATAATTTTTGATTCGATGACTAGTATTTTTTCTCTCTGATTTTCTGAACCGCTTCTCAAATCATTTACAAGGCTTGTTTTGAATTCTCTAGAAATATTTGTTAAATGTCTAATTTTAAATGGAACAAGAGGAGGAAGAAAATCTGACCATTTTGAAATATCATGTTCCGTTGGAATATCAGATGCTGGATTTGTCAATAAATATTCTGTTTTTTCTACAAATTTTCTTTGTATTTCTGGTAATGGAATAAGTATAGTATCTATAAATGATTGAATTTTTGTTTGAATTTTTTGAGCATTAGTTTTTTTTAATACATCCCATGGTTCACCAGAATCTCTTATATCATATGTTATACAAGCTAAATAAGTTACACTACTATAATCACCTTGTCCATCAAATGGGTATCCTGTAAAAGAACGCACACAACCTGGATGAGTTTTTCTTGTTTTAACTGATGGTATTGATGTTTGCACAGCAATTAAATACATACCTAGTGTGCTATAAAGAAGAAAAGTGTTAAAAAACTCTCTATAAGATGGTATGGCTTTCTTTGATGTTTTTATTTTTTCTTTGTAATCACTCTCACTTTCTACATTCATTTTAATTGTTTCAATAACAGAATTAATTATAAATTCTTTTTGAGATTCTATATTAATACCCATAGCAACCGATAAAGCATTTACAACATTATTAATCATAATAGTTTCTGGTGTTGTATATTTTATAGTTTTTTCTGTAGTTGTAGCCATTATTTTATTTCCTGCGTCTTCTTCCATAATAGATCTAGATATAATGCGAAAGCCATCATCATACCCTTCATCAATATCAAAATCACCTGGACAAATAGGCCAACCAGTATATTTATCTGTCCACCAATCGCCATCATCACTTAGTGTACCATTTGTTGATTTAATTCTATCTAAAACTACCATATACATATAATTTGAATTATGTGAATCAATAAAAGCAGCAGCTAATGTCTTTTTAAATGTTGGTAATAAAGGAACATTAGTCTTTATACAATATAACCAGTGTTCGGTTTCTTGTTTACCAATTGGAGAAAAACCTGGCATAAATGGTCTCGTAAATTTATTAGCAAATTTAATTATATCATTTTGTTTTTTAACAAAATCACTTTGACGTAAAATTATATTAAGAAGTTCAGAAAAAGGTGATACTATTTGTTCTTTAAAATCGTCTTCAATATTAATTCCTAACTTGTATTTTTGATTATTATAGTTTAACAAAAAATTTGTTTCTATTTTTGATACAATAGGCATAATTGACATAAAATAATTAAATTTATCTGAAATTTCTTTTTCAAATTTTTCTTTTGAAAATTTATATTTTGTATCAAATTCACTTATTATATTTTTTAGTAATGAATTTTGTAAATTTAACTCAGTTGTTTTCATGCTTTCACAATTATCATCAGTTTTTGTTGGCACACTTATACATTTTTTTTGTAAATCACAAATAATAGATGATTCATCTGACATTTTTTGTTCAGATGATAATTCTTTATCAATAACCCACTTATTATCTTTTCTAACATAATAATCTGATTCATCGGCTATATTTTCAGCATAACCCTTATATAATATAGCATATTGACCATCAATTACTTTTTTTACACCATCAATCAATGTATCGGCTATATATGTTGCATCTGATTCTGTCAGATTATTTTTTTTCATTTGATCTCGAATTATAAATTCTTTTAAGTTATCAGGTGTTAAACTTATTAATTGTTCAGCATATCCACCTTTTTTATTTTCCTCTTCCATTACTCCATAGTTAGTTTTATCATATTTTTTATCAAAATAAACTAATGTATTATTATCATTTTCTAATTGCTCTAATGATGTATATAATTTTGCGATTGTAATATTTTCACATTTATCGTCTTTTTCTTCTTCTTTTAATTTATTATCATTTTTTTTCTTTTCAGCATCAAAAATATCACTTACATCTGTTGGATACATTAATTTCAAATTTTGTTTTGATAATGCTGATGTATATAATCTAGAATAATCCTTTAATATTAATTTACGTAGTATCTCTGAATTACTCGTATTTTCAGGTGGAATTGTTAATTGATATCCAGTTTCTAAAACTTCATCATGATAACTTCTAGATAAAACCATTAATATACTAAATGCTCTTGATTGAGTTAAAGATTTTTGTTTTATGTTTGATATTAGTTTAAAAATTTTAGAAAATTCTATCATTTGTTTATTATACTCTGAAATTTTTGAATCAATAAAGCTTACTATTTCTTTATATTGATTAAATGTCAAATCATCCGTATAAATCAAAAATGGCTCTAAATAACCAACTACATCAACAATAGATAATTTACCTTTTATATATTTTTTCATCAAATTAAATAAAATACGAGTTTTTGGAACAATTGTTTCAATGTATTTGTTATAAAAATCATTCTTAGTTAATCCACGTAATTCTTCAGAAGGGATGTTTGTAACATAATTTCTTATACCACTTACAAATTCATTCTCATCTAATTCTAAATTATTTTCAAATGACTCAATAAAAACATTTGATACACTCGTTTTTTTCTTTAATAATTCCCAATAATTTAAAAATACTTGACCCAAATTTGCTTTAGTTAATAGGTCTGTTCCTGGTAAATTAATTCTTGAAAAACGAATAGTAGGTTCAGGAAGAGTCATTATTGATCTAATAGACATTAAATCATCATCTGAAATTTTTACTCTGATTGTTGTCATTTTTGAACTTGTTATATCAGTTGCTTCCAATTTTGTGCTTGCTAATGAATATTTTGATATGACAAAACGTCTATTTCTTATCATATTATTACTAAATACTGATGAATACATATCTTCTAAATTTTCTATAATTACATTAAGGTCTGATTTTACATATTTTTCAACAATAATATCATTTATATTATCTACTTCTGGATATTCAAAAGGTCTAAAATATTGTGCTAAATCGGAATAAAAAGCTGTATATTTATTACTTTCTGATGGTAAATCACTTGATTTATAAGTTTTAAACAATTCAACCATATCTGAAATATTTTTATCAATTTTCAAATTGATAATATCATTATTGTCTTCATCAATATTTTCAGCATTGTAAACTTTCTTGATATTTCTTACAACAGGTAATATCCAATACAAATTTTTGTTAAAACTTTGTAACCAATTTGCTAGTGGTCTCCAAGTTGCTTCTTTAATAAGTACACCATCAACATTACCATACTGATCAAAGTCAGAAAATTCTTGTCTCAATTGTTTAAATCTCTCTATCATTATGTGAATATTATTAAGAACTCTTGGTGTTCTTTGTGTGTCTGGAATTGTTGAGAGAAGGTCATCCAATAAATCGGTTACCTGTTCTTCAATACTATATTTTTTACTTTTTGCCGAAACATCTTTTAATTCAACAATCGGTCCTAATACTTCATCACCAAAAACTACTTGGTCTGCTTTAACTATGAATTCTCTCAACTGGTCCTTTACATCTTTAACAGGAACAACTAATTCAATTTCTTGAGCATCTACAGCCATTTTTCCTTCTTCTAATTCAGGAATAGCTAATTCACCTTCATCTAATTCTTCCTCTATTACTGATTTTTTTTCTATTGGTTTTTGGATTATTTCAATATTATCAATTGGCAAATTTTCAGGAATTCCTTTATAATCAAAATTTATATATATAATATCTTTATCAGTTGTTGTTAATTCAATCATATCTTGTTCTAAATTTGTAATATCTCCAACAATAATAGCAGGTGTTGGGTCAGAAAAATATATTTTAATCCACTTACCTGGAAGTAGTCCATTTTGTCTAGCATAACTTGGAGTATTTGCTCTATGAAGTATTTCAATTTTTCTAATATTACCATCACCTAAAATACCATCTTCAGATATTTTTAATTTTATCCTGTTTAGTGTGTCAGTATTTATTAAATAAGTTTTTGAACTATCAATATAATCTATAATAAAAGTTTGGTCATTTAGAATATCATTTACTGGATTACTAATATGAATTACATCACCTAATTGAAGATCCAGTTGTATATCTTCTTTTTGAGATTCTGTTTCTTTTTTTTCAGACATTTGTTCTATAATTATATTAGATATTTTTATATACTTAAGTAATAATCAATATAAAATATAGTTTAAAGACAATTTAATAATTTATAAATAACAAGAATATGAGCAAACATACTTATAATTTGTCTGAAATCCCTGGTTTTAACGATTTACTTAAACCAGATTATGTTTATAGCCCAAATATACTAAATTCAAATATACTAAAAATAAATAAAACACAATGTAGAAGTAATAATAGTTCATATAGTGTTATTAGATATGATAAGAATTTTTTGTGTATTGACCTTATACCATCATTTGGTATTTGTAGGTCAATTGTATTAAATTCAGCTAATCAAATTGTTAGTTTTGCACCACCTAAATCTCATAATGCTGATGAATTTATTAAAAAATACAATGAAAATACTGAGAGCATTCAAGCTGAAGAATTTGTAGAGGGAACTATGATAAATGTTTTCTTTGATCCAACTATTGGAGTTACTGGTAGTTGGGAAATTGCCACACGCAATACTGTTGGAGCTACTTCTGCTTTTTTTAAATCACCTAATTCAAAGACATTTAGAGAAATGTTTATGGAAGCTGCTGTTGAATGTAAATTAGATATTAATAAATTAGAAACTGAATTATGCTATAGTTTTGTAGTTCAACATCCTGAAAATAGAATTGTCGTTCCATTCAGCAAACCACAATTATATTTAGTCGGTGTATACAAAATCAATAATATGCCTAATAATGTTACCATTGATTTTTTTGATGTACATAAATATCAAGATTTTTTTAGTGAATTAGGAACATCTATCAAGTTTCCAGAAATTTATGATTTCAATAAATATTCGGAATTAATTGAAAAGTATGGTTCAATGAATACATCATACGATATTGTTGGTGTAGTCATTCATAATAAGAATACTGGTGAAAGAACTAAAATTAGAAATCCTGTTTATGAACAGGTTAGAAATTTAAGAGGTAATCAACCTAAGTTACAATATCAATATCTTTCTCTAAGAAAGGAAGGAAAAGTTAAAGACTTTTTGCAGTTTTATCCTGAAAATAAAAAGGATTTCTCTGTATTCAGAGATCAGGTTCACCTTTTTACTAACACTTTATATAGCAATTATGTTTCATGTTATATTAAAAAGGAAAAACCTTTGATTGAATTTTCTGAACAATACAGAACTCATATGTTCAATATTCACCAAATGTATATGAATGAACTTAGAGAGAATAAAAAATTTATCACAAACACCTTTGTTCAAAAATATGTTAATGGAATTCATCCTTCTTTGTTAATGTATTGTTTAAATTTTCAAATGAGGAAGCGAAATGTTGATACCATTGTAGCTGAAAATTCTGCGTAAAAATATGAAGAAATTTGTAAAATATATAAATTGTTAAATTATATATTTCATATAATAAAAAATAACTATTATCTTGTTAAATTAGGATATATTATAAATATCTTAATTTATAATTAAATTTTTAACGAGGAACTAATTTTAAAAACTCTTTTCTAATTTTACCAAATATTTCACTAGAATAAGTTATTGCCCGTTTTAAATCACCTTTAATATTTGAAATCTCCATAGGGTCTTTATAAGCTACACGAATTAAGCTATATGTATCATGTGGATGTAACATTTTAAACCCACAAAATTTTAATGAACCAGTTGATTCATAAAATAATGTTAAAAGAGCATATTCAATTACTTTTCCAATAGTATAATCTTCATTTTCAAGAATAATATCATAACAATTTTGCATAGTATTATCAGATAGTTTAATCTCCAAATTATCTTCTTCGATAAGTGTATCTAATTTACCTAATTTGTTTATCATAATTGAACAGGCCATAGTAAGCAATTCTGGATTTGTATGAACACCAATAGATTGAATAATAAAATTGAAGCTATCTTTTTTGAAAATTCGTTTACCTTCTAATAATTTCCAATTTGTTGCTTCGAAATCAATTTCATTTTCTTTCATTCCTTCGTCTTTCCATTTTTGTTTTAATTGAGCTAATTTTGCCTCCTGTGCGGCATCATCAATAGTATTACCATATGAACAAGTTGATACAGCATTATAAGCACCATCTTCCTTAGCAGTTCCTATATCAAATTCACATGTTAAATTTATTTTTTTTGCTTGTAGCTCTTCTGCTAATTTAGGTTTTAATCTTACAAAATCTATAAAATCACCAGTATGATCATTAGCTGGGAAAATTTCTCGAATTTTGTCCTTAGGTAAAACTTTGTCAGATACTGAATCTTTAATAGTAAAATCCTGTGTAGTCACTACAATAGTTGTATCTGTATTGTTTTCTACATTTAATTCCATAATATAATTTTTTAATGGAAAATTTTCAACATCTTTAATATGTATTGGAATACAACTTAAACGATGTTTAACAATTTCATTATTTAAACCGCAAGTGTTCGAAATAATATTACATTTATTTTTATCATTTGGAGAAACTCTAAAAACAACCATAGGGATTTCTGATAAAATTACTCTTCTAATCGCATTTACAAAACTTACATTTATTCCACTGATTGTAAATAGTAACTCGTCATCATTTATTTTAGATAAGAGTTCTATGCGTGGATTAACTACCGGAAGATCATCGCCTGATGAATAAGAATAAGCCATAGTTGGTTGTGATTCCATTATATCTAATATACATTTATATTTAAATTATTAATTTAATTCATTTTTTTTTTAAATGAGTTAAATATAATTTTGAATTAACTAAGTATATATTAAGATGAGTTGTATTTTATATTATAGCAAGTATTGTGAAATTTGTAAAAAATACTTACAGCTTTTATCAAAATCAGATATTCAGAAAGATATTCATTTTATATGTATTGATAAAAGAATAAAGGATTCAAATAATAAAACATATATTATTTTAGAAAATGGTCAAAAAATAATTTTACCTGAAAATATAACAAAAGTTCCTGCTTTATTATTATTAAATCAAGGTTATCAAGTCTTATATGGTGAACAAATTTTACAACATTTAAAACCTAGACAACAACAAGAAGTAAGACAAGCTACACAAAATAACATGGAACCTATGGCATTTGCATTAGGTGGTGGAGGTAGTTTTGGTGATGTTGTTTCCGACCAATATAGTTTTCTAGATCAAGACCCTGATGATTTAAAGGCTGAGGGTAATGGTGGTATGAGACAAATGCATAATTATGTCGATTTAAATACTGCTTTTAATGGACAAGTTTATAATCCTGGAGCAACAGAAGATTTTAATACTACAATTAGGGGGGCAAAAAAAATGAGTGACGATGCGGCTAATTCACAAATGGAGCAAAGATTAAAACAAATGCAAGAACAAAGGGAT
>Ga0222714_10006449_pt1 | contig 10956 bp, 16 predicted proteins | sample C33_3DmetaG_FD_165048 | JGI IMG/M metagenome (GOLD analysis project Ga0222714, IMG submission 165048) | Estuarine water microbial communities from San Francisco Bay, California, United States - C33_3D | ecosystem: Environmental > Aquatic > Marine > Unclassified | place: USA: California... | reverse complement strand
CAACAAGGGCAGAGATATGCCTGATTGGATGAAGGAGAATTGATATGACTGATAATGAAATCAAAGGGATACAGTTATCCCAAGCAGTCAAGTGGAGTGGGCAGGACATCTTTGAGGTAGCGTCTGCCGCCTTTGAGGATGCCAACTACCACAGTTTCAACGAGGTATTTCATGCCGCATGGACTGAGTTCCAGAAGGAGTTACAAGATGGTTAAGAAAAAAGAGAAGACACAATGGGAAATCAACCAAGAGCAGGCTGCTACCACATGGAAAAGCATGACACCTAAACAACAACAGGCTGTGCTGGAAATGCTACAGGCTTTCGTACCTATCAGACAATCAGTGTCTGAGTTATGTGACATCAGCTACGAGGACTTACGCAACATGGATCAGGCATGGTACACGTTAAGGCGGCTTCTTGTAGACGACAATGTGGAAGTAAAGTACTGGAACTATTAGATGCCACAGAGTTGACATCTTATATAATAAAGAGTATAACTATGGGCTTATACTGTAAAGGAGAATTGATATGCTAGAATATATCCCTGAGAACTTAGACTTTGATGTGTCGTTTGAACCTACTCGTGTCGCTGACAAAAAGTACGTCATCAACAACAACACTGACGAACCTATCGCTATCGTTGGCGAGAACTTTAACTGTCGTTCACATGGTGATTTCTTCCGTGACATCATGTCAAGAGTTACTGACAACCTCACCCCACATGAGGTAGAGGGTGCTACCATTACATGGCGGGACGCTCATCGCAATGGCTGGGCTATGATGGACATGACCCTGCCTAACATGAAGCATACCATTGTCACGCCAAAGCATGAGACTGAGATTGCGCAGCGTATCATTGCACTGCATGGTGTGGATGGTACTTGTTCAAACACTGTATTGTTTGGTGCGATTGATTTCTTCTGCACTAACGGCATGGTGCGTGGCGAACATGACAAGGTGAAGCGTAAGAACACCAGTGGCTTTGACCTTGATAGGTTCGGTGAGCAGGTACAGAAATCTAATAACGATTTTAAAGACTATCACCAACAGATACAACGCTGGGCAAACAAGAGCCTGTTTGTAGGTGATGTTAAAGCTATGCTTGAATCACTTGACAAGGGCAAGGCTGAAGGGTTGTTCCAATTATATAACCAAGAGGCTGGTGTGCGTGGTAACAATGCCTTCGCTTTGTATTCTGCCTTCACAAACTATGCAAGCTATGCTGATGAGCGTAATGGTTTCAAGCTGCGCAAGACTGGCAAGGATACGGCAGCAAAAAATATGTGGGAGCGTGAAGAGAAGGTCACACGTTGGATTGAAAGCAAGCAGTTCAAGGAGTTGTTGGCGGCATGAGTAAACACAAGTGGGAATATGTAAGGACTAACTCTAAGGGTGAGGCTATTTTCCGTAAGGATACAGGCCAAACCCTTACCCACTGTCTTGAATATCTCAAAGACAAGGGCATTGAGTATGAGGTCATAGAGTCTGCTACGCTGATTGTGATATACAGTAGGGCAGATAGACCCTATATGTACTACTGGACTACAGGTAGATGGAGTCCACGTAGACGTAACTATACAAAACATTTCCACAGTGATGGCATTGAAGACTTTGTGGAAAAGTATCTCAACAGATATGCAGATGAACACATACGAGAAGACCAAGAAAGGTACGGTGATATAGATGAAGACTGTGCAGCAACTCATTGACAAGTACTATACTTCCAATGATTTCAAGATGTTACGAGACAGAACTAAGAAAGATTATCAATACTTTCTTGGTGTAATGTGTGACAGTTTTGGTGATGTAAACTTTGACAAGCTAACTAGCAAGCAAGCTAAACACGCTTATGAAGAGTGGGTTGAGCGAGGCATCAGCTTCGCCAACCACATCTGCACTGTGTCATCCATCGTGTATCGTTACGCTATTGACATGGAGTATGCTACTGTCAACCCCTTCGCCAGTGTCAGGCGCAAGACACCTGCACAACGCAAGGTTGTATGGACTGAGGATGATGTGCGTCAGTTTCTTGACACTGCATATAGTGAGTTTCAGTGGCGTAGCCTTGGCCTAATTGTACACATGGCATACGAATGGTGTCAGCGACTAGGCGATATGCGTCTGCTGACGTGGGATAACTTTGACTTGGATGAACGCAAGCTATATCTTGAGCAGTCTAAGCGCAGGGCAGAGGTAACTTTGCCCATCGAAGATGACTTGCTTGAGATGCTTGTCCAACAAGAGCAGGACTTTGGCTTTCAACCCTACGTTGTTCCCCGTACAACGCCCGTACAGGGGCAGTACCATCCTTACAGCATGGAACGCCTATCAAAAGCTGGAAGGGCTGTCATGCGGCAAGCTGGGCTGTCTGAGGAACTACGGCTGATGGATTTACGCCGCACTGGTACGACACAAATGGTTGAAGCTGGTGTTCCTATGGGACAAATCATGTCGGTTACAGGACACAGTAACCCACAGTCAGTTAAACCTTACATGAAAAATACATTCGCCAGTGCAAATAATGCGTTGACAACTCGTAAAGCACATGGTAAAAGCACTTAACTGCCGCAACGAAAGTGAGTATTATATGAGTGATATATATAAGATAGTAAATGGATTAGACTTATCTAATGGTGAGACTAAACGTATGAACTGCCCTGAGTGTGGTGGTATCAAGACCTTCACTGTAACCAACAACATGGGTAGCCTTGTGTGGAATTGCTACAAGGTATCATGCACAGTGGGCGGTGGTACTCGTGTCCACCTATCAGTAGATGACATACGTTCTGGCTTCTTGGGTGCGGAGCAATTCGCTACAGAGCCATTTGAATTACCTAGTTACATCGTACCGCACAGAAACAAGCGTACTGTACTTAGCTTCTGCTTTCGGTACAAACTAGACCCTGATGAGTTGGGTGTAATGTATGATGTAAAGGATGACCGTGTAGTATTTCCTGTTGTACATGATGGCAGGATTGTAGATGCGACAGGCCGTGCTATCGGCAAGCGTCTACCTAAATGGAAAAGATATGGAAAAAGTGGCTTGCCTTATGTCTCAGGACATGGTAATGTCGCAGTGGTTGTTGAGGACTGTGTGAGTGCAGCCGTTGTTGGTTACGGTTCCTTTGTCGGGGTTGCGCTTCTTGGAACATCTCTACAAGAGGCGCATAAAGGGTATCTTGCACAGTTCTCAACAGCAATCATAGCGTTAGACCCCGATGCGCTACCGAAGACTTTGCAGATGGCAAAGGAACTACGTGGACACGTGAACGATGTTCGTGTCCTACGTTTGAAAGATGATTTGAAATATCGTAACCCGACAGATATGGAGAACCTACATGGAATTATCAATCATTAGAAGCCTTATGGATAAGTCATTCTATGATGACCATCGTGGTAGCAAATGCCCACCACGTTTGTTCAGCAAGGATGCACGTAAGATTAAAGAGGCTATCGACACAGCTATGGATAGGTACGAGCGTACTGTCACACCTGATGAGGTCGAGGCTTTGTTCATGGCTAACAACCCAACACTAACCACTGCACAGAAGCAAGGCTATGCATCTATGTTTGCTTCAATCAAACGTGAGCAGCCTATGGGTAGTGACATTGCACAAGAGGTACTGTCTAAACTATTCCAGCAGGTAGTTGGCGAGGACGTTGCTAACATTGGCTTTGATATGGTCAATGGTGATGCAGCTACACTTGATAAGCTACGAAACTTGCTTGAGCGTTATGGTGATGACTTCATACCTAACCTCAACATTGAGTGGGATGACATCAGCATTGAAACACTCATGGCTAAAGCTGAGTTGGAAGCACGTTGGCAATTCAATATACCTAGCGTGATGCGTAAGGTTGAGGGTGTGTCTGGCGGTCAGCTTATCGAAGTAGGTGCAAGACCAAACACAGGTAAAACATCCTTCCATGCCAGCTTGATTGCTGCGCCGGGTGGGTTTGCACATCAAGGTGCTAAGTGCATCATCCTGTGTAACGAGGAGCCTACTCACCGTGTCGGTGCTAGATACTTGACTGCTGCTGCAGGCATGACTGCTCGTGAGGTACGTGACAACTTTAGTAAAGCTAGAGCATTGTATGAGCCTGTGATGAATAACATCAAGATTAAGGAAGCAGGTGGTCGTGACATGGCGTGGGTAGAGTCCGTATGTAAATCATACAAGCCTGACATCCTTGTGCTTGACATGGGTGATAAGTTTAGTGTTAGTGGTAGCTATGCCAGAGAAGACCAAGCACTTGCGGCTTGTGCTATCTATGCTAGACAGATTGCCAAGACATATGACTGTGCCGTGTTCTATATGTCACAGTTATCTGCAGAGGCAGAGGGTAGGTCACAGCTTAACCAGTCTATGATGCAGGGTTCACGAACAGGCAAGGCAGCAGAAGCTGACCTGATGATACTGATTGGCAAGTCACCTAGTGTGGAAGGCCAAGAGGAAGACAGCCCACTACGTCATATCAACATCGTGAAGAACAAGCTTAATGGCTGGCACGGTATGGTGAACGTAGACCTTAACTACCAGACAGCGAGGTATGAGGGATGACAACTAAACAATTTAATGAAGCCTTGCACGGCAAGCATGATAAGCCTGCACGTGCGAGGACAATGGAGTACATGCAGATAAAAGGGTATGAGATATGGGAGAACCCTAATCCATATGGGCAAGACTTAATTGCTGAAGGCAGCAAGGGTAAGTTCTATGTGGAGTGTGAGGTAAAGACAGTATGGAAGGGTGAGGTGTTTCCTTATGAGACAGTTCAACTACCACAACGAAAGAGTAAGTTCTTTACCTCACCCACATTGTTCTTCATATGGAATAATGAATTGTCTAATGCACTTATGTTTAAGTCAGAGGACATTAAAGACTTGACACCAGTAGAGGTTCGTAATAAATATGTAGCTTCTGGTGAGATGTTCTACCAGATTCCTCTAACCCTGACAGGAAAAGTAAGGATGAACAGATATGAAACTAACACTTGATGTAGAGAATACGACTACCAAACGTGACGGTAAGTTACACCTTGACCCATTTGAGCCTGACAACTCACTGACTATGGTTGGTATGCTTAATGACAGAGGCGAAGAACGCATTGTTACCTTTGACCACAGTGAGGTTGATGCAGATGCAGACGGTCACGTAGTTGTACAAGACTGGCTTGACCAGACCACTGTACTCATCTGCCATAACGTAGCACATGACTTGCTATGGCTATGGGAGTCAGGCTTTAAGTATGATGGCGCAGTGTTTGACACTATGCTTGTTGAGTATGTATTACAACGTGGTCTGAAGGAACCACTATCTCTTGAGGCTTGTGCTGAACGGTACAACCTAGACACTAAGAAGCAAGACACACTCAAGGATTACTTCAAGCGTGGTTACAATACTCGTGACATACCACATGCTGAGTTGAGTGAGTACCTATCCGCTGACCTTCATGCTACACAGCAGCTTGCTGATAAGCTATGGCAGCGTCTTAATAGTGTAGCCGATGCTGGCTTGCTATCTACTGCACGACTGACTAATCGTGTAGCCAAGTGCCTAACTAAGATATACCAGACAGGCTTTGCTGTTGACTTGTCTAAGCTAGATGAGGTGCGGCAAGAGTTTGAACAGGAGAAGCAACAGCTAATCTCTGATCTACAATCTCATGTACGTAGGGTTATGGGTGACACACCTATCAACCTCAACAGCCCAGAGCAGTTGTCTTGGGTTATCTATAGCCGCAAGGTGACAGACAAACCATATTGGGGTAATGCTATTGACCCTTATATGTCAGACGAAGACTTCCGCAGCTTGATTGCTGGCGGCACAGAACGTCTGTACAAAACGGTAGCACAACAGTGCCAGACTTGTAGTGGCACAGGACAGATACGAAAGGTAAAGAAAGATGGAACACCATTTGCCAACACTAATAAATGTCAGACCTGTAGTGGGGATGGTTATCTGCTTAGTAATACTGTGGATGTGGCTGGACTAAAGTTCAAACCGCCTTCACCTAAGTGGGCTAGTGCAAATGGTTTCAGTACTAGCAAACAAAACCTTGAGATACTAGAGTCTGCTGCCAAGCAGCGTGGCATGACTGATGCCGTTGACTTCTTATCTAAGGTACGTAGGCTTAGTGCAGTTGATACATACCTATCATCATTCGTTGAGGGTATCAGCAACTACACAAAGCAGGATGGCAAGTTGCATGTGCGGTTACTACAGCATCGCACATCTACTGGTCGCTTCTCTGGTGCTGACCCTAACATGCAGAACATGCCACGTGGCGGTACGTTCCCTGTAAAGAAAGTGTTTGTGTCACGATTCGATGGTGGCAAGGTAATGGAAGCTGACTTTGCACAGCTTGAGTTCCGTGCTGCCGCTTACTTATCACAGGATGAGGTAGCAATTGAAGAAGTATCTACTGGGTTTGATGTACATGCATATACCGCTAAAGTTATTACCGATGCTGGTCAGCCTACGTCTCGCCAAGATGCGAAGGCTCACACGTTTGCACCACTCTACGGCGCAACAGGATTCGGTAGAACCAAAGCAGAAGCAGCGTACTACGAACACTTCACAGACAAATACAAAGGGGTCGCAGCTTGGCATACCAGACTGGCTAAAGAAGCTGTAACCACACAAAAGATTACCACGCCCAGTGGTCGTGAGTTTGCGTTCCCGGATGTGGTACGTAAATCTACTGGACGTGTATCACACTTTACACAGATTAAGAATTACCCTGTGCAGTCATTCGCTACAGCAGACATTGTTCCGATTGCTTTGTTGCACATTGATGAGTTGCTAAAGGGTATGCAATCGTGTATAGTGAACTCAGTTCACGACAGTATCGTTATTGATGTACATCCTGACGAAGAAGCGCAGGTTATCAACATCATAGACGCTACTAATAAAGCACTACCTGAACTCATTACCCTACGTTGGGGTGTTGATTTCAATGTTCCTCTATTATTAGAGGCAAAAATAGGTCCGAATTGGCTTGACGTTAAGGACGTAACCTGATATAACTATGCATCTTACAACTGAAAAGGAGTTAATAAACATGAACGATATTGTAACGATTGATACAAGTAACTATGCTGAGATGGCAAAGGCTATGGGTCTTGCAAACGAGGCACCTGCACAGAAGAAACAAGGCATGTTCCTTGCTCGACTGCGCATCAACCACACGCCTATCCTTGGGTCAGATACCATCAAGGTTAAGGGTGGAACATACAAGCTAGAGATTCCTGATGGCCCTACGTACTACGCAGAGTCAGCAGTAATGCGTCCATTCCTACAACGCTTCATGTACAAGAAGTTTGTTATGGGTAATGGCGGTACACCTAACCGTTACGTCAAGACTGTTATGGCTGATACGCTTAACATGGACTTGAAGGATAACGATGGTGGCTTTAACTGTGGTAAACCTTCTGGTTGGATTGAGGACTTCAAGTCCTTGCCAGACGCAACCAAAGAACTCATCCGTTCAATCAAGCGTGTACGAGTTGTGCTTGGTACAGTTGAGTTGGTTAATGCAAAGGATGCAGAAGGTAAACCTGTGGAACTAGATGCTACACCATTCATCTGGGAAGTAGAGAACCGTGATGCCTTCAAGACTATTGGTGGTGTGTTCACACAGCTTGCCAAGATGAAGCGTCTACCTGTGCAGCACAATGTTACGTTGAATACTGAAGAGCGTAAGCTGCCCAATGGTAACAGCTTTTACCTGCCTAAAACATCCTTAGACGCTACCAACAGCGTTGAACTGACACAGGATGACCAAGAGAAGTTTGCTGACTTCATGTCTTGGGTGACTAACTACAACGAGTACATCATCAATTCTTATGCAGAGAAAGCCTCAAGCAAGAATGATATGGACTTAGACGAGGTAGACATTGACGGTGTGGTTGATGTTGAGTTTGAAGAAGAGGTAGCGTAATGAACCACCCTGCTGAACTGGCACTGCATCAGTATCTTGAGAACGCTGTAACAGGCAAATCAAGTATGTCACAAGACACAATCAAACAGATTGCTGACGATGTGATGGCTGCTGCTGAACGCCAGTTTGGTGGGGGTAACAAGCGTGACAAGTTTGGTCTACGTATGTCAAATGTAGGTAGGCCAACCTGTCAACTCTGGTACGATAAGAATAAGCCAGAGGTAGCGTTACCCTTTCCAACAACATTCGTAATGAACATGATGATTGGCGATATTGTCGAGGCTGTGTTCAAAGGTATACTCAAGGAAGCAGGAGTTAAATATGAGGACACGGACAAGGTTACTCTTGACCTTGGTGACGATAGTGTTTCTGGTTCTTATGACCTTATCGTTGATGGTGCAGTTGATGATATTAAATCAGCTTCAGACTGGTCATACAGAAACAAGTTTGAATCCTATGACACCCTTGCAAGTGGTGATGGGTTTGGATACGTAGCACAGCTTGCTGGTTACGCCAAAGCTGCAGGCAAGAAGGTAGGTGGCTGGTGGGTAGTGAACAAGGCCAACGGTCAGTTCAAGTATGTACCAGCTACAGGGTTAGACTTGGATACAGAAGTATCTAAGATTAAAGCTACAGTAGATAAAGTAAAGGAGAACAAGTTTGAAAGATGTTTTGAACCAGTGCCTGAGACTTTTCGTGGCAAGCCCACAGGTAATAAAGTCCTTAATGACGGATGTAAATTCTGCAGCTATCGTTTTGATTGTTGGGATAATATTACTGAACGCCCTGCTGTAAAGTCACAGGCAAAAAACCCGCCCATTGTGGCATATGTTGAACTAGCAAAGGAGTACACAGATGGATATTGAACTTAATGAACTTGCAGAGCAAATAAAGGAAGCGGAACGGCAACTTGTAGAACTTCGCAAGGAATATCGTGAACGGAAGACTGCAGGTCTACGTGCGGCGATCTCAGCACGTAATGAAGCAGATAAAGTTTTGCGGGAAGAACTACAGGCTTTAGGTTATCGCAATCCATTTATTCAATGGCGTGACATTGCCTAACGCAAAACAATTTAGGGCAGCACGAAAGTATGGGTATCGTAGCGGTCTGGAACTAAAGGTATCTGACTACCTAACCGAACTCAAAGTAGACTTCTTGTATGAGCAAGTAAAGATTGAGTGGGAAGACCTAGCGTACAGAACCTACACACCAGACTTCGTGCTGTCCAACGGCATCATTATTGAAACAAAGGGTATGTTCACTGCAGCAGATAGACGTAAGCATCTGGCTATTAAAAAGCAGCATCCTAACTTGGATATTCGTTTTGTGTTTGAAAGTAGCAAACGCAAGTTACGTAAGGGTGCTAAGTCTACCTACGGTGAATGGTGTATCAAGTATGGCTTTAGATACTACGACAGGATCATTCCTGAAGATTGGTTGAAGGAGAAGGGTAAGAACAAGCACCCAAAGTTTATTAAGTTTGGCGGCACAAAAGTGAAAAGGAGATAACTATGAGTATGATGGAGAAACTAGCTAAAGAAGTAAACGAGGAAGATTTCCTTATCCGTGTCAGGCCATTCGCTAATGACGAGGGTAGGTGGTCAGGTGAAGTTGACATATCTATTATGGCTATGCCAGACAATCCTATGGATGATGAAGACTATTATCAGGTCATGCACTTTGCAAAGATGATGTGCGCTGCAGTACCTGTCATGGAAGAAGTAGAAGAGTTACGCAATATTGTACACGAATATGTAACAAAAGTTATTGACACGGAGATGGATATTGATGTAGAACTAGAGGAAGAAGCCGGTGTCGAAAGGACATACGATGGCAATGTAGTACATCTTCACTTTAACACAAAGACAGGGGGTTCAGCATGAGTAGACACGAAAAGTTTATGAAGTTAATGAGGGAACAAGAGGAGTTAAAGATGGCACAAGCAAATAAACAATCAGATGTAAAACAAATGTGGCCTTCAGCAGATTCTGTTGATATGGTAAATAGTCCACCTCATTATAATCAGACAGGCATCGAGTGTATTCATGCTATCTCTGCTGCCACTGGTGATGGGTTCAAGTACTATCTGCAAGGCAACATTATGAAATACCTATGGCGTTTTGACTACAAAGACAAACCACTAGAAGACTTGAAGAAAGCACAGTGGTATCTGGACAAGTTGATTGAAGAGGTAATGGCAAGTGATAAGAGTTAAAATGTTTATTACCCTTGATGTAGATGAAGAAGAATACCCTATCCCCGCTGATGGTCGAGTAGGTGAGGAGTTAGAAGACGGCATACAAGAATACTTCTATGACATAGAAGGTGCCACCATCAGAAACATTAGAACAATAACGGAGTAAAGAGATGATTAGTAACGCATTACCAACAGACTATCAAAACTTCATAGCACTTTCACGCTATGCAAGATGGAAAGAAGATGAACAGCGAAGGGAAACATGGGGTGAAACTGTCGCAAGATACTTTGATTATATGGCTGACCATTTGCTTAATAACAATGGCTATAAGCTACCAGATACACTGAGAGGTGAACTGGAAGAAGCTGTACTCAACCAGTCTATCATGCCTTCTATGAGAGCATTGATGACTGCTGGGCCAGCACTAGACCGCTGCCACGTAGGTGGATACAACTGTTCCTATCTACCTGTAGATAGTCCTCGTGCCTTTGACGAGTCTATGTACATTCTTATGTGCGGCACTGGCGTTGGCTTCAGCGTTGAGCGTCATTGCATTGAGAAGCTACCTATGGTTAGCGAAGAGTTCCACGATACAGACACAGTAATCAAGGTAGGTGATTCACGTCCGGGTTGGGCTAAGTCACTCAAGGAATTGATTGCTATGTTGTACACTGGACAGATACCTAAGTTCGATGTCAGCGAAGTACGTCCTGCTGGCGCACGGCTAAAGACTTTTGGTGGTCGTGCATCAGGTCCACAGCCACTCATTGAACTATTTGAGTTCTGTATTCAAAAGTTCAAGGGTGCTGCTG